>Ga0074195_1002950_pt1 | contig 17241 bp, 23 predicted proteins | sample EPASupsiteHSE623_FD_64525 | JGI IMG/M metagenome (GOLD analysis project Ga0074195, IMG submission 64525) | Bioremediated contaminated groundwater from EPA Superfund site, New Mexico - Sample HSE6-23 | ecosystem: Environmental > Aquatic > Deep subsurface > Groundwater > Contaminated ...
AATAGGTTTTAAATTTTTAGCATTTTTAATAAAACCTATTTGCATAAAAGATGTGTAGATATTGAAAATAAAATATAGACAAAAAGCTATAACAAAAATTTCTAGCAAAGTAATAATCCTTTTAAAATGATTTTTTTTATTATTATGATACTACTTTAATGCTTGAAAATACGTAAAATCCATCTTTAGAGAGATTAAAGAGATTTAATAAAAGCTGTCAAAGTTTCAATAGTTTTTTTATCTTCACTCAGATAAACTAATTCATAATTCTCTTCAAATGACTCTTTTGTCCAGTTTGTACTTCCAAAAATAGCAATTTTTGAGTCAACAAGTGCTAATTTTAAATGCATTTTATCTTTCATAAGAACTACTTTTATATCATTCTTTTTTAGATACTCAAAAACTTCAGAATCTTCTTTTACTTTTTTAGCATCAAGAAAAACAGTGATTTTTACACCTTTTTTTGAAGCATCAACTAAATCTTTTGCAAATTTTTTATATGAAAAATTATACATAGCCACTAATATTTCAGATTTTGCATTTGTAATTGATTCACTTATTTTATCTTTTATATCTTCACCTTGTTTTGGAAGAATGTAAACTTCATTTGAGTATAGATTTAGAACTAAAAAAAGAGAGATTAAAACGATTTTGAACATAATTTTTCCTATTTGAATATTTCAAAAAACTCTAAAGGAATTTTTGAAGGTTTGAAATCTTTTAGAAATGCTAATTTAAAAGTAGCTTTAAATAAAAGCTCATCATTTCTAAATATCTCTTGATACATAATAATTGAAGCAGATTTTTTCTCAACCAAATTTGTTTTAACTTCTATAATATCACCAAAAACAGCCGATTTTACATAATCAGCCGTTACACTTTTTACCACAAAAAACTCATTCTCTTTGTGGGGAGATAAACCTTTTTGAAAAAAAAGTTCACTTCTTGCTCTTTCACAAAATTTTAAATAATTTGCATAATAAACAACACCACCACAATCTGTGTCTTCATAATATACTCTTATTTGCACTATGTAATCCCCTTTAAATGGTAATTATCGATTTATTTATTAAGAAAAGGGACAAAAAAGGGAACAATTTTTGATAAATTCTCTAATCTTTCATCTTCATTTTCTTTTATAAATCTTGCATATACTTTTAATGTTATTGATATATCTTTATGCCCTAACATTCGAGAAACCCAAAGAATATTTTGACCTTGAGTAATCATTGTACTTGCAAACGTATGTCTAAGATTATATAGTTTTCTTACTTTAACATTTATATCTATTAAAAGCTCTCTAAATCTTTTAGAGATAATATCATGGGAATAAAAAGGTTTATTATGACTTGATAATAATAAATACTCATTATTTTCTCTTTCTATGTATAAATTACGTAGCTCATTTTCAAGAACTGGAATAATATCAACATATCTAACACTAGATTGAGTTTTAACGTCCCCTACTTTACCATTAACAATAGTTTTATCAACTGCAATTCTTTTTTTATCAAAGTCTATATCATTCCAAGTAAGAGAAATTATCTCACCTGGTCGCATTCCTGTGTAAATCATAATTACAATAAAATAGTAAAGATTTCCAGTTGTTGAATTTAAAATCTTTATTATTTCATCTTTATTGAAAGGAAATATTTCATCGTCTTCAACATCATTAAGCTTTTTAAATTTTGATTTAATTGATAAAGGAGATTTTACTTTTGAAAGAGGATTAAATTTAATTATATCATTTATAAATGCTTTTTCAAAAATAGAATAAAGTATAGATCTATATTTAACAACTGAAAGAGGTTTATATTTTAATAAAAGTCTATTTTGCCACTCTTCTAATTGAATTGGCTTAATTCCATTTATAGAAAAAGTCTTAAAATATGGTTCAATATGATTATTAAAATGATGTATATTTCTTATATGTACATGCTCTCTAACTGTACTTTTATAAACTTCAAAAAATCTATTAGCAAATTCAATAAATGTTATATCTTTTTTAAAATATTCAATTTCTTTATTACCCGTTAGAGCTTTTATTAGTTCTGGAATAATATTAATTTTTAATTCTTTTAAATTTGTTTCATTTGCAGCTAATCCAGTAGTTCTTTTTATTCTTTTGTCATTATAAATAAAATCTAAATAATAATTATCATATCTAGTTCTAATGGTAATTTTTACATCATCATAAATAAACTTTATAGGTAAATTTTTACTCATAAAATACCTTTTAGAATTTTAGATGAAGTTTCACTAAGTGTGATTTTTTCTTCTTTCTTAACTTCAATCATTTTAATTTTATGGTTTGGATTCTTTTTAAATTCAACTATTGCAAAAGGTATAAATTCAATTCTATTATTTTCATTTATGAAATAGTGCTTATTTTCAGTAAATGTATAATTATTAATATAGTTATCAATAGTCTTTTCACTTTTATTTAGAAATCTTGCAACAGCTTTTTTAGTATTTAATGAAGTGATAGAAAGCTGTAACAATTCACAAACTGTGTTTAATTGATTTTGAATTGTGTCAAATCTTTGTTCTATAGTCATTTTTTATCCTTTAAAATAAATTTTGTTGTGATATAAAAGGCACGTCATAATAAGGCATATCTAGTGCAATAAATGTCATGGAAACGTGTGCTGACGCCTTGTAGTTGTCAAAAGGAAAAGAGTCTTTATAATCATTTAAATTCGTGATACTTTCTTTTAAGAAAGCTCTTTTAATCATTTCATTTTTAACTAATCCATAATGAACTAAATCAAGGTTATCAATATCAGTATTTTCTAAAATATGGTAATAGTTGTTTAACTGGTAATCTTTTAATTTACTTGGAACTACTGGAAGAAGTACAAATTTGTTTAATGTTTCACTATGTACATATTTTACAAAGTCATTAACAAATACAGAAAGTGCCTTTTTATACTCTTTTTTCTTATACTCCAATTTGAAAGTTTCATTTGTTCTAATTCTTGATTGAAGTATTAAATCTGTAGATTTTTGCCAAACTGTTATATCTTCCACTTCGCCTAATTCGTGGTTATATCTCATATATGCATAAGTTGTATTATCAAATAATTTATAAATTTGATTGTTTCTAATTAATTCTGTAACTTTCAAATAATCGTTATCATGCTTTTTAAAAAAATGTCTTACTTTTCTATAAATTAAAAGAGGTGCTAAAGTTCGAGAGCAAAGAAATCTTCTAATATTATGTTTAATATACCAATATGAAGCATATTGAATATCTTTTGAATTTTCATTTTTAAAAGTCTTAGTTACATATTTCATAATGTAAGCTATTGCCCCACCTGCCGAGTTGTACCATGTGTACTTAAAATCTATTGATTTTCTATTATTTCCCCATTTTACTTTGTCTGTAAAGTATGAAAAGAATTTTTTCTTAATATCTAAGATGTAATCTGTAGGTAGAAAAAGCATTGCGTGTAAATGTGGAACTCCACTTTTGTGTGGTTCATATACTCTAAAATAGATAAGTCCATGACCTAACTCTTTTTTCATTTTTTGAAAGATTCTCAGATTAGTAAACTTATTAAATATTTGAGTTAATTCTTTTGCTGTTTCATTTGGATTTATCTTCAAATCGCCATTTACATTTAATTTATGATATTTTGCGGGAGCTGTTAAAGTTACAAATACAGGCTTTAACTTTAATTGTTTTGCATACTCAAAGATTGAGTTAATTCTATTATTCATTTCTGCAAAATATTTTTTTGGATTTAAATTTGCTGAATAAGTAAATTCAATCGCTGACTTTGTTTCATCGCCAAAATCAAAGAACCTACTACAAATATATTTTCTTTGTAATTCTAATTTTGTATCTATTGTTTGTATATCATAAGTTGAAATTCCGTACATTTCTTTTTTCCTTTTTAGGGTGTAGTAACTTTTTTAAAAGTAATCAAGGAACTTCCAATAATTGCTCCGCTGACGCTACGCAATTGAATTGAAAGTTCTCTAATCACTTCTTATGCTCATATGCGGTTAATGTTTTTAATTGAATGTAAATAGTGTTATATTCATTTTTTAAATGTTGTAATTCTTTGAGTAATAAAATAAATTTAGTTAAAGAATCTTTGTCATGTTTAAAAATCAAATTTTCTAACTCTTCTAAAACAAGTAAAACATTTGTTTCTTTTAAAACTAAATTTATATTTAATTCTTCTACTCTATTTTTGAAGTTCATTTTTTTATCCTTTTTAGTTTAGAATGGAAGACTTCTTCTATCAAATTGTTCTTCATTAATTAGCTCAAATACAACTGTTAAATTGTTTTTTGTTTCTTCTTTTGAGTCATATTTAAATAACCAACCCATAAATGGAATATCTGCTAAAACTGGAATTTCATTGTAAGAAGTAACTAATTCTTTTTTATTTATTCCCGTAAGAACAAATAATTTACCAACTGGTAATTGAAAAGATTGTTTGACATATTTTTTACTTGTAACTGGCAAATTATCAGTATTAGAAAGAATATTTGAAACACTTAATTCTAAATCTAAATAAACTTGATTATCTTCATAAATATGTGGTGTTACTGTAATTTGTAAACCTACGTCACGAAATTCTGTAGTGTTTGAAGTTCTTAAATTTGTATCATTAATAGTTGTTGTACCCATGTTATATGGCACATTAGTAACTACATTAAATTTTGTTTCTTTTTCATCATTTAGAGTAAGAACGGGATTAGACATAAACTCACTTGTACCAGTTGAATTTAAATATTTTAGGAAAGTATAGAAATTATCTTTTTTAGAAGAATCAACATTATTATTAACACTAAATGGATAAGAAACTAGATTAAAAAAGAAGTTACCATCATTTTGTAAATTTATACTAGATGAATCAGAACCAAGCTCTTTTAATTTATCTAAATTTGTATCTAAGATAGTTACTTTTAATTTTAATTGTTTTGGCAGCGTATCAATAGCTTTTATCATTGCATTTATAGAATTAAATTCTTTTTCTTTTGAATAAACTAACAAAGTTTTTGACGTAGAGATAAACTCAAATTTGATTCTATCTTCATAGACTTTTAAGAAGTTTGCTATATCCTCAAATTTTACGAAATTAAGTTTTATTGAACGATATTTTAAATCTTCTATATACAAATCTTTTTTAGTTACGAAATAGAATTTTTCTGTTTGTATTAATTCAAGACCTTTAAGATTAACAGCTCTTCTAAAAGCTTCTAAAAAATACGAATCTGTATCATTTATTATAAAAATAAAATTCTCATTTTTTAAAGAATCATCTATTAATATATTTACATTATTAGCTTCACTTGCATAAGTTGCAAATGTTGCTAAATTCATTTCTATTGTTTCAGCTTTTAAACTATTTACTAATCCCAATATTAGGAAGAAGAATATCAGCACCTTTTTTATCATTTTCATCTTGTACCCCTTTTAAAAAATTAAATTTATTCTCATCAACTAACAAATACATAACCAATCTATTTTTTTCCATATAAAAGAATTTTTTATCTTCATCAATATTTTTGATAAAAGAAGTAATCATATTTAATGGAATTTCAATAGTGTTTTTATTATCTTGTGTGTAATAACAAAATTTCTCAAAACAGCTAAATTTAAATAATTTAAGATTTTGAGTAGCTTCTATTATTTGAGGAGCTGGAGAAATAATTTGATTTGTTTGTGCATTATTAGGCGATTGAGTAACAATTTGAGGTTGAGGAACTGGAGTATTAATAGTAGTTTTTATTTGTTCCTGTTTTGGTTCATTTATTTTTTGTGGTGATGGAGCAGTAAAAAAGAGTTTATAAATAAAAAAAGAAAATAGAAGAATTAAAGCCAAAAGAAAAATTATAAACATAATAATATATTTTTTACCAACTAATTTTTGAGATGATTTATTTCCACTTTTATAAATATCAAAATAAGATTTATTAATAGTAATTTCAGTTGTTGAGAATTTTTGAGTCATCCTATATTCAGTATAATTAAAATATCTCAAAACATTTTCTGAAATAGCTTTACTTCTTGGTTGAGCCTTTACAAATATTTCAGGAATATTTCTATATTGAATATTGATTAAAGATTTATTTTGAGTAATTAAAAGTATTTCATGGTTTAAATGACGATGATAAGTAAACCACCACATTTTCACTTTATCTTGATTATCAAAAAAATTATGAGCTTCATCAATTATAAAATAAGCATTTAATATATTATTGTTTTTACAATATTCTTGTAATAAATCATCTAAATTATCTTGATTTTCATTTTCGCAAAAGATTAAAAATAATTCTTTAATTTGTTGATAAAATACATTAAAAACAAACCTATCAAAAACAACTTTATTATCTTTGAATTTATCAAAATCAAAACCTGAAATATTTGTATAAACATATTCAATTTTTTTAAATTCATCTAATTCACTATTAGCAATTTTAATTACTTTATCAATAGCAAATAAAGTTTTACCGCTTCCGGGTGTTCCAACTAATAAAGTAAGCATTATGCAGACCTAAAATAAGCAATAACTTGATTAGCAACAAACGAAGCAATAGAAATAGATATTAAAACTTGAATAGCTTGAATAACTCCAAGATAAGAGAATAATGCTAAATAAGGTATATTCATATTAGCTTGAATTACACCAGTAAAATAGTCTAATACTAAATACAATAAACCCATAAAAACAACAAAAAGAGCTATCTTAACTATAATATTTAAAGCTGTCATTAGTTATTACCTCTAATTAAATTCATAAATCCATATAAATATGCAAGAGTTAAAAATATACTTCTGATAATATCAACATAAGGAGCTAATAAAGAAAAATCAATTAATACATACACTTGACCGAATAACGTCAGAGTAATATTTGCAGGAGGAGAACCATAAGAAGAACCTAAACCTAAAACATTTGAATATTTAGAAAATGTATTTGTTAAAGCTCCACTAACATTTGAATTAATTTGACTAGAATAAGAACTTTTATCATCACCAGTAACGGGAGTAGTTAAAGTTTTTACAAAATCAGTAATAGTACCTAAATAACTTTTTCCCTCAGCATCTTGAGTATTATTAACAAGTTTATTTAAATCCTCAGTCATTACTTTATTATAAAGCTCAGATGCATTAGCACTATTATTGATTTTATCAAGAGTAGTGTTTGCCTGAGTTTGTTTATTTACAAGTTGTGTAGTTCCTGATTCAATATCTTTTAAATTAGTGTTTATAGCTGTATTATCTGTTTGATTACTTGTTTTTAAATCTTTTAATAATTGGTTTAAAGAGTTTGAGGGATTACCCTCTGAATTTTGTTTTTTCATTCCTGCATTAAGTTCGCAAAGCATTTTTTCTTGCAAAGTTAAAGCAGAATCAGAACAAGAGTTTGCAACTGGAGTATCATCAATTGGTGTATCAGTTGGAGGAGTTGTATTATTTTCGTTTGTTGTATTTCCAGTAGTTCCTGAACCTGAAGAACCACCTCCACCGCCTGAAGTTCCTGAACCACCTGAAGAATGTGGAGCAGTTGAAGAAGTAGTACCATCGGGATAAGTAGTTGTAACCCAACCATCGCCGTAAGTTGTTTGTTTTGTACCATCTGGCAAAGTCATAGTTGTTGAGCCATCGCCACCGTATGAAATTGAAGGTGAACCAGTTCCAGTACCACCAGTATCACCCGTTCCAGTTCCACCAGTTGTAGGAGCGTTAGCAGTACAAGAATGTGTGTAATAGCCTGAACTTCCACCATTAGCAGACATATTAGGCATATTAGAATAAGTAAAACCCTCATTACAATTAGGTTTATCTCCACCCGTTTCAGGGTCAGCAATTGTTCCATTAGAATTAGGAATAGGAGTTGCTTCATTTGTGTTAGGATTACAAGTATATGCAGTTCCATCTTTTTGAAATAAATCTCTACATTGACCACCACCCAAAGGGTCAGGATTAGGAATCAATTCATAATCTCCATTTGTACAACCATATACATCGCCATTACTAACTATATGACTATCTGTACAAGAATAAGGAGAAGAACCAAAAAATTTATAATTATATGAAACAGTAAAAGAACTACCACGACAATCATTAACACTAGTATTAAAAGAACCTGAATAATGAGTCTTAGAATAACCGTCACTTGTTTCATAATAACTTGTACCTGTAGTACAATGAGGATGATCATACTTTTGAAAAGTAACAGTTTGAAAATTATAATTTTGTAAAGCTACTTGAAATTGAGAAGCAGTAATTGCAGTAATAGCAAAAGAAGAACTATAAATCAAAACTAATAGGAATAATATTTTTTTCATTATTTAAAAATCCTAATAACAGCCATAAAACCAACTAAAGGAACAATAGTAAGACAAGTAACATTCATTACAAAATTAAAGAATTCCATTAAAAAGCCTTTATTAAACCAAAAGCAATTAATGATGATAGAAAAATCCCATAAAAAGCCATTGAAATATTAAATTGTTCTTCTGTTAATCCAAGAGTGTTAATAGGTGTTTTAGGAACACAATAACCATTTTCATCTAATCTATATTTACCCGTATTAATTAATAATTGATTAAAAACATTAATACTATAAGTAACGGTATAGTAAGAGGGAGTTAAAGAAGGATATAATTGAATATTATTACCGCTCATTGTATAATTATAAATACAAGTATTGTTATATGCTGTTAAAGGTTCAGCCTTTAAAGACAAAGCAAAAATAAATATTAATAAAAGAGTTTTCATATTAAAAAGCACAATCTTCATCTTCAGGATATAAAGAACAAGATTCTCCCTCATAATCACGCTTAAAAAAATAATCATCATCCATATAATTACCATGACCATCATAATTATTTTCATTAAAATATTCATGTTCTGGAATAATATAAAACCCATCATCATCTAATTCATAACCCGTATCTTCATCCTTTTGTGCTTCATCAAAAAAGATATCATTTAACAAACCATAAGCATAATGAACAACACCGTCAGAAGGAGAATAATTATATCCTTCAAGAGAATCTAAATATTCTGCATTATTTTTAATCATATCGCCGTTTTCATCTTCATGATGGGTATTCATATAGTTATCTACTATATCTTGACTATAAGATGGTTCACCCCATCCATTAGTAGGTCGAGCCATAATTAAACCTTTTTAAATTCATAAATAATTTGGTTATCAAACAAAAACACTGAAATAGGTAAATCAACTGGTTTATCTATTTCAATATTAAGATTACTTTGAGAATGAACATTTATAACAGAATGAATACCGTCATTATTTTGTACTAAGAATTGATAAATATAATAAGAACTTTTAGAAGTTGTTTTAAATTGTTTATGGAGTAAATTACCTTTAATATAAAGAGAAGTCATAGTTAAACCTTTAATAAAAAAAATCCCTATGAAATAAATCAAAGGGATTAATAGTTGTTAATCTTTGGATTATCTACCAAAGAAACCAATAATTTTTCTCCAACCGAATGAAACTAAACTAACTGCTAGTACTGCTCCACCTGCTAAAGCTAAATTAGCGATAACGCTACCTGTTGCAAAATCTGCTGCTGTTAATGCTGTCATTGTTATGTCCTTAAATAAAATTTGTGAAATGTAAGTAAACGCAGATACACTTCATCAATTCAATTTTTCTTTTTTCTTTTCGTGGAAATATCTATCTAGTGGCAGATATTTAGACTTTTCTTATTTCTTATTTACAGCCTCACGCACTTTCGTTTGTGTACTCATTTTTAAAAATTACAGTCTTACATATCTAACGAACTGAGATATCTTCTGTATTTTTAAAAATCGAGTCGAAAGGTTGAGGACTTACAAGAGGTACGGACTCCATGCCTCAAATGATTACTTTATTTCAATAATCTCATTTTCATCTTGGATATTTAAAATATCACCATCTTTAGAGTTATAATTTATAAATAAATCTTTACCTACTAACTCATTGTATTTTTGAACTAATTGAGGTAATTTATCATCTGTACTTGCTAATTTAACAATTTGAGAAGTTGCTCTTTGAACTGGTATTTTGATACCGTTTAAGTCTTTTAAGATTGTAGATTTCATTATAAATTTAAGTCTAATACTTGCACCGTATGGTCTTTTAGTATCTTGCATAATTCCACTTGCTGTGAAGTCTATACCATCTAATGTTCCATATAAGAAGTTACCATGTTCGATTACTTGAATTGGTTTAACTGAGTTTGAATTTGAAGCTGTTGTTTTATCTGTTGACATTTTGTTTTCCTTGTTTTTTTTAATCGATTTATACCTTTACGGCTACGACTAATATATTTTTTACCCCATGAACCAATAACGCTAGATTAGGGGTACTAAACTAGCGAGTGAATATGAAAACCCACTAATAAATCCAAGATTAATTTTTGGACTTGTTAGAGAGTTATTAAGTGAACTTAATAAGTCTTTCTTTTTCCCGTACTAGAAGATTTAAAACTCTTTGTTTCAAGTCAATTTTATTTCTGATTGAAAGTAGTATTTGTCTATATTTATAGAAAGATTTTTTATTTGATTTTTTTTGTAAAAATGTTGCAAAAGAGTCTAATTTGTTGAATCTATTAATTTGTGTTTGAGTAACTTGAATTTGATTATCTAATGTTTGTATTTCATTTTCTGGTGTAACTTTATTTCTGTTTTGAATCTCTGTTTTAATTGCTCTTAGTACTGGTAAAATTTCATCATGTAATTCTAAATCATCATTTTCAATTGCTTCACCTAATGAATCGTAAACAGTTGAATATAAATCATGTAATTCTGAATTAGTTAAATTTTGAATATTTGTTTTATTTTGATAAAATGGTGAGTTAGACTGTTTGTTTGATTGCATTTTGTTACCCCAAGTAATAAACTGCTCTAATTATACAGATTATCTGAATATATGTCAATAGGAAATACAGAAATTATGAATAATTTTGAAAAAATTATATTAAATCTTAAGGAAGCACTAAAAATAGGCTCTGATAAAGAATTGTCAATAAGATTAAATATGAAAACAAATACATTTAGTGAGAGAAAAAGAACTAATTCAATACCTCATAATGAAATATTAGAGTTGTGTATTACAGAAAATCTGAATCTAAATGAAATTTATACAGATAATAAAGTTATAAAAAATGAGATAAATTTTAAAGAAGAAATTATTAATAATTTAGAGCTGTTAAATAAAAATCAAATCAAATATATTTACCACATTACAGAAGCAGAGAAATTAAAGAATGCCTAATATCGCAGATAATTTAATACAAGGACTTTTACAACTTTGGTATTTACCAATTATATTAATAGTTTTTCTTGGAATTAAAATATTTTTATTAAGATTAGAAAAGAAGTTTAAACAAAAAAGAAATATGGATAATCATATTAAAGAAGTAGAAGCAAGAAGAGAAAGTAAATTAAAAGAAATGCTAGACAAGCAACACAATGGAGAAGAAAGAAAAAAAAGACAAAGAGATTTTTATATAAAGAATGAAGAAAAAGGTATAAATTTAGAATTACTAACTGGAAGAAAATTTGAAGAACTAGGATATAAAGTTGAATATAATGGTTTAGAAAAAGGAAAACTTGACGCTGGAATAGATTTAATTTGTACTAAAGAAAATGAAATTTTATTGCTTCAATGTAAAAACTACAGTAAACCTAAATCAATTACTCATGAGCATATAAAAATATTTCATAGTAATGCAATGAAATATATAAAAACAAATAATTTAGATGAAAGAAATACAAAGCTTAAATATGTGATACCAAATAAAGAAGTATTAGATATTTCAGCTATAAAAGTATTGATGAATGATTTTTATAATTGTAAGTATGTTGTAGTTTAGAGCTACTAAATTACAATCAAATTAAATATGTTTATCACATTACAGAAGCAGAGAAATTAAAAAGAATTTTATAAAAAATTAAAAATGAGTCATTTATGAGTCATTTCGTCGATATAATTGTATATAAAAATTTAAAGGAGTAGTAAGCAGTTTGTTAAAAAATTTATATAAAAAAATAGATACTACATCAAAGACTAGATTTGCAACATCTAGAAGACTTAATTTACATGCGAAATTATCAACTTATAGTATAGTGCTTTTATCTCTATTATTAATATTAATTTCACTTATGCAAGCATTTAAAATAGGAACTAATATAGATAATCCTAAAATTGTATTAATTCAAATTTTTTCTTCTGTGACAATTTTAGTTTATTCTTTATTAATAGAAAAAAATGATTATTCAAATCGTTCGGGGAAATTATATTCATGTGCAGCTAAATTAGGAAAATTAAAACAAGAAATTTTTCCTTATGTTAACTTTGAAGATAATCACATAGATATGGAAGCAAATAATACACTTAAATTATATAATGATTCAAAAAAAGAATATCATGAAATATTAGATCTATATGAAACACATTCTGTTAATGATTTTAAAGCAGATTATAAAATTGCTAAATTAGAAATGAATGATAAATTTTCTTTAAAATGGTGGAAACACTTTACATATAGATTAGAAATGATTTTAATGTATTCAATAAATTTTAGTGCATATGTTTTAATTCTAAGTTTTGTTTGTTTTTTATTATTTTGGATTTGGTAAATAAATTTATATAGAGATAATTACTCTTTAAAATAATTAATACCTTAGATATTACATATCTATTTGGAGTAACACATGGCAGATACAGAACTTTTAGAAGTAGCATTTTTTTTATCTAAATATGGCAAAGATAATCCACCTAAGTTTTTAAATATGAAAACATGGAATGAAGCTTATGATTTATTTAATTATCAATTAAATGAAAATAAAACTAATGAAGAATTTAGAAATAGCTTAAAAAATTTTAGAGATCATTTTGATAGTCATTTAAATAATTCAAGAATTGGTTGGATGAAAGATGGTAAACCAGAAAAACTATCATCTGAAGCAAAAGAAATTTTTGAAAAGCTAGATAAATTATCTGATTTAGATATAACTGAATTGATTAAGAAATATATGCCTATTACATTTGATAAAAGTAAAAGAAAAGATTTATATTGGTCATTTGATATAAATACATTTAGACTTATTGGATCTCAACTTATTTCTGATAAATTTACGGCTATTATTGAACTTGTAAAAAATTGTTATGATGCAAATGCTACAGAAGTAAAACTAGATTTTATTAATCCTTCAACACTTGAAAACGCTAGAATTATACTTAAAGATAATGGACATGGTATGAATTCTAACCAAATAGAAAATTCTTGGATGAGAATAGGTACAAATTTCAAAAGAGAAAAAGAAAGATCTGAAGAACCATTTAATAGAGTTTTTTTAGGTGAAAAAGGTATAGGTAGATTTGCTATAGAAAAATTAGCTGATAAAGTTGTGTTAAAATCAAGAGAATTAAATAATCGTATAAATATTTTAGAAATAGACTGGAGTATTTATAATGATATAAGTTTAAAAAATCTGAATACTGAAAATTTCACCTCTATTCCTAATACTTTTTATTCAATAGATAACACTAATGAGAACTATATTAGAATTAATGATGAAATAGATGAACATGGAACAATATTGGAATTCTCTAATTTAAAAGATATTTGGACAGTTCATGATATTAAGCGTATAAAACAAGAACTATCTAAATTTATTTCTCCTATTGGAAAAGAGTTTAATGAGAATGAATTCAATATTTCTATTAGAACAAGAAAAAGTGATCAATTTGAATCAACGATTGAATATGAAAAAGTATTAAATGATTCACTAAAATATGCTTCATTTCATGTAAGTATAGATTTTAATAAAAACAAACAAGAAGAATTATATTTTAATAATGATACAGGTGAAATAGAAATAAAAGAAAATGATATATATGATTTTGGACCCGTAAAATTAAAAATTTATTATTATGATCAATATGCAAAAAAAAGATTTTCAGCAGCATATAAAGGTGAAGATGTAAAACTCGATGGCTTTAAAATTTATAGAGACAATATAGTAACTACACCATTTATAGAAAAGGCAGATGTATTATTATCTGATGAAAAAAAAGGGATATCAAGAAATAGAGATGTTTTAGGATTAGATAGTCGTAGATATTCAGGCTTTTTTGACAAAATAAGTTCACGAGATTATATAGGATTTATAGAAATAACTAAAGAACACAATCCAGGCATAAAAGATTTAACTAATAGACAAGATTTTGAGAACACTCCACAATTTAAAAAATTTAAAGATTTTATTATTAAGCAAATAGAAGCAGTTGAATTAAAACTTAATTATAAAAAAGAACAAGAAAGAACTGAAGATACAAAAAAGTTTATTGATTCAGTTAGCATAGCAAATAATATTCTAACTAGTTTAAAAAAACTTGATACGAAAGAACATAATACTAATCCTATAAAAGATGAAGTAAAAGAACTTGTAAAAAATATTAAACTTGGTAAAAATGAAATAGAGAATTTGAAACAAGATCTTGAAAAAGAAAAAGAAATATTTACAAGACTTATCTCTCTACAAGAATTTGCAGCTGCATTATCACATACTGTAAGAAATTCTGTAGAAATTTTAATTGATTATTCTGAAGCATTATTAAGAGAAACTGCTCAAGATACTTTTGGATATGAGATTGCAGTTGAGATTGATAAAGAAGTTAATATGTTAGTTGACTTAGTTAATTATATGCTTGATTATGCAAATTCAGGTAAAAATATAAAAAAATTTGATATCTCAAAATTTATTATTGATACATTTAATGCTTACAATAAAACATTTGAGAAATCTGATATAAAATCCGATATATCTAATATTAATTATACACTAATGATTAATCATAATAAAATTTTAATAAAAGAGATATTCGATAATTTGATATCAAATTCAATTAGATCTTTAAATAAAATTACTAATAGAAAGAAATATATCAAATGTACTACCTTATTAGAAAAAAAAGAATTTATTATTATATTTTCTGATAATGGAGTAGGTATTGATTCTAAAATTAAACATAAAATTTATGATTTAAGATTTACTACTAATTCTGAATCTGGTGGAGCAGGAATAGGTTTATATAAAATAAAAACATCATTGAAAACATTACATGGAAATATTGAGTTAATTGAACCGGAATTTGAAGAAGGTTGTACATTTAAAATAACTATACCATTGGGAGAATAAATAATGAGAAATATTAATTTAGTATTTGTTGATGATGAGTTGAATAATCCTGTAAGAATTAAATTAATCAAAAAAAAATATGATAATGAATTTATTGAGACACATTGTTTTGATGAATCTGATACTGGATTAGCTTTTGTTCTTAGTTTTGAAAAACCTACTATTCTAGTTTTAGATTTAAAAATGAGAGATTCAGAATTACAAGGTATAGAAATACTAAAAAAAATAAGAGAGACAAAAAAGAAAATTCCAGTAATAATTAAAAGTGGAAATAATGAAATTACAAATGAAGATTTTAGAGAATTAATTAATAATGATATTTCTTTCTTTATAAAAAAAGCTTCTCGAGGTAATGAAAAAGATGAAGAAAGAGAAGAAGAAAAAAGTATTCATATTGCAATAAAATCTATTATGAAAAATGTATCAATGGCATTAGAAGAATACGTCAATCGTAGAAAAGATAAAGATAAAATTATGATTATGAGTAAAAGTGGTAATAAAATATCTTTATCTGAAATGTTAGATCATGTTAATAATGAAACGAATATTGGTATTGATTTTGAGAAATCAATATATAAATTATCAATAGAATTACTTCAAGAAAAAAACTGATGAATTACATATTAGTTGCGTATGAAGATACTGGAGACTTAAAAGATTATTTTATTAAAGCAAGAAATAATTTAAATGATTTTTTGCTTAGTTTAGATAAAAGAATTCTTAATGATATTAAAAAGAATTGTGATTCGAATAGTTTTATAAAAAATTGTATTGTTCAATCAGATGAAAAATTAAATTTGATTTTTCATTCTCATGGAGATGAAACTTCAATACTAGATAATAATAATATTGAATTTTTAAATTATCAAATGGATTTATCAACTATAAAAATTAATATTTTTTACTCTACGGCATGTGAAACAGCTAAAGGAAAATTAAAAAGTAAAATAATTAAGCAGTCTAATATTTTTTTTGGTTATAACTCAATTGCATATGTTGTAGTAGGCAATGATAATATAAAAGACACATTTATAGAATGTGATAATTTTTGTATAAAACAAATAGCTTTGGGTTTTGTAAATAAAGATTTATTAGAAATTAAAACAGATCAATTTTTTAAGAATCAAATTGAGGAGTTTATAAAAAAAGATTTAATAGTTGAAGCAATTTTATTAATGCATAATAAAGAATCAATTGAAATTCATTAATACTTCAATATTCTATCAAAAATAGCTTTTGCTAAAAGAGGTGGAACTGCATTTCCAATCTGCTGCTGTTTATAACCCAAAGGACCTTGAAATATAATATGGTCTGGAAAGCTTTGTAATCTAGCAGCTTCTCTCAAAGATAATCCTCTATGTTCATCAGGATGAATTAACATACTTTTTCTATAGTTAGCTATTACCACAGATGGTTTTTTTGAATCTAATCTTCTATATATACCACTATGCATATTTTTAGTATCTTTATAGTTTAGCATTAGTTCAGGAGGTATGCTCTGCCAATTATTACCTTGTTCTATATGTTTATATCTATCTATAATATATTCTTTATTTTTAGTTACTATATTTTGAGTTGGAGCTTTAGATTTTTTTCTCATTAATTTTAAAAATTGTGTATCTGGATTCTTTGTATATTTACAAATTTCTCTTTTTTCACCATTTGCTAAGTTTTTAGGTAAATCTGATAAAGCTTCTTCTACAGTTATATGAGGAGTTTTTTTCATAGAATCAAAATCAAAAGTAATTCCGTTTCTATTACCTACTATAAAGAATCTATTTCTTTTTTGTGGTACACCAAAATCAGCAGCGCATAAAACTTTTGAATTTGTTGTATAACCTAATGCTTTAAATTCATTTTCTATATTCTTTGCAAAGTTACCATTATCAAAAGATTTAAACCCCTCAACATTTTCAAACAAAAACCATTCAGGTTCTAATTTTTCTAAAAATCTAAAATATTCTTTAAACATCCAATTATTTGGATTATCTAAATTTCTTGTTTTAGTGTTAGATATTGAGAAACCTTGACAAGGTGGTCCACCAATAAGG
>Ga0074195_1002953_pt1 | contig 17223 bp, 42 predicted proteins | sample EPASupsiteHSE623_FD_64525 | JGI IMG/M metagenome (GOLD analysis project Ga0074195, IMG submission 64525) | Bioremediated contaminated groundwater from EPA Superfund site, New Mexico - Sample HSE6-23 | ecosystem: Environmental > Aquatic > Deep subsurface > Groundwater > Contaminated ...
GGGATAAATGAATTCCCCATCAATGTCAGAATCTCACTTAAAAATAAAACATCATGAAACTAAAACCAATTGAAAATAATGTATCCAACTCCATCAATAACTCAATGGATACCTTAACACACAATCCAATGTTTATTCATCTATTCTATGCAACCAATTCACCCTATCTGGTCGGAGATTTAATAGCTAGACTAATCAAACACTCACTTAGAAGAAAAACCTTCTTAAATTCACTCAAAAACCATGGAACAATCAATTGAAAATATTATCGCCAATTTCCTAGATAGACACTATCCTATCAATATCTATAATAAAGAAATTGATATGTCATTCGATGAAAACCCTGATAACTTAATTAAACAAGTATTCACCGATAACCCTAACATAACATTCTATGATTGGGCTATAAAGAAACTAGGCTTCGAATTTGCTATGATTCATAAAACTTGGATAGTTACTACCGAACTCACTTCCTTTGGCATTCTACGTACTTCTTATAAGAAAAAACCCCTCGGCCATAAGAATTATGTCGCACACCATACATTCAAACATACCCCAGAATCCCTTAACGCATACACCACAAAAGTGTTGGCCTCTCATGACTATGACATATCCCCCGTATAACAACACAATTGTGTACCCCCTTATACACCCCTTTTAAATCGATTCTAACAATATAAGACACTTTTGTGCCCCGCAACACCCCTAAACCTTTTTATCCCCGCAAATCAAAGATTTATGCCCTTAAATCAAATCCTATTGTTCCTAATTGAATTTAACATGTCCCTCTCACGTTTTAAGACACAAATGTGTACCCTGTGGGACGAAGTGGTAAAAAGTGGATAAATTAAGATGTATTTATGGCTATAAACCTTAAAATAAGGAAAAATAACACATAACACAACAACAATAATAACTAACAATAATAAGAAACAATTATAAGAAACAATTATAAGAAATGGCAAGAAAAGTCTGTGTCGTGTTTTAATTTCATCACAAAAATATTACAAAAAAATTTCTAGGAAAAACAGAAAACCTAATAAAAGGCATCAAAAGTGAACTTTTTGCGTATAGGGATTTCAGAAAAGGGTGTACCGATTCCAGACCCAGATTTTAGCAAAAAGGGTTAACATAAAAACATAGCAAGATATATCCACATAATTGCATATGTAGGTATACAAGTATGAACATATACAGATTTTCATATATGTTCATAGTTCTACATGGGCATAGCAATATATGGACATAGATAAAAATTTACCTATGCAGATATACGGATACCAACATATAATCATATGTAGAAATATACATATGACAATACTTTCATGCTCCCATCAGATTTTAAGGTAACACGAATTGGTTCAACCCTAGTAGAGTGAACGAATAGCAAAACAAAGATACAAAAAATAATGTTAAGAACCAAACTAAATAAGGATTTTAACATATGAAGGTATTAACATATATAGATAAGAAATTTCTAGGATATAAGGTAGGGCGGAGTATACTCTCTCAGATTTTTTGTCCGACCCGTCATTCATATTGACAATACAAAGATAAGAAAAAAAACTGAGACCACCAAATAAAAAGGCAATTATTTTCAATAAAAATGCAATATTTATTAAAATACCTTATATTATATAATGCGTAAAAATAAATTAAAAAAATATCGTAAAATATTTGGTAGTTAAAAATAAAATGACTATATTTGCATTGTCATTAACCAAAAACCGTTTCAATTATGGAAATACCAGAAATTAAGATTGACGTATCAGCAGCATTCAGGGATTATACCAACCCGACAAATGTACGTAGTTTGTTTTATAACGGATTATATTTCAATCCAAACAGATTGGTAAAAGGCAATTCTAAATTGCATAATATATTAATCTTTGATTTGCCTGCGGTAAAAACTTGCTTAAACTGCAGTACTTGTAAAGATAAGTGTTACGCAAAAAAAGCAGAGGTACAATACACTGATACCCGTATTTACAGGGATACAAATTTTTTCATGTATGCAAACAATTCTGATTTGTTACATAAACTGATTTGTGACCAGTTAAGCAAGACAAAAATAACCGTTGTCAGATTGCATTCAAGCGGGGATTTTTTTAGTCAGGACTACATTAGCTTTTGGAATAGCATTGTTAAGCAATTTCCTAGCATTAAATTTTATGCATATACCAAAGTTGAAAGTATTTTGGATTTCACTGAAATTAAAGCGAATTCAAATTTTAATCTTATCAGCAGTTTTGTACATGGTAATCTTAATTTTGGCTCTTTGGATTACTGCAAAGATTTGAAAGCAAAGTATAAATCTTTTATTTGCCCCGTTACCAGTGGTATTAAGGACATTAAATGTGGTAAAGGTTGTGTTTATTGTGTAACTAAAAACAATGTTTGTTTTGTGGAACATTAACTGGATTTAAATATCCAAGGTATAATTAAACATATGTAGATAACTGCATATGTTTTTTATTTATATGGATATCAGAATATAAGGTAGGGTGGAGTATACTCTCTCAGACTTTTGCCCGACCCGTCATTCATATTGACAATGTAAAGATAGTAAAAATAAATGAGACCACCAAATTTTTAAGCAATTATTTTCAAATTATTTTTTTTGGGGGTAGGTTATTTCAAGCCAGTGTTGAGTTTCAGAAAAAATGTTATAAATTTACAAAAGAAATATCGTAAATTATTTGGAAATGTCAAATATTATTTTTATCTTTGTGTTATTAACCAATTAAAACTAACTATCATGAATGAAGAAAAAATTTCCGAATTGCAGAAAGAATACGGGTTTACCGATATGCAAGAAAAAATCAATTCTGGGGATGCATGGCGTTTAGAAGGCTCATGCGGTCGCGCCGCAATGGACTTACTTGAGTCAGGGGCTTGTATGTTGCCAAAGGTTGTAAGACTTGATTATTACGGCAACCGTGTTCCAAGCCGTGATATGTTGCAAGCGGGCTCAAAGGGTTCATATCAGAACTGTGTTAATTTTTGGACAAAGGTTGAAAACGGCGAAATTGATTTGACCCCAGTTTCAGAAATGGAGGAATAATATTAGAGCCCTTGCTTAAGGGCTTTTATTATATTTATTAATAATTAATATCATAAAGTTATGGCTAACGAAAAATTATTAATTCAGATGGAGAAGCAGATTAAACATAAAATGTTTCTCATTGAAACCAAAAAGGTAACTGTTAAGGATGCCAAGGTTGGGGTTTTATTAAACCTATTGAAGGATAAGGATGAAGTATTGTATGAAAGTTTAATGAATGACTATAAAAATTTATTAAAAAAAGTTGCTTAAAAATTTGGTAGTCTCAGTTTTTTTACTTATCTTTGTATTGTCATTAACCAAATAAAACTTTAACCAATGGACTTACAAAAAACAGTATCAGCAATTTTGAAACGGGATGTTTCAATTGAAGAGGCAAAAGAATTTGCAAGCAATCAATTTGGCGTGCTTTCAGCTTATCTCAGAAAAATGGAACGGGATGCTATTATAGCTGAATTGACAGCAAAAGGCAAAAGAAAAAACAGTTAATTAACCATAAGAATTTAAATACCATGGGAAAAAATAAATCAAAAAAAGGTGACCGCAAGTCAAAATTCGAAAGTTACATGAACGCAAACAGGCATGGAGAATGGCAAGGGCGTTTCGAAAATGAGACTGGGTTTGTATCAATGCACAAGGTGCACAAAGATAAAAAAGCATACAGCCGCAAGGCAAAGCATAAAAAATTTGATGCGTAGGGTGCCGACTGGCACCGTGTTTTAATTGGTTGGGGCGGTCCTGTGGTGGGACCGCTCTTTTTTTATTTTAAAGATTTATGAAAGAAATATCGTAAATTATTTGGTAGTCTCAAATATTTGTTGTATCTTTGTTTCAGTCATTAACCAATTAAAAAACATGAAAGAAACTTTGGATTATAAAACAGTACCTGACAGGGTTTATCATTACTTGTTAGATTGGAATGAAACAAATAAAAGGAAAGCTATTTTTGAAATGTTTGGTTTAATCCGTTTATGTGATTTAACCAAAGCGCAAATACTTGAATTATTCAAAGTAGCAACCAAACACGATATTGAAGAAATGGAAACCGATATTTAATTAACCTTAAAAAATTAGAACCATGTTAAAGATAATAGTTTCAATAGCAATTATAGCCGTTATCATTTCATATTACACATATCTGAATGATACTTCAACCCCAGTTGAAACCAAAAAGGAAGTAAAAGCTGATACGGTCATTGAACCCGTTTATGATGAAGCTGATAGCTATAGCGGTTTTGGTGGCGGTGGTCTCGAAATGATGGATTCAATAAATGAGGGTATAAATGAGGGTATAAGTGAGGGAGTAACTGAGGGTGTAAATGATGGTGTAAGTGATGGTATAAATGATGGTGTAAATGAGGAAGAGGGCGGAAGAGTAACGGCAACCCACTATTATAAACGTATGTATATAGATAGTTGTGATTGCAAAAAATTGATTGAAGTTGATAGCATTGAATATTATTCTGAATAAAATATCGTAAATTATTTGGATATTAAAAATATTTTACTTATCTTTGTATTGTCATTAACCAATTAAAAAATTGAAACCATGAAAAAATTTTATTTAATCCTAGGGAACATAACCTTTCATCATTTCACAGATGAAGAAATGAAACACTTCAAAACTGACAGCGAACGCAAAGCACTTGTTCATGATGTTGTTTCAATTACCGTTTTCAACAATGAAAATGATGCGGGTGAATATGGCGAAAATGCCCTTGGTGATACTGCCGAAAGTTACCTTGTTATCGGTTCTTACACTGGCGAATATGCCTTTGAAAACAAAAAAGATGCAAGACGTTTTAATTCGGTGGTTAAATTTAACGAAAAATAATTGCCAAAAAATTTGGTAGTCTCAGAAATTTTACTTATCTTTGTTTTATCATTAACCAATTAAAAAATAAACCCATGAAAAAGATTAAAAAAATCACCCTTGTAGTTATGTTGGTAACAATTTCAATAGGTTGCCCTTGCATTGAAACTCCTGAACTGGCAAGAACAGATTCAAAAAAAACAGTGAAATTATAAACGAACCCCTGAATGAAACAGGGCAAAAAAACTTAAACCTTATGAACCTTGCACGAAGCGGAAGCATTTAAGCCCGAAAGGGGGTAAATTTTAAAGAATCATAGTATTAATGCATAATAAACTCGGTAAACATGAACACGCCAATAAGAGGGTCTCCCTAAAAGGAAACTATAATTACAAAAAACTTAATAGATAATAGATAAACTGAAAACCCTGCCATAATTCATATTGCAGGGTTTTTTTATTTTTATTTAAAAAAATATCGTAAATTATTTGGATATTAAAATTATTTGTTGTATCTTTGACTTATCAATTAACCAATAAAATAGAACCATGAAAAAATTAACCGTTTCTCACACAACATTCACAAATATGTTATCGGGATTAATCGCTTCGGGTGTTACATTTGAAGCATACGAAAAAGGAGATGTAATCATAATTGAATTCACTGGGGGTTATTAACCAATAAAATAAAAAGCATATGGCAAATTTCAAACCACAAGTAACTGTTATTACTAAAGAGACAGTAAGGGAAAGTAGAAATAGTTATGGTAAAAAAAGTCAATACCAAACAATTCGCTACAAAAATTACAGGGAACTGAAAAAGAACCTTAAAAAGCATATTGAAGAAAATATTGAACTGCCCGTTTATGTTATCCGTTCAAAGCGGGGACAGTGGGGCGAGTACTTTGAACATTGGCAAATGTCAAATGGTAAACCAGTGATTGTTAAAGAGGGTTGGTGTTAAATCAAAAATAATCTTTTAAAGTATGAAATATTGTATAATATTATTAGTATTCTTATTCGGTTGCCAAGCAGCCGAATTTGTTGTTGTCTCTAAAAAACCAACAGGGGTTTATGACAATTGCATTATTGAAATGAAACCCATAACAAAAAAAGCTGAACATATTGTCAGGTTTGGCAATGCGGGTGCGTTGGTAGGTTGTGATAATGTTAATGTTGGCGATACATTAATAGTTAATAGAAAAACTTTCACAAATTATTAAAGAAATATCGTAAATTATTTGGTAGTCTCAGAAATTTTACTTATCTTTGTAATGTTATAAAACGGGAGTATGGGGGGTAACTTATGGTAATGTGTAAATAAAACCCCTTTGCCGATTTTAATCGGTAGCATGGCAATCGTGGGTTCGAATCCCGCTACTCTCACGAATCAATTAACCAAAAAATTAGAACCATGAAAAAGATTAAAAAACATTGTGAAAATACCATTGAAGAAATGAAATCCTATATTTTCGACAGAGCCGAAAATTATGCGACCGATGGTTTAACCGAACAGGATAAAAAAGATTTGTTAGCAGTTGAAACCGTTGGAATTGTAGCCGAGTTTGACCCGTCTGATTTGGAATGCCACAATTTTGATTTGGGCAAATTGCGTATGGCGGAAGAAATTTTGGCACTCATTGAAAAATAATTCGAAAATATATCGTAAATTATTTGGATATTAAAAATATTTGTTGTATCTTTGTTTCGTCATTAACCAAAAAATTAAAACCATGAACACACTAAATTTTGTAGGAACAAAAAAATTCAGACTTATCCCAATAGGAAAAGTATCTTTCACATTCGCTCAAAAAACTAAAATAACACCCGAAAGAGCCCTCATTAATGCCAATGATATGCATTTCATGTGCGAAACAGATGCTGATATAAGTCCCGAAGTAAAAAAGGCCTTAATGAGCGAAATGAAAAAAGCAAAAACTGATTTGCTGACCGATGGGCACGACTTTTTTACCACAAGGGGCGACAAAATTACCCAAATCGGACACAGGTATTTTTATACAATCCTAGGCGAAAATAAGGAACTGGTTCATAAGCTTCTGTTTACTGACGAATTCACAGCAAAAGAACTGTAAGCCATGCAGACAATAACCGACCTGACAGGGAAAACAATCACAGTGACTGATTTACCCAAAGCAATAAAAGAAGCTGAAACATACGTTTATTTTTCAGAAGCTGATAATAACAAACGTCTGTTAGAGTATTGGTCTCATGTTCTTGCTGAACTGAAAAAACTTGAAGCTGAACCGATTGAAATTAAAATTGAAGCTGAACAGCATGAATCAAAATTGGTTAACCAAGTTAGGGCAATATTCCCAAGAAAAGAGGGCGACAAATCAAAAGGGTTTGTTAAAGATGGCAAAACCAGCCCGTTATACGGCTTGCATTCATGCGCTAAAACAGACCGTTATATCAGGAAAATTGACAGTCTTAAGGTTGGCGAATGCACAACAAATGGGGCGGGAACATTAATAATGAGAATTTATTAAAAATAATTGCCAAAAAATTTGGTAGTCTCAGAAATTTTACTTATCTTTGTATTAGTCATTAACCAATTAAAAAGTAAACGCCATGAAGACATTTATATTAATCAAAAGAACACCCCCCAATCCCCTTGCTCCTCCACGTTTCGAGTGGTGGGAAAAAAGCGGTAATAAATTATATAATGAGGGCGGGGGTTGGAATTTTCTTATATCCTCTGATGAAGTCATTGAAGAAGTTTCTGCAAAAGATTGGGATGCTTTATTCACAAGAGAAAATATTGCCAAACTTTCTGACTATAAGAATTTGGTGAGTGATTCAAAGGACAAAAGTTTAAAAATTGGTTGGTTAGCCCCTGACGGAACAATGCATTACTGTCAATATAGAAATCATATTTCTTACGTCCATATGGTTTTAAATTCAGACGTTCCAACCATTGAAGAACAAGGGTGGATTCACATAATAAATGGTTTGACCTATGTTCTCCCCAAAAAGAGAATGACACAGGCACAGGCAAAAACCATAAGAGAAGAGTTAGGACTGCAAGTGCTTGACCAAGATATTTTATATCAATAATTTTCAACATAACAAAAAGTAAACGCCATGCCAGAAATTGAATTAAACTTAGAACCGTTACCAACTCATGTTTTAACTGAGATGGATATCAGAAGAATCTTTAACAGAACTGGAAGAAAGCATCTAGTTCGGGTTGATGGATTCACAGGAAGTAAAAGAACCCAAAGAATAGGAAAGGTTATTAAAAATGTTGGAGGTGCAATAATTGAATTCCTTGATACACCTAGCGCCGTGTTCTATTCAGTGGGTAAAATAAAATATTAAAGAAACTTTTCGAACGGGCAACGTGCTTCCTTATGCACGGCCACGCCCCTTTGATGGTTAATTGACGATAGGCCTGTGGGGTGGTTCCCACTTGCCGAGGGTGGGCTCTCAAAAAGAGCCCATCTTTTTTTATAAAAAATATCGTAAATTATTTGGTGGTTTAAATTATTTTTCTTATCTTTGTATTGTCATTAACCAATTAAAGAAAAAACCATGAAGACAATAACCATCAATCATGAAAAGATTCAAGTAATTGAAAATAGGAATCTAACTGAAATGGATTATCCCGTTCATGCCAATTTAAGGGAAAATGTTGAAAGGATTAAATTAATGGGAAAGCTGATTTTTAAAAAGGTTTCCATTGATAAAAATCTGATTTTATATTGCACTGGTACAAGCGGAATAATTGTTGCAACCCAGCTTTATAATTACCTATCAAAAAAGGGTTACAAATCAGTTAATATCGTATATATAACAAAGCCAAAAGAAAACAGGCACGGCAACAAAATAAGCCCTTACATACCATCATTACCAAGTCATTATAATATAATTGTTGACGACTTTGTTTCAACAGGGACAACAGTTAACCGTATCTTTAATGAAATGAACAACGCTACTTTTTACTTTGAGGTTGATATGCTTTGTGTTAGTGGAATGGTTATTGCTAGTAGGTTAGCATTTGCCCCGAAAAAAATTATTGCTAGCTGCGTTACACTTAATTTCTAAATTATTTTAAAAAATATCGTAAATTATTTGGTGGTCTCAGAAATTTTACTTATCTTTGTATTGTTCAATTAAACCATTTAAAATTTAAAACCATGCCAAAAGCTAAAGCAAAAGAATACAAAATTGTTTGGACAATTGATGTAACTGCTGACAACCCAGTTGAAGCAGCTATGGGAGCTAGAGAAATCCAAAAAGATTATTTCTCACAAGCAACAGTTTTTGAAGTGAAAGCTAAAAACGGTAAAACCGTTGTTGTTGACCTTGAAGAATTTATGGAGGATAATATTGATTAATTAAAAAATATCCCAAATCATTTGGTGGTTTGGGATTTTTTTCTTATCTTTGCATTGTTCAATTAACCAATTAAAAATAAACCCATGAAAAAGAAAAACACTCTTACCGAAAATCAGCTTAAAATCGTTGCTGACCTTGTTGCCGAATTCGAATCAATTAACGCAAGCGCAAATACCGAACATAATGATTTGTTTGCGTATATTGACAATGCTTTGGATGAACGCAAACAGGCAATCATTGAAGTTGACAGGAAAAACGCTTTGACCCAAAAACGTCATGTCGAGTTTTTAAACTCTCTTATTGCCGATGTGAAACCATTATGCGACCGTTATGCAATTAAAATTAGTGACTTCAGTAATTCAATTACTGCCTGTTATGTTATTGGATTCAAATTTCATAAAGGGAGAAATCCTGACGGGTCTTTTTCAGAATATTTGGAAACCAAAAAGCTTGAAGTTTCAATTGCTAATTGCTATGATAAAGCTTCTGACAAAACGATTTATTCGGACATTACCCAAATGAGACTTTATGTGGCGAATTATACATATTCTGTAGTTACAAGGGAATCTTTACCCAAACTGTTAGCCGATGAAATTATTAAGTTCAGAAAAACCTATAAGATATTCTAAAAAAAAATGGGATTATTGAAAAATAATCCCTTTTTTATTTGGTAGTCTCAAATATTATTTGTATCTTTGTTTCGTCATTAACCAATTAAAAAATTAAACCTATGCTAGTAATCTGCACAAACCCCGAAAAACTTCCAAATGTGGAAACTTGTGAATTCAAAAAAAATGAAATTTACAGACATTTGGAACTGACTGAAAACAAAAGAAAAGAACATATGGTTTACGGAGTTGTTTTCTCTGATGAAACCTTTGTTGAATGTTTCAAACCACTTGCCCCAGTGTTCAAAAAAATGGTTGAAAAAACCGCTTTCATTGAAAACGGAAAACCCGTAAGCAAATCAGAATTCGCAAAAAATGTTGTTGATATTCATACATATGGTAGAGGTATGGGAAAATACTTTATTGCCGTTGTCGGAAATCCAAGGGAAAATTGCTTTCTGATTTATCCCTATCATGGTTCAACCAAAGCCGAAGCAATTAAATTCGCTTATGAATCAATGCTTCAATTGTTGGATGAAAATGTTGCAACAGTCGATAGCAACCGTGTCAGATGGACTGACAGAGGTATTCCAATATCTTATAATGGTATGTACGCCAAACCAATTTCGGAATCGTATAACACCAGTCTGTTTCAAACATTGTTAGCCGAATAAGAAAATACATAGTCGAACGGATAGCACCAAAAACAAATGTGTTTGTGACCGCCCCTCAAAAAGGCGGTCATTTGCATATATGCACAATTGTGTACTAGCGCTTATAGGATACCCTTAGATTACATATGCAACACTTTTGTGTACCCATGTATCCCTGATACCATAATCGTCTCTTAAATCGCTTCTAAATGCCTCATGAAAATAATTTAAAAAAATATCGTAAATTATTTGGATATGTCAGAACAATTGTGTATCTTTGTTTTGTCATTAACCAATTAAAAATTAAATCATATGAAAAGAAAACTTTATTATGTTGTCGAAAAGGAACTAACACAAGTTGGTGACATTGAAGAAACCACAGGAATGAAAGACATCCTTGTTTATGAAATGATAAAGAATGAGCCGAAAAGGTTTACACAGCTTGATTGCAGTAATGAAGAAAACAGTGTAACTGCAATTCAGAATTATCTTAATGATAATGGTTATGGCGATGAAGAATTTGAATTCAAGCAACTATAAATGGTAAACCAATAGGAAGTATGGTACGTTCAGAAATGAATGTACCTTTCCCATATACCCAACAGTATACACCTTCCCCATTATGGCAAAAGTATACTATTATAGTTAATCACAAATATACAAAAAATTCTATTAAGAAACAAACTAAATAACAAACACAAATCACAATATAAGGTAGGTCGGAGTATACTCTCTCGGCTTTTAAACCAACCCGTCAATATCATAATGACAATACAAAGATAAGAAAAATATTTGAGACCACCAAATTTTTTACCATTTATTTTCAAATTATTTTCACTTTTTTTTACGCATTATATATACTATATATAGAAAAAATAATTTTACTGATTATCAGCATTTTAGCATTTTTTTTAAAAAAATATCGTAAATTATTTGGTAGTCTCGATTTTTTTATCTATCTTTGACCTATCGATTAATTAACAATTTAAAATTTACCACTATGAACGCAAAAGTTATTATCTTAGTCAGCACAGGTGCAGAAAAAATCATTAACAGTGTAAAAGCCGCAATCAGGAACAGCCCCACAGGCGTAAGTTTCGTATCAATCAAAGGTTACGAAAACTCAAAAGGTGAAATTTCAAACAACCGTATTAATGTGGGTATGGACTATGAAAAATGCAAAACACTTGATATTGCAACCCTCGAAAATCTCGACCTGACAACCGTTAAAACAAAAACCGACCTGATTACCCTTGAAAAGGCACGTACTGAACTGATTAACGCTTTTATCAGTCCGAACAAAAACATGAGCAACGCCCAGGCTGATGCCTATACACATCTTTGCAAAGGTGTAAAATGTCACAACGAAACAGGCGAACTGTATATTTACGGATATCGCGAACATAAAGAGGTACTTGTAAAAGGTGAATATCCTGTAGTAAATAGCAAACCTTTGACAATCGCAAAAGACGAACTTCGCAAACTGTTAAGGACTGGAAAATTTACAAACTTCAAAGTTTCTAATATTTCAAATATGAGACTGAACGGTGATACACTGGAATTTTAAGGTTTTAACCGAAACAAAATAAAAACATATGTAGATAACTGCATATGTTTTTTTTGTGCCATTATATAAAAAAAAATATATAGGTAGGTTGGAGTATACTCTCTCGGACTTTTGCCCGACCCGTTCGCTTATCTGAACAGTACAAAGATAAGAAAAAAATCTGAGACCACCAAATAAAATAGCATTTATTTTTAAAAATAATTTTAATAAAAATATCGTAAATTATTTGGATATTAAAAATATTTGTTGTATCTTTGATTTATCAATTAACCAATTAAAAACCACGACCATGAAAAACGCAAATTTAACCCCATTTGAACAAGCACAAGAGCAAGTTAAAAACGGTCAATTAAAAACCCCAACCGTTTCCAATGATGGCAAATCAGTTGATTACTTTGGATACCAAACAGCCGTACATCATTTTAACCTTAAACTTATGGCTATGGGAATGACTTGCAGAGGTATTAAACTCAAAGATTTGAAATGGTATTACGGCCTGACTGGCAAAAGTGCTGCCGATTGTTTGTCACAATTTGAAAAAATAATTGAAGACTACAGAAAAAAGTTTAACATATTAAAAACATTATGCAAAAACTAAAAAGGGCAAATGCCCTTTTTTTTTAATTTTTTTCTAATAAAAAAAAATAAAAGTAGGTTGGAGTATACTCTCTCGGCCTTTCGACCAACCCGTCAATATCATATTGACAAAACAAAGATACAACAAATATCTGAAACCACCAAATAAAATAACAATTATTTTTATCAAATATCGTAAATTATTATTCAAAATAATTTGGATATTAAAATTATTATTTGTATCTTTGACTTATCAATTAACCAATTTAAAACCTACGACCATGAGACTAGCAATATCAACAACCCCGACCGAAAGCAATTTACTTTCAATCAGAGAAGTTTTAATTGCATCCCGTTACGGAATGAAACAAGTTATTAAATACCGTAAAGAAAAATCTTTGGAACGTGTTAAAATTTTGGTTATTAACCATGAAGTCGAAATGAGAAAAAAAGAAATGATAAAAAAATATCCTCATTTATTTGGAAATGAAAAATAATTTTCTTATCTTTGACTTATCAATTAACCAATTAAACAACTACGATTATGGCACGCAAAAATTATTCAGGTTCAGACTTAAGCGATAACTTTAAAGTATGGTTCAGAAAAGAAAAAAACCGTATTACAAAAACATTGAAGTTATTGGGTTGCACCAAAATTGAATTAAACTACGGTTTTTATTACTTTTCAGGTTTTTTTACCTCAAAGTCTGGACAAGTATATTATATGAGTTGCTCAGATGTAAGACATTTTCCTTATAACAATTTGTTATACAGAACAGCCAAAGATTACAACGACTTTACAGGCGGTGCAAATCAGTACATTAACCCAAAAGACTTGAATAAAATCCGACTTGACTAAAATATTTGAAAATAATTGCCAAAAAATTTGGTAGTCTCAGTTTTTTTTCTTATCTTTGTATTGTTCAATTAAACCATTTAAAACTTACGACCATGATAACTCTTTATGTAAAAGCAAAAAGCAAAAAAGAAATAAATGAAAAACTTGCAGCAGGCAAAACCATTTACGGAACAAATTATTCAGCATTTGGCGGCGGCGGCACTTATGCCCTGAATAGCGAACTCCCAAAAGGCACTGTTATTAAAGTTTTTGAAAAATATTCCTGCGGCTCTCCTTATGCAAAAGCATACGGAACGTGGGACGGAAAAAAGGTTAAATAATTGTTTGTTAATTGTGAAAAAAAGTCCCGAATTATTTGGTAATTTGGGATTTTTTTATTATCTTTATATAACAATTAAAACAAAAACACAATGGAAACAATTATTGCAATATCTATCATAATAATTCTAGGCAGAATTATTGCATCTAGTAAAAACTTTGCAAGGCAAATTAAAACTAACTTAACCCTTAAAAAAGAAATCAAAAAACTATACCATAACCACTGTTAACATAATACCCTGACAAAATGGAAATAAGTAACTATCGTAAATTTAATAGGTTCATCGATTTAAATAAAAATGTTTGGATTGTAAATCACCTTATTTGGAAAGCAAGAGAACTCCCAATTATAGATTATTCAATAGAAAATATCACTATTGATGATAAACTATTTTGGAAACTTGAGACTACTAGAGATTTTCTGGTACACTACGAAAAAGTGAACTTGGCAAATCTTGATTATCCAATCATTTTAAGTGCAGAGGGCGAAGTTATGGACGGCAGACATAGAATAATAAAAGCCATTTTAGAAGGGCGTAAAAGTGTGAAGGCGGTTAAATTTGGAATTACACCAGACCCCGATTATGTGGAGGAATAAAAATTTAATATGTTCTTTGAAAATATTATTAATTCTTCTTTATTTGCAGAACTTTTCATTTGATTTGCCAGCATAGAAATAACTTGTATGTTACCTTTAACATATCCTTTTTGTGGGTCAATTTTATCTAATGAAGCGGAATATTTTTCAATCTTAGTATTTCCATATTCCAAAGGAATTTTTAACAAAGGGCATATTTTAATTAATTTTATATCCTCACTAATAATATTAAATGGAAGATTAAATTCTTTTGCCCTAGTATTTGCCGAACCATATAATTTACTTCTAATATGATTAGATTTATGTTCTTTTAATATTTCAATTGTTTCGCCATATTCAGAATATATTTTATCAATAATATTATCAGTTATTATACGATTTTCTTTTAATAAATTTGGAAAATAACGAATTAATTCGTAAATTTGCTCCATAGAACTATTTTTAATATCAAATATAACCTTGCAAATATTTTCATTAATTGGCACAGAATTATCCAAAGAATCAACAATTTCGTTAATTACAGATTCGGGGTTAAAAAAATATCTATTGTATATTTTTTCGCCTTTTCTTTTTAATTTTCTTTTTACTAGTTTTAAACTCATATTAATAAATATAACTATAACATTAAAAAGATATAGTTATATCTAAAATAAATAACCATGTTATTTAGCATAGGGAGGGGAGGGTCAATACCCTACGTACCCCCTCCCCCCGTAACCCCTCTTCCACTACCCCCCGTTGACCCCCTAAAAGGGCCTGTCGGACTTGTCCGTGAAAAATTTCTGGGAATTTTTCGGGTTTCATATAAGGCATATGGTTTTCCCCGTGAAAAATTTCTGGGGAAAACACGACCCTATTTTGGGGATTATGGGTTTTCGCGAAAAAAAATTTCTGGTAATTTTCGGCATATTTATATTATATGAAAGAATTAATTAGGAAATTATTAAGAGAGGCCATAGATGTTCAATCTTATAAAGATTGGGCGCAAGGCATATCTGGTGATGGTTCATATGAGAAGTGGGCCATAGAGCATCCAGAGAGGGCGAATAGGTATTGGGCGATATATTCTCACATATACGATAAGATTATGGTACCAATAAAGAGTTCTGAGGAGCTTAAGAGGGCTGAACAAGTGGTTATGCCCAAGTTAACTAATAAAGAGGCCGTAGAGGCTTTTAAGATGTTTTCCATGTATAAGCAAGATGTCTTGAATGGGGTATTACAGGAAGGTAAAAGATAAAAAGAAAGGGGAAGTTTATTCCCCTTTTTCATTTTTATATAAATTTTCGATAAGTTTATTTAATTCGTAGGGGTTAATATATTCTAGGGTTATATCTTCATAGTCTGGTCTACAGTCGCCCCAAGAGCGTCTAACTCGTTGTTTATATTTGAGGGTATCGGTTGCTTTTTTGAGCAATTTTTTCAGTTCAAAGATGGTGATGGTGGTATTTTTCTCCATGCATTCTTTGCATCGTTTGGAGCCAAGGTGTAGGCAAGTTTGGCAATTATCTTGTGTCATATTATGATGTTTTTCTTTTAAGTGAGTTATATGTTGGACTGTAGACTGAATTATAGGCCAAATTTCTGACCGACTCCCAGACCGACTCCCAAACTGAATTATGGGGTGAAGGCATGACTGAATCCTCGACCGAATATCTGATTGGACGTCTGATTGAATCCCAATATGATTCCCATATTAAATTTTTGATTGGCATTAGGTTCATGATACTTTAGTTGTTAAGGAATCCCAGACCGAATTCCAAGTTGAATCCAAAGGTAAACTGTTGGCTGAGTCCCAGACTGTATGGTTGACCGAATCGCAGACTTCATTCAAGATTAAATGGTTGAGTGGGGCGCATATTAAATCCATGACTGATTCGCGAGTTAAATCTCTGATTGGCATTAGGTTCATGATACTTTAGTTGTTAAGGAATCCCAGACTAAACTATGGGTTAAGGTATAAACTGAGTTACCGACTGAACCCCAGAGTGAATTAGCGGCTGAGCTGCTAGCTACGTCCCAAATTGAATTGCCAAGTAATTTCCAAACTGAACGGCCAACTGAGTCATCAATTAATCTGTTGATTTTTCTATGTATTGGTTTTAGGGTCATGATATTTTTTTCTTTTTATATGGGTTGTAGGTTAAATTCCAGAGTGAAGTATGGACTGGGCCCTTGACTGACTCGTAGACTTGCCTACAAACTGAAGACCAGACGCATTCCCAAACAGAATCTATATTTGAAGTGTTGATGGATTTGCGGAGTGAATCGTATAGCCCATTTTTGATTAAAGCCACGAGTGGAAGGTATGTTTTATCTTTGATTGGTATTAGGGTCATAATGGTTTTCGATAAGTTGAAAGACTTGGTGAAGTTAAAATACTTAGTGAAATATAAGCTGAATCCAATACTGGTAGAGGGCCAAATTCTTCAAAGGTTTCATAGAATAAGCTATAAGTTGAATCATGGACATCACTGTTAGTTGCGTTTTTAATTAAACCCCAGCTTGAATGCCAATAATCGGAGATTGCTTGGCTTATTTTTAAATCTATTGGTGTTAGGGTCATGATTTATTTAATTGAGTCTCCCACTGTCATATTAAGCCAGACATCTTCCTCGATATCGGATATAATAACTGAGGTGCCATCTGGTTTACGGACGGTGACATAATTATCATTAACGTCTTGTCTTTCGGTGCCTCTTGATGCGCAATCCGTATGGGTTACGATACCTTCTGGTAATCCGACATCGCTTGAGTTCCATATTTGTTTTGGGTATTTGGTTGCGACATTATTAAGGCCAACCAATTT
>Ga0074195_1002954_pt1 | contig 17213 bp, 10 predicted proteins | sample EPASupsiteHSE623_FD_64525 | JGI IMG/M metagenome (GOLD analysis project Ga0074195, IMG submission 64525) | Bioremediated contaminated groundwater from EPA Superfund site, New Mexico - Sample HSE6-23 | ecosystem: Environmental > Aquatic > Deep subsurface > Groundwater > Contaminated ...
GAGATGATAAAGTCCGGGGTGGCCGCGGCGCTGGCGGAATGCGCTGAAGATCTCGTTTTGTTCGAGCAGCACGTCGCCAAGGGGTTGATCGACAAACTCAGCCAGGTGCGCGACCGCCCCTTTGTCCATCTCACCTACACCGAGGCTGTGGCCGAGTTGCAGCGGTCGGGTCGCATGTTCGAGTTTCCGGTGCAATGGGGCATCGACCTTCAGGCCGAGCATGAACGCTTTCTTTGCGAGGAAGTGGCGGCCGCGCCGGTGATCGTCACCAACTATCCCGCGACCATCAAGCCCTTTTACATGCGCCTGGACGACGACGGCCGCACCGTGGCGGCCATGGACATCCTGGTGGCGGGCATCGGTGAGCTGGTCGGCGGCAGTCAGCGCGAGGAGCGCCTTGAGGTGCTGGCGGCCCGAATGGAAGCGGCCGGGCTCGACCTGGAGCAGTACGCCTGGTATCTCGATCTGCGCCGGTTCGGGTCCGTGCCCCATGCCGGATTTGGCCTCGGCTTCGAACGGCTGGTGCAGTTCGTCACCGGGATGCAGAATATCCGCGACGTCATCCCGTTCCCGCGGACGCCGGGCAGCGCCCCCTGCTGACGCGGGTGGCGGGCTTTTGAGGGTTTTAGGCTGTTCGGGAACAACAGGAATGAACTCAAAATCCTCGGTGGGCTGAGTCCCACCGGAAACTTCTTTCCCTCAAGCCTCACTACCTCAAACCTACAGTCTCAGTAACCCAACAACTCAAGGAGGCGATCATCGCCACGGTCACCGGCAACACCCACGGGCTCAAACCCAAACAATTGCGGGATCTGGAGCGGCTTGGCCAGAAAAAGGTCGGGCCCGAGGAGATCGTCGGCCGGGAGACCGCCCGCGCCCTGGCCGCGATCTCAACCGCATTGAACCGCCAGATCGGTCTGCTCATTCACCGTTCCGGCCAGATCGAGGCCGTGATCGTCGGCGATTATGACCGCATCACCATCCCGGCCCTGGCCCAGGTCGGCGCCAGCGGCGGCCGTCTGCGCGGCCTGCGCTGCGTGCACACCGTGCTCGGCGGCGGCGCTCCGGTGGGCGAGGAGGACATCATGGATCTGGCCTGTTTGCGGCTTGACCTGATGGCCATCCTCACCATCCGCGACGGGCTGCCGGACCTGCTCCATGCGGTCCATCTCATCCCCCGTCCCATCGACGGCCGCGACTGGGCCGCGCTGGCGCCGGTCCATCCCGCCAACCAGCAGGTGTCCTGCATCGAGCTGATCGAGGCCCTGGAAGAAGAATTTGTCCGCGAACGTCCGGTGCGCGAGGTCGACCGGGGCAAGGACCGCGCCCTTCTCGTTTCGGTGACCACCGGCTCGCGCTCCGAGGCCGAGGACTCCATGGCCGAGCTGGTCGAGCTGGCCCGCTCCGCCGGGGTCGAGGTCCTGGCCCAGGTGATCCAGCGGCGCAAGCACATCCATCCCCGCTTCATCCTCGGACGCGGCAAGCTGGTGGAGATCGTGCTCATGAGCCTGCGGCTCGGGGCCAACCTGCTCCTCTTCGACCAGGAGTTGAGCCCCTCGCAGATCCGCTCGGTCACCGATCATACCGACCTGCGGGTCATCGACCGCACCCAGTTGATCCTCGACATCTTTGCCAGCCGGGCCCGCTCGCGCGAGGGCAAGCTGCAGATCGAGATGGCCCAGTTGAAGTACATGCTGCCCAAGCTGACCACCCGCGACGATGCTCTCTCCAGGCTCACCGGCGGCATCGGCGCCCGCGGGCCGGGCGAGACCCGCCTGGAGATCGACAAGCGGCGGATCAATGACCGCATCACCCGCCTGGGCAAGGAGCTGAAGGGGGTGGGCGAGCAGCGCTACCACCGCCGCAGCCGGCGGCGTAAGCGCGACGTGCCGGTGATTTCCCTGGTCGGCTACACCAATGCCGGCAAATCGACCCTGCTCAACACCCTGACCAAAAGCGAGATTCAGGCCGAGGATCTGCTCTTTGCCACCCTCGATCCCACCAGCCGCCGCCTGCGTTTTCCCGAGGACATGGAGGTGATCATCACCGACACCGTGGGCTTTATCCGCCATCTGCCCGCCGATCTGCTCAAGGCCTTTGAATCGACACTGGAGGAGCTGTCCGAGGCCGATCTGCTCCTGCATGTGATCGATGCTTCCAATCCGGCCTGGCGGCAGCAGGTCGCGGTGGTCGAGGCTCTCCTGGCCGAGCTGGAGTTGGACGCCATCCCCTGCCTCAAGGTGTTGAACAAGATCGACCGGCTCACCCCGGAGGAACAGGTTCAGGTGGCGCTTTCGGGGGAGGGGGTGGGGATCAGCGCCCTGGATGCGGGCACGCTGGAACCGCTGCTCATGCGCGCCCAGGCCATGCTGCAAGGGGCGCTTGCCGCGTTCGACGGTTGACGCCGGGTGCGCCGGCAAGAGGGAGCAGGAGGGAAGGGGAGGCGGCTACGTCTGGAGAAAAAAACCCAAGGCTTTGTCCATTTCGGCGGTGTTCTTGAACTCGCAGCCAACTACATTGTGGCGCACCGATTTGACCACCACCTGCCTGGTTATAACGGTTTTATTTTTATCGGTGAGCTGAAATTCGATCCGGAGTTGCTGATCCTTTTCGATCCGGTGCAATCCGGAAACGGTAAAGCCAACGCCGCCTCGTGAAATATTGCTGATTTGGATGATGCCGCCGCCCACCCCGCCCGCACTGCTAATTTCGTAGGTGCCGGGGAGATTGGTCTGCTTGCGGTAATGGCGGCGGAAATTGAGCAGGATGGGGAACGATTCCTGACAGCGGCAGCGAACCGTCATCATGTGCCGCTTTAAACGGAAGGGTTCCGCCGAGAACTGCTTGATGGCGCCGCAGGCCGGGCAGGCAAGCGTGGCCGTGCTGTCGCTGCGCACATGCACGGTGAGGGTGTCCATCGCCATCAGTCGTAGATGATGCAGGTGAATCGTTCCAATTCCGCTTCCGTTTCCGGGTCCAGGTCGGCAGCGACCTCATGGATCTGGTATTCCTTGTGGCAGCCTAAGCATTGCAGCCGGACTTGGCGGCACCGGCGCAGTACCTTGAGCGGTTGATCGCATTGCTTGCAGTTCACGTCTCTTTCGCCTTGCCGATGAGTTGTTCACGGGTAAAGACCGCCTTGAGCGGATACCCCTTGGCCGCAAGAATTTCGGCCCCGCCTTCCTGCCGGTCGACGACGGTGGCCACCAGTCCGACCTTGAATCCTTCGTTTTCCACGCGCTCAATGACTTGCAGCAGGGTGCCGCCGGTGGTGACCACGTCCTCGACCAGGGCGACCAGTCCGCCGGGCTTGAGGTTGCTTTTCCCTTCAATGAAATTGCCGGTCCCGTGGCCTTTGGCCTCCTTGCGGACGATGAAGGCCGGGATCGGGGCTTTCTCCAGATAGCTGACCAGGGAAACCGCCGTCACCAGCGGGTCGGCACCCAGGGTCATCCCCCCCACCCCGGCGATAGGTTCCGGGTGCTGGCGGATCAGTTCAAAAAGGAGGCGGCCGCACAGATAGCCGCCTTCGGCATCCAGGGTGGTTTGCTTGCCGTCCACATAGAAATCCGAGGTCTTGCCCGAGGTCAGGGTGAACGTTCCTTCCCGGTAGGATTTCTGGAGAAGCAATTCTTTCAGTCGTTGTCGCTCATTCATGCAAATATCCTTTAAGTGTAGAGTTATGAGCAAGATACCTTCTTTTCCGCTTTTCGCAAAACGATTTCTCAAGCGGAGAGCAACAAGGAGCGGGTCCGGTGAGAATGCTGCGGGTTGTTGCCGGTGTCTTCTCTGCGGATCGTCGTGTTCTTTTCGTGGCATGGCGGGGGAAAAGAAACGTGGCCCTGGCGGTACTGTTCTTCCGGCTTGCATTTTACCGCCTCCTCGTGGATACTGATGCCGATGCTGGTTTCATGTTATTGAACAACCATTAATGAGGACGACAAATGTGCGGAATAGTTGGCTATGTCGGGACGAGACGAGTGGTCCCCATTCTCCTTGAGGGTTTGCGGCGGCTCGAATATCGCGGATACGATTCCGCCGGATTGGTGTATCATTTCGGCAATCAACTGGTTCGCTACCGGGCCAAGGGCAAACTGGCCAATCTTGAAGCCGTGGTCGATGAACATATCGGGGTCGCCAGCGGCACCGGTCTCGGCCACACCCGGTGGGCAACCCATGGCGCCCCCACCGAGAACAACGCCCATCCCCATATCGACTGCACCGGCGAATTGGTCGTGGTTCATAATGGCATCATCGAAAATTACAACGCCCTGAAAAAAGAGCTGACCGCCAAGGGGCATGTGTTCACTTCGGAAACCGACACCGAGGTCCTGGCCCATCTGATCGAGGATTGCCTCCAGGGCGATCTGGTGGCGGCGGTTCGCGCCGCCCTGGCACGGGTGGAAGGTTCCTACGCCATCGGCGTACTCTGGGCCAGGGAGCCGGAACTGCTGGTCGCTGCCCGCAACCACAGCCCCCTGGTCATGGGGGTTGCCCCGGAGGCCTGTTACATCGCCTCGGATATTCCGGCGTTGCTGCCCTACACCCGGGAAGTCATTTTTCTCGATGACCGGGAAATGGCGGTGCTGCGCAAAGGCAGCTACACCATCCTCCAGATCGAGGACGGTTCCGAACTGGAAAAGAGCATCTCGTTGATCGATTGGAACGCCTCGATGGCCGAGAAGGCCGGCTATCGTCATTTTATGCTCAAGGAAATTTTCGAGCAGCCGCAGGCCATCCTCAACACGGTCAGCGGCCGGATTGTCCCTGACACCGGGGTGGTCGACCTGCCGGAGATCGGCCTTGACCTCGCGGCGATCAAAGGGATCGAGCGCATTGCCCTAGTGGCCTGCGGCACCTCGTGGCATGCCGCCCTGATCGCCAAATACTGGATCGAAAAATGGGTGGGCATTCCGGTGGAGGTGGACATCGCCTCCGAATTCCGCTACCGCCGGCTGCTGGTCAACGAACGGACCCTGACCATCGCCATTTCCCAGTCCGGAGAAACCGCCGATACCCTGGCGGGCATCCGGAGGGCGGCGCAACTGGGCTCCAAGGTGCTGACGGTGTGCAATGTGGTGGGCTCCACCATGACCCGGGAGGCCGACGGCGTCATCTACACCCATGCCGGTCCGGAGATCGGCGTGGCCTCGACCAAGGCCTTCACCTGTCAACTGGCGGCCCTCTTCCTGTTGACGCTGTACCTTGGCCAGGCACGCCAAACCATCGACCCGCTGACCCAGAAAAAGCTGGGGCTTTCCTTGATCGATATCGCCGGGGTCATTGCCAGCGAACTGCCGCGGCTGCAGGCAGAAATTCAATCGCTGATTGAAGGGTATTATGAGGCGAAGGATTTTCTCTTTGTCGGCCGGGGTCTCAGCTACCCCATCGCCCTCGAAGGCGCGTTGAAGCTCAAGGAGATTTCCTACATCCACGCCGAGGGGTATGCCGCCGGGGAACTGAAACATGGTCCCATCGCCCTGATTGACCGGGAAATGCCGGTGGTGGCCCTGGTGCCCAGGGATTCGGTGTATCTGAAAACGGTTTCCAATGTTGAGGAGATCAAGGCCCGGCAGGGGAGGCTGGTGCTCTTCGGGACAAGCGGCGATGAACACCTGTCGACCCTGACCGCGGACGTGCTCTACCTGCCGGAAGTTCTTGAGGATCTTAATCCGCTGCTCTATGCCATCCCGGCGCAGTTGCTCGCCTACGAAATCGCCAACCGTCGCGGCTGCGATGTCGATCAGCCGCGCAACCTGGCGAAAAGCGTCACGGTTGAATAAACGGCCACGCATGCCGCTCCTGAACTGAACATCTCCTCCCGCATGAGGGCGTCTCTTGCCCTCATGCGGTCTTTCCCCGCGGCCCCGCATTACTGGCGGCCGTACGTTCCCGCTTCTGCTCAAAAGCGCTTCCACCCTTCGTTGATCCAATCGCACCAAGTTGCACGTATGCCCATTGATTCTAAAAACGGCGGTTGAGGAGACCCGCATTCGTGCCATTTTCTTTGAGATCGATAGAACGGTACTTTTTTGTTTATCGAGGCCTTCAGCCAATGGGTGAGCAATGACGGAACTGCCGGTTTTAGGTTGACAGCCGCTCGCAGGCCGGCAGGCGCACCTCTGAAAACGTGCGGCCAATCGCAGCGGGAAAGAATAAAAAAAATCTTGCATACATTCATGAATGTATATATAAAAGGTTCCGCGTATCTATCGGTAACTTTTGTCAAGTCGGCGAGAGCTCAAAGGAGTGTTTTGTATGAACAATGTGATCCGGAACGTGGTCCTGCTGCTGCCGTTATTTGCCGCCGGTCTACTGATTGCAGGGTGTAAGAATGGGGCCATGCAGGCCAAACCGGCCGGCGGGAGTCCGGTCGAGGTCAGCGTCGTCACCCTGAAGCCGCAGCCGGTCAACCTGACGGTGGAGCTGCCCGGCCGGACCACCGCCTACCGCGTCGCCGAAGTCAGGCCGCAGGTGAGCGGCATCGTCAAAAAACGGCTGTTCACCGAAGGCAGTGAAGTCAAGGCCGGTCAATTGCTCTATCAGATCGATCCCGAGACCTACCAGGCCAGGGTGGACAGCGCCAAGGCGGCGCAGGCCAAGGCCGAGGCCATGGAGCATTCGGCCCGGCTCAAGGCGGAACGGTACCGGACCCTGGTGCGGACCAAGGCGGTCAGCGAGCAGGATCAGGTCGAAATGGAGGCCACCTGGAAACAGACCGTGGCCGACGTCGCCGCCGCCAAGGCCGCGCTTGACAGCGCCCGCATCAATCTCGATCATACCAGGGTTACCGCGCCGATCAGCGGCCGGATCGGCAAATCGACGGTCACCGAGGGTGCCCTGGTCACCGCCGAACAGCCCACGGCCCTGTCGACCATCCAGCAGCTCGATCCGCTGTACGTCGATCTCAACCAGTCGAGCACCGAGATGCTCAACCTGAAACGGGAGCTGGCCGCCGGACAGGCCGAAGGCAGCACTCCCGCGCAATCCACGGTCAAGGTTTTGTTTGAAGACGGCTCCGAATACGGCCAGACCGGCGTGCTTGAATTCTCCGACGTGACCGTCAACCAGACCACCGGCACGGTCATTCTCCGGGCCATCGTCGCCAATCCCCGCCAGGAGCTGCTGCCGGGAATGTTTGTCCGGGCGCGTATCGACAAGGGCCAGCGGCCCAACGCCATTCTGGTGCCCGCGGCCAGCATCAGCCGCAACAGCAAGGGGCTGCCAACGGTGATGCTGGTCGACAAGCAATCGGCCGTTGAGGCAAGGCTTGTTCAGACCGGTCAGAACCTTGGTGATCAGGTGCTGATCACCAAAGGCTTGACCGAGGGGGAGCAGCTGATTGTCGAGGGTCTGCAAAAAATCAAGCCCGGCGTTCCGGTCAAGGCTGTTGCCTGGACGGCGCCTGCCGGTGGTGCAGCTTCCGCCGCGGCCCCGGCAGCGAACGCAAAAACGGAGTAAATCATGGCCAGATTTTTCATCGATCGTCCTATCTTTGCCTGGGTCATTGCCCTGGTGATCATGCTGGCCGGGGCCCTGGCGGTCATTCGCCTGCCGATCGCCCAGTACCCGGAGATCGCGCCTCCGGAAGTCATCATCAAGACCAAATATCCCGGCGCCTCGGCCAAGACCATCGAGGACAGCGTCACCCAGGTCATCGAACAGAACATGACCGGTCTCGATCATTTCATCTACATGCGCTCCGAGAGTTCGAACTCGGGAGACGTGAAAATTACCCTGACCTTCGAGTCGGGAACCGATCCGGACATCGCCCAGGTGCAGGCGCAGAACAAGCTGCAGCAGGCGATTCCCCTCCTGCCGCAGGAGGTGCAGCGGGAAGGGGTGGTGGTCAACAAGTCCAACTCGACCTTTCTCATGATTGTCAGCCTGATCGCCCCCGACGGCGGCATGGACAGGATCGACCTGACCGATTTCATGGTCACCACCCTGCGCGACCCGTTGAGCCGTCTGCCCGGCGTTGGCACCATCCAGATTTTCGGGGCCCAGTATGCGATGCGCATCTGGCTTGATCCGCACAAGCTCAACAGCTACCAGCTCACCCCACTCGATGTCAGGACCGCCATCCAGGCGCAGAACAATCAGGTGGCCGTCGGCGACCTCGGCGGCTCGCCGTCGGTGGCCGGCCAGCAGGTGAGCGCCAGCATGATGGCCCAGACCAAGATGAGTTCCACCGAGGAGTTTTCCCGGATTCTGCTCAAGGTCAATAACGACGGTTCCCAGGTCCGGCTCAAGGATGTCGCCCGCATTGAACTCGGCGGCGAAAACTACATCACCATGAGTTCGTTCAATGGCCAACCCTCCGGCGGCCTGGCGATCATGCTCGCCACCGGGGCCAATGCCCTGGACACAGCCAAGGCCGTGCGCGATAAACTGACGGAAATGGAGCCGTTTTTTCCAGCAGGCGTCAAGGCGATCTACCCCTACGACACCACCACATTTATTCGGATCTCGATCGAGGAGGTGGCCCATACCCTGGTTGAAGCCATCATCCTGGTGGTGCTGATCATGTTTCTGTTCCTGCAGAATTTCCGCGCCACCCTGATCCCCGCCATCGCCGTGCCCGTGGTCCTGCTCGGCACCTTTGGGGTCATGGCGGTCTTCGGCTTCTCGATCAACACCCTGACCATGTTCGGCCTGGTGCTGGCCATCGGCCTCTTGGTCGACGACGCCATCGTGGTGGTGGAAAACGTCGAGCGGATCATGGCCGAGGAGGGGTTGTCGCCCCTGGAGGCCACCCGCAAGTCCATGGACCAGATCACCGGCGCCCTGATCGGCATTGCCCTGGTGCTTTCGGCCGTGTTCGTGCCCATGGCCTTTTTCGGCGGCTCCACCGGCGCCATCTACCGGCAGTTCTCCCTGACCATCGTCTCGGCCATGGCCCTGTCGGTGATCGTGGCCCTGATCCTCACCCCGGCCCTCTGCGCCCCCCTGCTCAAACCGCCGAAACAGGGCGGGCACCAAGAAAAGCGCGGTTTTTTCGGCTGGTTTAACCGCACCTTTGAACGCAATGCCGACCGCTACCGCGACAGCGTGGCCTACGTGCTGAAACGCAGCGGCCGCTTCGGGGTGATCTATCTGGTGCTGATCGGGTGCATGGTCTTTTTGTTCGCCAAACTGCCGACCTCCTTTCTCCCCGAGGAAGACCAGGGCGTCTTGCTCACCATGGTGCAGCTGCCCACCGGCGCCACCCTGGAACGGACGCAAAAGATGCTGATGCAAGTGAAGGATTATTATCTCAACGAGGAAAAAGCCACGGTCAATTCCGCGCTGACGGTGGCCGGGTTCAGTTTTGCCGGCGTCGGCCAGAATATGGGCATAGCCTTTGTGCAATTGAAAGACTGGAGCGAGCGCAAGGGACCGGACCAGTCGGTGCAGGCGGTCGTCAACCGGGCGATGCAACGGTTCTCCCAGTTCAAGGGGGCGATGATCTTTCCCTTTAACCTGCCCTCGATTCCTGCCCTCGGCTCCTCCACCGGTTTCAACTTTTTCCTCCAGGACCGCGCCGGTCTGGGGCATGAAAAACTGATAACGGCCCGCAACCAGTTGCTTGGCCTGGCGGCCCAGAACCCCAGCCTCACCCGGGTGCGGCCCAACGGCATGGAGGATACCCCGCAGTACAATCTGGCCATCGATTACGAGAAGGCCATGGCCTTCGGAGTCACGGTGGCCGACGTCAACGCTACCCTGGCCACGGCCTGGGGGTCGTTTTATGTCAACGATTTCATCAACAACGGCCGGATCAAGAAAGTCTACCTTCAGGCCGACGCCCCCTACCGCATGCAGCCGGAGGATATCGCCTACTGGTATGTCCGCAACAGTCAGGGCGAGATGGTCCCGTTCAGCACGTTCACCAACGGGCATTGGAGTTTCGGTTCCCCGAGGCTGCAGCGGTTTAACGGCGACCCGGCGGTGGAGATTGTCGGCGAGGCGGCCCCGGGCCGTTCGAGCGGCGATGCCATGGCGATCATTGGCGATCTGGTCGCCCAACTCCCGCCGGGCATCGGTTATTCCTGGACCGGGGCCTCATATCAAGAGGCACGGGCCGGTGCCCAGGCCCCGGCCCTGTACGCCATCTCGCTCATTGTCGTCTTTCTCTGTCTGGCTGCTTTGTACGAAAGCTGGTCGGTCCCGTTCTCAGTCATGCTCGCCGTGCCCCTGGGCGTGCTTGGAGCCCTGACCGCCGCCTATTTCCGGGGCATGGAAAACGACGTCTATTTCCAGGTCGGCCTGCTGACCACCATCGGTCTGTCGGCGAAAAACGCCATCCTCATCGTCGAGTTCGCCAAACGCCGCTACGACAAGGGAAGGGATCTGGTGGAGTCGACCGTCAGGGCGTGCCGGCTGCGGCTGCGGCCCATCCTCATGACCTCGCTGGCCTTCATGCTCGGCGTCCTGCCGCTGGCGATCAGCACCGGCGCCGGCGCCAGCAGCCGGCATGCCATCGGCACCGGGGTGTTCGGCGGCATGCTCTCGGCCACGGTTTTGGCGATTGTGTTCATTCCGCTTTTTTTCGTGGTGGTCATGCGTGTCTTTAAAACCCGCCGGACAACGGAGAGCACAGCCGTGCCGGCCCAGGAGCACTGATATGGCAAATATGCGCATCAAACACCTGATTGCCGGCATGCTGGTCCTCCTGCTGGGCGGCTGCACGTTGGCCCCGAAATACCAGCAGCCCGATCTGCCGGTGGCCGAGAGTCTGCCGGACGGGGAACGAAAAGCGGCGGTCGCCGGACAGGAGGCCGCCATCGACGCCACGCTGGGCTGGCGCGATTTTTTCAGCGATCCCCAGTTGCAGCAGTTGATCCAGACCGCGCTGGCCAACAACCGTGACCTGCGCGTCTCGGCGTTGAACATCGAGGCCTACCAGGCGCAGTACCGCATCGAGCGGTCCGCCCTCTTTCCCTCGCTCTACGGCGACGGCTACGGCAGCAAGCAGCGTTCGCCAAGCGGCGATCAGCATGTGATTGTGGAGGGCTATGGGGCCGGAGTGGGGATCACCGCCTACGAGCTGGACCTGTTTGGCCGGGTCCGCAGTCTCAAGGACAAGGCCCTAGAACAGTATCTGGCCATGGAGGAGACCCACCGCAGCAATCAGATCAGCCTGGTGGCCGAGGTGGCCAGGGCCTACCTGACGCTGCTCGCCGACCGGGAACTGCTGGCCATTACCGTGGACACGGTCCGGATCGAGGAGGCCTCCTACCTGCTCATCGGCCAGCGCACCCGGGAAGGCCTGGCCAACCAGCTGGACCTGGCCCAGGCGCGGACCAGTCTGGAAAACGCCAAGGCCAACCTGTCCCGCTTTCAGCGGCAAGTGGTGCAGGATCTCAATAATCTGAACCTGCTGACCGGTGCGCCGGCGCCGGCCAACCCCGCCGAAATAAAGTCCCTGGGCGAGCAGATGGCGCTGGCCGCGGTGCCGGTCGGGCTGCCGTCCCGGGTGTTGCTGCAGCGGCCGGACATCATGGCCGCCGAACACGCGCTCAAGGGCGCCCATGCCCAGATCGGAGCGGCCCGGGCCGCCTTTTTTCCCACGATCAGTTTGACCGCGAGCGCCGGCAAGATGAGCGCCGACCTCTCAGACCTCTTTGACGGCAATTCCGGTTCCTGGCTGTTCCGTCCGTCGATCAGCCTGCCGATCTTCACCGGCGGCCGGCTGGAAGCTGAACTGGATGTGGCCGAGATCAGCAAGGAGATCAACGTCGCCCGCTACGAAAAGGCGATCCAGACCGCCTTCCGCGAGGTGGCCGACGCCCTGGTCGCCAGCGAAACCTACCAGAGCCAGCTGGTGGCCCAGAAGGCCAACCTGACGGCCAACCAGGAATACTACAGTTTGGCCAAGGACCGGTACTTGCAGGGGGTGGACAGCTTCCTCACCCTGCTGGATGCCCAGCGGTCCCTGTACAGCGCCCGCCAGAACTACATCAACCTGCAACTGGCCCAACAGGTCAATCAGGTTTCCGTTTACAAGGTGCTGGGCGGCGGCTGGAAAGAGCGGTCCTGATGCCCCATGTGCCAACGGGGCGGGGCAGGCGGAAAAACGCCGGCTGATCCGGACCTGGCGGCAACGAAGTGAGGTGAGCTATGGCACGGAAAACAAAAGAAGAGGCACTCGCGACCCGTCAGGCCGTGCTCGATGCGGCGGTGCGGGTCTTTGCCGTCAAGGGGGTGGCGCGCTCCTCGCTCGATGATATCGCCAAGGAGGCGGGCGTCACCCGGGGCGCCATCTACTGGCATTTCGCCAACAAGGCGGCGCTCCTGGATGCCCTCTGGGATCAGGTTCTGCAACTGTATGCCGCCTTGGCCGAGGCAAGCGAAAGCCCGGACGAGCCTGATCCGCTGGGCAAAATGAAGGCCTTGTATGTCTCCTTTTTCACGGGGCTGGTTGAGGATCCGCGCCAGCTGCAACTGTTCCGGATTCTGTTCGATGACAGCGACCGGAGCAAGGATACCGAAGCCATCCGGCAGCGTCATGCCGCGATCCGGCGGGAACGGTTTCAAGGGATTCAGAAAGTGCTCGGCAATGCCCGGGACAAGGGACAGTTGCCGCCGGATTTCGATGTCCGGGTGGGGGCGATCAGTGTGCTGGCCTTTATTCATGGCCTGATCTCCAGCTGGATACTGACCCCCGATCTTTTTGACATCAAGCAGGAGTCACCGCTGTTGATCGAAGGGATGATCCGGATGCTCCGCACCGGGTTTATCCAGCATGAGTAAGGGGAGCACGACCCGCGCACCCGCGATCGCGGCACCCTGCCGCCCTGGCCCGAGCGCCTGGAATCGGGAAGCGAAGAGCGCCGGGCAGGGAAGGGAAGTTACAACCCCGGAATGCCGATGTGCTGGATGCGGACCGCGTTCAAGCCTTCCTCGTAGGCCGGCAGTTTGCCCTCCTGGCGATAGAGGCGGAAGGCCAGGGCGTTGCAGAGGACCCGGATGGGGTAATCGCGCGGCAACTGCTGGAGGTAGGGCTGGATGGTGACGAAATCGGTGGCGCCGTACTGCTGCATGATGAAGCGCAGGCCGCCGTTTTTGGGGCCGATATTGTAGGCGAGCAGGCCGAGGAAAAGATCGTTTTTCATCTGGTTGAGGTAGTAGGTCAGCGTGGCGGCGGCGAGGTAGCCGTTATGGCGATGATGGGCATTCAGCGGCTTGGCGACGCCGAGCAGGCTGGCCGCCTCCTTCACCGCCGCTTCCGGTATCTGGGTGATTTGGAACAAGCCCTGGCCGCCGTCCTTGCTGTCGCGGGGCAGAAAGGACGATTCAGCGGCGGCAAGGCCGTGGAGTAGGTCGGAATCGAGCTCGAAGGCCTCGGCGGCGGCATCGATATCCGGCCGGTAGGGTTGGGCCCGGTCGATCATTAGCCGCAGTTGGGCGGTGTCCAGCCTCCGGTAGGCGGCAAAGACCTGATGGGCCAGGGTGACCCGGCTGGCCTCCTCCTTGCCGCCGACCAGAATGCGGAACTGGCTGAAGGCGAAGGAAAAATCCCCCTTGAGCGCAAATCCGCCGATCATCAGGGCCAGGGTCAGGGCCAGGGCCGCCGGCAGGAATATTTTTTTATGCTGCAGCCAGCGCCGCAGGCGCAGCCAGCCGATCAGCAGCAGGGCAATGGTCACGATGACCCCCAGCACCCCGAGGGTGAAAGGGAGGAGATGGGAGAAAAACCGGGTGCCGGAAAATTTGGCCGCGGCATGGCCGAGCAGCACGATGATGCCGGTCGCCGCGGCGATCGCCAGGCCAAGGATCTCCAGGCCGGTCAGCACCAGGAGGCGCCGGGTGGAGACCAGCGGTTTCTTGGGGCGCCGTTTGCGGCCGGTTTTCTTCGCCGCCTTTCTGGGTTTGCTCTTGGTTGGTACCGTGACCGTCGGTTTTGCCTTCTTGGCGGTGGTCTTTTCTTCGGCCGGTACGGTGTGTTCTGGGTGTGTTGGTGGCATGGAATGAACCGGAAAACGCTGTGCTGGGAGTAATGGGATATCCCCCCAGCCGTCTTTTCCTGGGGTTTAACCTCATATGGCGGTGATGGTGAACAGGAGAAATGTTGACTTCTAACGCTAATCTCACCGGTAAATTAGGAGCGCATCGAGTAATTTATCTGTGTCCAGTTTTTGTTAGGCAAGGTTGGAACAAAATTCTCAGTTTGAGCAGCACTTCTTGTATTTTTTACCGCTTCCACAGGGACACTTTTCATTACGCCCTATTTTTTTTGATTTTCTAGTTACTGTTTGAAAGTTAACCCTATTTTTTCCCTTCAACGACTGCGACTTAGGGAGATCCTTAGTCATTTCATCCAATTCATCTGACTGTTCCCATTTGAACTCCTTATTAACGCCAAATCTCAATCTTTGGGAATTGACACTAATGCACACACCGAACCATTGGTTAGCCTTCTGATCATACTTCCTTAGTTCACAATGACGATCCAACCGCTTCGCAGCCTCGGCGTCTGAGTCATTGTTACAATGAATAGTAAGCCCCGTACTGCCTTCAGTTATGCCAAGCGTTAAATCATGATGTTTACCATCTTTTTGACCCAACTCTAAGAGCTTCGACATTCCGTCATTGATCATTTCGATTGTGTCACCACTGAGTGTCAACAGCATAAATCCAAAATCTACAGTGGCTGGATGGTCACGTAGTTCAATATCTTTAATCAGGTTATCGAAGTGTGTTCCTTTGTACTTCGTTAATATTCCATCTGGAGTTTTCCTGCCAGGAATACCATCACGCCTTGCCAGCATTGCAAGATCTAGGTCAGCGCAAATGTCATCCCCTAACTGCATCATTGTATATTCGCTATCAATCCAAAGATTTTGTTTTAGATGGTATGACAGGATCGTCAGCTCGTGCGTTGATAATATTTTATCGCCATACAGCGTTCTTCTGTTGACGTAACTTAGAAAATGCAAAGGAGAATCGAGCATCTCTGTTGCGACATCCAAGAAGAAAATATCCATCACGAATGCTGGCTTGATCACATCAGTAGACTTTTGCTCAAGGAACTGCCTAGCTTGAAATGACAAGGCGGGATAATGATCGGAAACTACGCAAAAAGGATAAATTTCCTTAAATTCCCTGCTTATCGTAATTTCACAACCTTCTTCATCGACAAGCTTGTAGCTACTGTCAGTTAAATAAATTGAGCATGAAAGGGCTTGATCATATGCATCTTGTATAGCTTTTTTAAAGTCATCCTTTAGAGATAAGTCATTTCCTTTTCGAGCAGATATGGTTAATTTTTTTGACTTTGCCTGCAACACTATTGCTCTGTTTGCAAACACTACAAGTACGTCTATTTCACCATATTTATTGTTCTTTCTATCTACTATATTAACATTTTGAAAAACTCGTTTATCACCAAAAACACTCTTAAGTCTTTTGCTCGAAAATTCTTCTGTAAATTCACCCCGATGACGCATCGCGACACTTCTGTACTCTGCATCAGAATTAAACCAAAAAAATGGCGTCTCGTATAAAGCCTCTACCAAACTATAATTCTGGAACAATAAAAATTTACCTTCTTGAATCTTTATGATTGGATAGGCATTTATAGGGTTAAAGTCATCTAATGATGTGAAATTTTCCTGTCCAACTGGCGATACAAATGAATTAACAACATTTTTAGCAACAATTGAATCTAATCCTGACTTATCAACTATATCTTTTATGTTAAATGTAAAAGATTCATAAAAGGTCAATTCATTTTGATGCTTATCAATCAGACTAGCAAGAACATCATTAATCTTATCGTTTTGCAAAATTTGAATAGACGAAATAACAGAAATGGCTTGGTCTAGCGAATAGCACTTATTTTCTATAATCCAATCGTTATCTTTTCTATACTTATATTTCGCTAAATCTTTATACTGAAAGTGGTATGCTGATTCGCCTCCATAAAATATGGATTCTCTTAGTATAGAGCCAGAGTTGAAAGGGTTAAATTTATCATCGATGATCCTGCTAGTATTGAATACGTCTTGCAGTGGCGCCATCATGGATTGATGTAATTCTTGAAGTAATGAATTAGTTTTACTAATATATTCCTGTGTCACGTCTGGCGAAGGTAATGTTTCATCTATATCATTTTTACATACCAGCCCAATTAATGTAGATATTTCTGTTCTTACCAAGCGATCCATTGAGAACTGCTGAATTACGTCTTCAAGTTTCACCTCATCGGCGTACCTGATGGTGTTATCTCGAAAGCAGAAATATGCGATTGCGTGAACATATCCAGGAGAGTTACAAAGATTTTCTAGTTCTTTAAATACCTCGTTTTCATTTCTAGTTTTCTTATTTATCGACATCCTTTACTCTCCAAACTGTGTTGCCAAAAGGTGAAATAACCTACCGGCCAAGCTGCTGCCTACTTTCTATGAACTCGGCTTCCGGTCAGGTTAATTTATTGCTTATCATTCAGTTTTGAATGGGTAACCAGAAACTGGATATCTCCATCGAGTCAAGGTATAACCCACCGTTAAAAAATGAATCTCCAGAAGGTCAATATAGTTCCAATCAAGGTGAACAGGGGAAGCGCTTCCTTTGCAATCCGTGGAGATTGACCTGGGGTGTTAGCTTTTTCAGGAGAAAATCAGAGTTTTTTTCTCTTCATCACTGCGGACGGCCATGGCGGCAATCCTGGCGGCAACCGCTTCATTGTCAAAAATAAAGGCGTCCTGCGGGCAAGCGCGGACACACTGCAAACACAACACGCACTCGTCAGCAATGACCGGCAAGGGAGCAAGAGTGATCGCGGCCACGGGGCATTGCTCGGCACACTCGCCGCATTGCTGGCAGCGCTGCTCATGGACCGCCGGCGTCCCCATTGCCGCCTTGGCTGCCTGCAAACTTTTACTGACGGCCTCAGCCCGCAAGGCCGGGGAGAGGTAGTCGAGAACCCGCATGTCCAGCGGCACAGCCTCATCCCTGTTCAGGTTCCAGAGCACCTCATCCACCAGCAGAGTGATCTGCGTCAGGTCTTCCGTGTCCGGATGGCCTGCTGCCAAGGGTTGAGGGGCGCGCCACATCGAAGAATGGACAGCCAGAACCTTTGCCGCCGCCAGAGGGATGAAGTTCTTCTCGTGGAGTTGCCCTGCCATCTCCAAGAGAGAAAGGCCGCTGGTTACCCCTCCCCAGGTGACAAAGGGAACAGCATGGCTCCTTGGGGAAGCAACTGGCAGCCCTTGGATGAAATCTGTGAC
>Ga0074195_1002955_pt1 | contig 17211 bp, 18 predicted proteins | sample EPASupsiteHSE623_FD_64525 | JGI IMG/M metagenome (GOLD analysis project Ga0074195, IMG submission 64525) | Bioremediated contaminated groundwater from EPA Superfund site, New Mexico - Sample HSE6-23 | ecosystem: Environmental > Aquatic > Deep subsurface > Groundwater > Contaminated ...
TGGCGCCGCGGACGACGCTTTCATGGGCGATGTCGGGGAAAATCGACTCGTAGCAGATCAGCATGCCCAGATACATGGGGCCCAACGCCAGGGGGCCTTTATCGGTGCCGCTCGAGAAATCGCCGATACTTTCCACCAGCGGCTCCAAAAAGGGTAGGAAACGGCGTAGCGGTACATATTCGCCAAAGGGAACGAGATGCTGCTTGGCATACTGGCCGCCGGTGCGGCCGCCGGGGCCAACGAGGATCGCGCCGTTCCAGTACCGAATCCGGTCGTTGTCGTCGTTGCCCTGGGGAAGGGTGTACAGCGGCGCGCCGGTGAGTAGCCAGGTGTTCGCGGAGGTGGTGAACTCGACCACCCTATTGATCAGGGCATCCTTCTGCGGAAAGAAGGGGAGGGCGGTTTCCGGCCAGATCACCAGCTCGGTTTCCGCCTCCCGCACAACCTGGCGCGAGAGCTTGAGATAGGTGGCGACCGTGGCCTCCCTGGTGGCCGGCGACCACTTGGTTGCCTGGTCGATATTGCCCTGGACCACGGCCACCCTGGCCTGCATCGACCGGGCGGCGATGGAGCCGGCCACCTGAAAGCGGACCACGGAATAACCGCCGATGAAGACGAGTAGGAAGATGGCGGCCAGCAGCAGGCGACGTTCCAAATGCAGGTCCCAGCGGACATCGCGGCGCTGCCGATCGGCGATGCCGACGAGGATGCCGTTCGCCAGCACCAGGGCGAAGGTGATCAGGTGATGGCCACCGATATCGGCCGCCTGAATGAGACGCGGCTGGCCGAACAGGCCATAGCCGAGGTCCATCCAGGGAAAACCGCTGAAAAGGATGCTGCGCAGAAAATCGAGCCCGGTCCAGAGCACCGGCGCGCTCCAGACCAGGGTCGCCACCGGCCGTTCCCGATGCCAGGAGCGGCCGGCCAGCAGGCTGAGCATCCAGCAGAAGGCCGCCGGAAAGCAGGCCATGTAGGCTGCCAGCAGGAACAGGGCGGGCAGGGTTATCCACAGCGGCAGCCCGCCGTAACGGCCGAGAACGATCAGGATCCAGTAAAGCAGGGCCAGGTGGTATATCAGGCCGAAAACAAAACCGCCCAAGGCGCTGCGGCCTGGTTTGGCGTAGAGGGCTAACTGCAGGAGGGGGGTCAGGGCGACGAACAACAGCGGCCACCAGCCGATCCGGCCAGGCATGGCCAGGGCGAGCAGCGTGGCCGCAACAACGGCGGCCAGCAGTACCCGCGCCGTGCTGTCAGCGTTGCGGCTGGGTATCATCGTTGCGGACAATGCGCAGGCTTTTGATGCGGCGCGGATCGGCTCCCAGTACTTTGAAGGACAGGCCGCTTTCCTGGACCACGGTACCGGGCGGCGGCACCTTGCCCAGCCGGTGGACGATGAAGCCGCCCACCGATTCGTAGGGGCCCTCGGGCAGGGTCAGGCGAAAATGGGCCTCGACCTCCTCGATGTCGATCTTGGCATCGACGATCACCGTGCGCTCGTCCACCACGCGCAGTTCATTGTCTTCGTCGTCGTGCTCGTCGTCGATCTCGCCGACGATCTCCTCGATAACGTCTTCCAGGGTGACCAGGCCGCGAACGCCGCCGAACTCGTCGACCACGATCGCGAGATGGATCTTTTTCGATTGAAATTCCCGCAGCAGTTCGGTGATCGGTTTGGATTCGGGAATGAAGGTCGCCGGATTGAGGAAGGACTTGAGGTCGACATCGGCGTCGACCCCAAGGGCGCAGATGCGCAGCAGGTCCTTGGCGTGGAGGATACCGACAATCTGATCGGGGGTACCCTGATAGATGGGAATGCGGGTGTAGCCCTCCTCGTTGATCAACCGGATCAGTTCCGGCACCGAGGTGTTGAGGTCGGCGCAGACCATCTCCGCCGATGGGGTCATGATTTCCGAGGCGATGGTCTCGCGGAAATCGAAGATGGAGTTGATCAGTCGCTCTTCATGCACGGAGATCAATCCCTGCTCTTCGCCCTCCTCCAGCAACTCCTGAATTTCGTGTTCCAATTCCTCCGTGGTGTCGGGTGCGCCACGGAAGCCGAGGGCGGATTTTACCTTCTCGAAAAACGACTTACCAGGGGGCTCCTCTTCAGAAGGCGCCGGACCGGCCGGCGACGGCTCCACAGTTTCCATACGATAACAAGGGTCTCCTTAGTGGGTTGAACAAAAAACGAATGCTATGAAAGTAGGCTAACAGCGCTTAAAGTCAAGGGTTATTTCAAGCGGTCGTTCGCGTGTCTCTCCGCTCTCGTTCGGCTGGCGGCAGGAAGAGCGCCCGGATGCAGTTTTGTCCGAGCTTCCTCTTGACGCTGGCGTGAGGGTATGCTAATAGATGCGCTCGCGTTCGTCGCGCCCGCGACGGAGCGCTTCACTTCGATGTTTCGATTTGGGCCGTTAGCTCAGTTGGTAGAGCAGTTGACTCTTAATCAATTGGTCCGGAGTTCGAGTCTCCGACGGCCCACCATACACCAACGGATCGCGGCATTCCGCTGCGATCCGTTTTTTTCATTGCCGTCCCCATATCCCTGGTGCACCCCGGCAACTCACCCCCACCGAACGGTTTCGTAGATAAACAATCAGGCAAACACCATGGCAACGATACAAGGCGATACGGTCATTATCGATAGGCACACCACGAAACTCCACGGCTTTCGCCTGGAGGATACGGTTCGGGCACCTGGCATCATCGTTTTCGTCGACGAGGAAAAGCCCCAACTGCTGCCGATACCGCAAGGCACCACCCCGCCGACCAAGGTCCGCTCGCATAACATGGAGGCGGAAATCCAGATCATCACTTACCAGGAAATCAACACCTTTCTCGCCTGATTGCCGCCGCGACCCAGGCAGACCGATCATCCGGGGGCCCGGTTGGCTGTTTGCTATCGCTCCTGCCAGCGCGGGACGCGTTTTTCGAAGAAGGCCCGAACCCCTTCTTTGGCGTCCTGGGTGGTGCATAGTCGGGCGAAGGCCTCGTTCATCAGGTCGAACTGTCGGTAGTAGTCCATGTCTTCCGAGGAATAGAAGGCCTTTTTGGCGATCTGCACGGCCAGCGGACTCTTTTTGGCCAAGGTCTCCGCCCAGGATCGCGCTTCGGTTTCCAGGGCGTCCATCTCCACCACCCGATTGATCAATCCCATAGCCTGCGCTTCCGGCGCCTTGATCAGTTCGCCGCAGAGGAGGAGTTCCAGCGCCTTTTTCCGGCCGACGCACCGGGCCACCGGAACGATCGGCCCGACGCAATTCAAGCCCACATTGATGGCGGTGAGTCCCATCTTGGCGTTGACCGCGGCGATCGCCAGGTCGGCAGCCGCCACCAAACCCATGCCGTTGGCCGCGGCAACCCCATGCACCTGCGCGATCACCGGTTTTTTCATCCGGGAGATCGTCACCAGCGGCTGCTCCATGTGCTCGATCCATTGCCTGTATTCCATGGCGCTCTTGTCGGCCAGTTCGTTGATGTCGATGCCAGCGCAAAAGGCCTTGCCCGCCCCCTTGACGAGCACGACCCGGACAAGCGGATCGGTGTCCAGGGCCATGAGCGCGGCGGCGAGTTCCTCGGCCAGCAGGCTGTTGAAGGTGTTCAATTGCTCGGGGCGGTTTAGGGTCACGGTGGCGACAAACCCCGTACCGACTTCAACGATGAGATGCGTGTAGACCATGTTTGCCTCCTGATCGATGGTGCGTTGGATGACGGGACCTTGCTCGGCAAGATCGATAACGGAAGGCCGGGATGTTCCGGCGCAGAGCGCGTCATGATCCCGGCGGATGGTGGGACAGCGGGTGCAGCCGGGAGCTGCCCCGCCGTCGCTGTGTGCAGCTCCACCGTCGCCATCTCTGCCGAAGGGCGCAAATGTATCGTTGAACGCTTGCCCCTAGGCAAGGGACGAGGGGTGAAGTTAACGTAACCGTTTAATATGAGGTATTTTTACATACACTGTTTTGTTAAGAAAATGAAGGGAAAATTGGCTTTATGCGCCATTGGCCCCCATCGACAATAAGAAAACGGGCAGGTGCGCGCCGAAGCGATCGGCATACTTCGGGGCAGGTGCAAGGGCGCTTCCCATGCAGCGTCAAGACAGGCAGGAGGGGGCGGGCCTGGCGTCGTTTTTCATCGACCATAACCAGGTGTCTGTTGCCTTTCCCGCCGAAATGGTTACCATAAGGCCAAACATGTTGGGTTGAATGGATACATTGAGCTATTTAGACGAAGGAGAACGCAGCAATGCAAGCACAATACGCCACACGTGAGATCACCCTTGCCCAGGCAAGGCAACAAGCCTCGACCATCTTTCTCGCCAAGGTCTTCAACTGGATGGCCGTGGGATTGGCCATCACCGGCGCCATCGCCTATTTTGTCGCCGCCTCGGGGATGGTGCGGACTCTGATCGCCAGCCCCATCTTTTTCATCCTGGTGCTGGCCGAATTGGGTCTGGTCTTTTTTCTGTCGGCCCGCATCGACAAAATCCAGCCGGGTACGGCCACCGGACTATTCGTCGGCTACTCGGCCTTGAACGGAATAACCCTATCCACCATTTTTCTCGCTTACACCCATGCCTCCATTGCCGCCACCTTCCTGGTCACCGCCGGCATGTTCGCGGCTATGGCGGTCTATGGCATGGTCACCAAGCGCGATCTTTCCGGCATGGGCTCGTTCATGTTCATGGGTCTAATCGGTATCATTTTGGCCTCGATCGTCAATATCTTTTTGAAGAGCACCGGGCTCTACTGGGCCATCAGCGCCATCGGCGTGCTGGTCTTTGTCGGCCTGACTGCCTATGACGTGCAAAAAATCAAGAATATCGGCGAGGAAGGCATCATGCAGCAGGGGGAAGCCGCAATTCGCAAAGGGGCCATTATCGGCGCCTTGGCCCTGTATCTCGATTTCATCAATCTGTTCCTGATGTTGCTGCGGTTTTTTGGCGGCAGCCGCGATTGATATCCCGCCTTTTTCAGGCACACAAGAGGGGGTCAATACCGTCGATCCCCTTGTTTTTGGCTGGAAGCCGATGGCGCAAGGGATTTCTCCTTTTTCTGCTTGACGCTCATCAGTGAACATTATAATGTCGTTCAATTTTATTGTTTCCGGTCCGTGATGGGTCCGGATGGAAAGAAGAAGCGCACATATTTCATGTGTCATTGAACAAGTTCTGGGAGGTATTACGCTATGTCTGTTTATGTTGTAGGCCACAAAAGTCCGGATACCGATTCTGTTACCGCCGCCATTGCCTATGCCGAGTTGATGAAAGCCAAAGGCCAGGATTACGTTCCTGCCGTTGCTGGTGCACTGAATCCTGAATCCGAGATGGTGTTGAAGCAGTTCGGTTTTGCCACCCCTGAGATCCTGACCGACGCCACCGGCAAAAAAATTGCTCTGGTTGACCACAGCGATCTGGCCCAGGCTCCGGATAACCTCAGCGCCGGCGAGGTCGTGGCCGTGGTTGATCATCACAAAATTGGCGATGTTACCACCAACCAGCCGATTTTCTTCTGCAACATGCCGGTTGGCTGCACCGGTACCGTGCTCAAGGTCCTCTACGATCTGGAAGGCGTTGCCGTTCAGCCCAAGGTCGCAGGCATTATGCTCGCCGCCATCCTCAGCGATACCGTGAATTTCAAATCCCCGACCTGTACCGACGCCGACAAGAAGGCAGTGAAGGAATTGGCCGCCATCGCCGGTGTTACCGATACCGACGGTCTGTTCATGGAGATGCTCAAGGCCAAGAGCGCTGTGGCCGGCGTTCCCGCCATGGAGCTGCTCCATCGCGACTACAAGGATTTCGACATGAACGGTAAAAAAGTCGGTGTTGGCCAGCTTGAGCTTCCTACCCTGGATTTGGTTGCCGATATGCGCGAGGCCCTGTACAATGCTATGAAAGAGCAGAAGGGTAGCGAGCGTCATTCGGTTCTCTTGATGCTCACCGACGTTATCAAGGAAGGTACCGACCTGATGGTCCTCTCCGACGATCCGGCGCTGATCGAAGGCGCTTTCGGTGCCAAGTTGTCCGGCAACTGCATGTGGATCGATGGCATGATGAGCCGAAAAAAACAGACCGTTCCCAACCTGCAGAAGGCTTTCGGCTGCTAAGACGGCTTTCTTCTTCAGCAACAAAAAAGGCCGCCCCTTGGGCGGCCTTTTTTGTTTCCTTGTTTATCGAGAAAGAGCTATCGGGATTGATACGGCTGTCGTTTTTCGATACGCGATTGGGCTTGCCTGACGAGATTTGCGATTTCGAGATCGCTGGCCAGTGATTGTTTGAGGGGGATGAAGCGGTTGGTATAGAAAGAGGTCGCCTGCTTCTTGCCGCGATGCAGTGGCGGAACGGTCTGCTCTCCCTCCGCTTGCCATCCGCCCCGGCCGTTCCAAGTTATCTCCATGACGCCCAGATATTTCCCCCGGATTTCCGCTTGCGTTATCAAGGTATTCTTGACCACTGTGGGCGTCATATTGCCAAGGGCATGGCCCGCCTGAAGGATCAAATCGATGGCAGGGTGGCTGCGGGCTATTTCCATGTTTTCGGATAACGAATAGTTGGACAGGAGCAGAACGAAATCACTCTCATTGTCGAGAGCGGCCAGGGCTTGCGGAAGGGTCGTGCGCCAGTCTGCGACCTGAACATCTTTCCGCTCCTGGGAAAAAGCAGCATGGTCGGTGAGCGCTAGGATGGCAATATTGATTTCACCGACCCGCCGGTGGAGCACCGGGGCGAAGAGCGGGGTGTGCGAACCGGGATCGAGGAGATTCAGCGACAGCCACGTGAAAGCAGGGGGGGTGTGGTATTGCTTCAGGAAGGGAAGACCGGCCTGTAGATCCTGGGTACCGATTCCTGCAAAGCCGGCGCCCATTTTTCGATGGGCGAGCAGGACGGCCTCGGCGGTAATCTTCGCCGCTTCGGTATCTTCCGGCGCTAACCGGCCCCTGGTGAAGAGCAGGTTGCCGCCGGTGACGATCAGGGTCGGTTGCTTTGGATCGTCGATCAGTTCCTTAATCAGGGTAGCTTTTTTGGACAGACCGCCCAATTTGCTGTCGCCTCAACCGCAGCCGTCGAGTTCGCCCAGGTTGTCGTTGGCGTAGATGAGCCGGAATCCGGCGGTTTCCGCCCTGCTTGCGGCAAGCAAGACCATGATCGAGGCGGTCAGGAGCAGGGTCAGGATGCGGGCTTTATTCGCTGGGTGTCTTGCGTTCATGCTGTTGTGCTCGTTGTTTGAGGATCTGTTTCCATTTGGTGAGCCGGTCCTTGATTACCGCCTCGTAGCCGCGATTGGTGGGTTCGTAGAAAATCGTGCTGGCGAGTTCCGCCGGTAAATGTTCCTGGAGGACAATGCCGTCGCGATCGTCGTGGGCATACTGGTAACCGCGGCCGTAGCCGATATCCTTCATCAGCGCTGTTGGGGCGTTACGGAGGTGCAAGGGGACCGGCAGGGAGCCGGTCCGCTGGATGTCGGCCCGTACTTTGCGGTAGCACACATAGGCGGCGTTGCTTTTCGGTGCCGTGGCCAGGTACAGAGCGGCCTGGACCAGGGCCAGCTCGCCCTCCGGACTGCCGAGCATGTGATAGGCCTCCCGGCAGTTGAGCGCGACCTGCAAGGCCTGCGGATCGGCATTGCCGATGTCCTCGGAGGCGAAACGGATCATCCGCCGGGCAAGGTAGAGGGGATCCTCGCCTCCGGCCAGCATTCGTCCCAGCCAATAGACCGCACCATCCGGGTCGCTGTCGCGCAGGCTTTTGTGCAGGGCCGAGATGAGATTGTAGTGCTCCTCGCCCCCTGCGTCGTAGCGCAGGGCCTTGTGCTGGAGGGTGTCGGCAACACACGTTGCGGTGATGACCGGATTTCCCTCGCCGGGAGTCTGGCGGTTTCGGAGAGCTTCCAGGATGAGAGAGGCGGCGGTCTCCAGATAATTAAGGGCGCGGCGGCAATCGCCATCCGCCACTTCGGCGAGCAGGCGCAGCCCCTGTTCCTCGATCTCCAAATGATAGGCTCCCAGACCGTCAACCGAGTCGGTCAGCGCCCGCCGAACCACCTGCTCGATATCCTCGACGCACAGAGGCGCGAGAAGCAGCACCTGGCACCGGGAGAGCAGGGGGGCGGTGATTTCGAACGAGGGGTTTTCGGTTGTGGCCCCGATCAGGGTTAAAAGGCCGCTTTCCACATGGGGGAGAAAGGCATCCTGCTGGCTCTTGTTGAACCGATGGATCTCGTCGACAAAGAGGATGGTCGGCTGCCCGCTTTGCTCGTCCAGGCTCTTGGCCTGCTCGACGATCTGGCGGATCTCCTTGACTCCGGAGAGCACGGCCGAGAAAAAGACGAAATGGGCGGAGACGGCCTGGGCCAGGATGGTGGCCAAGGTGGTCTTTCCGGAGCCGGGCGGTCCCCAGAACACCAGGGAAGGGATGGTGCCGCCTTCGATCAGTTGACGAAGCAGTTTGCCGGGTCCAACCAAGTGCTCCTGGCCGATGAACTCCTCCAGCCGTCTGGGGCGCATCCGTTCGGCAAGGGGCCTATGTTGCGGTTTGTGTTCGAGCATGACCGAAACTATACCGCAGTCTGGTAAAAATGCCCAGGTGCGAGCGCTCCATGCCGTCTATTCCGGTCAATTGCTTGCCTTGCCTTTTCCGGAATGGTACCATGTAATAGGATGCTAATACAATTCAAACAGATGAGAGCTGGCATGCACACCCTTGTTGTACTCTTTACCCCGGACGATTCCCAAGCCGCCGCCATTGCATCGGCTCTGCCGTGGTTACAGGTGATTCGTTGCCGCGAGGAAGAGGAGTTCAAGGCGATGTGCCGCGACCAGGAGTTGTGCTTGGCCTTGCTGGTGGACGATCCCCCCCGCGTCGATGGCCGTCGGATCTTCGCCGAGTTGGGCGTCTGCCAGCCTGGGCTTGCCGGCGTGCTCTTTTCCGCCGCCATCGATATGGAACTGTTGCACGGGGCGCTGGAGGCCGGTTTTTCCGGTCTGGTCGAGCTGCCGGTCAACCCGGCGCAGGTCGACAGGGTGGTCAATCAGGCGCTGGATCGATACCGCCTCCGCCAAGAGAACATCCGGTTGCGTACCCTGATTCCTCTATACAGTCTGGGCGAGCAGTTTGGGGCGGCTTCCACCGAACAGGAGATCCATGGTCTGCTGCTGGACGCGGTCGAACGGCAGACCGGTGCGAGCCAGATTTCGGTGATGCTGTACGAACCTCGTGAGGAATGTTTGCGTATCGCCGCCTCACGCGGCATGGATCCTGCCCTGGCGCAGTCGATCCGCCTCCAGCCGGGCGATAAGATTGCCGGCTGGGTGTTTCAGCAGGGCAAGCCGGTCCTGCTCAACAAAGAAGATCAGGCCAACTCCATTTTTTCGCCCCTGCTCCAGCAACCGGACATCGTTTCGGCCATCTCCTTTCCCCTACGGATTCGCGAACGGATTCTCGGTGTGCTCAACATCAGCCAAAAACAGACCGACGAGCGTTTTTCCGAGGCGGACAGCGAGATGCTCGCTATTTTGTGCAGTCAGGCAGCCATAGCCCTGGAAAACTTGCGTGCTCGCCTCCAATTGGCCGAGACGACGCGCATGCGGACCCTTTTCGAGCAGTACGTGGCCCCAGAGGTGGCCGAACTGCTTTTGGCCCAGAATTCGGACCTGATGGGGTTGGGCGAAATCAAGCAGGTCACCGTGCTGTTTGCCGATATCAGAAATTTCACCCGCCTGGTTCAGCACATCGATCTCCAATCGTTACGCTTGTTTTTAAACGAGTTTTTCCAATTTTTCACCGAGGAGGTCTTTCTGTATCGGGGCACGGTCGACAAGTTCATGGGCGATGCGGTGCTGGCCGTTTTCGGGGCGCCGGTGAAGCTGGACGAGCCGAGCATGGCGGCGGCGCATGCCGCTGTGGCGATCAAGGCCAGGTTTGCGGCTCTTCGGGAGCAGTGGCTGGACCGCAGCGAAAATTTTCAGCAAGTCGACCTGGGTATTGCCGTCACCTCCGGCACGGTTTTTCTCGGCAACATCGGCTCGACCCGGCGGCTTGATTACACGGTGATCGGCAATGAGGTCAATATTGCGCAACGTTTGGCGGCGGAAGCCTCGGACTGCCGGATCTACGCCACCGAGGCGGTGTTCCGCGAGATAGCCGACCGGTTCGATATCGAGGAGTTGGGTGAATTGCAGCTTCGCGGTGTCGAAAAAAAGACCCGAACCTTTTGTCTGCTTGGCGAGAAGGAAGCCTGAATCAAAAGAAACGTCGTTGGCGGGCTATTTCTTGTTGATCGGCATCCGGCAGTGTTGCCGCCACCAGTTGCCCCGCTGCTCCTGATTGTGGCGAAGCGCCGCCCGTAAGTCGCGCATCTGTTCCTTTTCCGGGTTCTCGACGAATTCCACCCCCATTTTAAAGGCACGGATCTCCTGCTGCCGGAAGGCATCCATCCATACCGGCTGGGCGATCAGCGTGCATGGCGCGATGTCCGGCGGGTGGTCGATCGTCAGCTTGAGCACGGCGTCGTCCGTATCGCGGGTCGAATAAAAGACGTGAAAATCGTGCTGCATGACCTGGGTCATGAGGAGGCAGGCGCCATGGATCGAAATATCCACGATCCTTCCGGAAAAGGGGCCGGCAAGAACGCGATCCGCCCGCTGGTCCACTACATACACCTCAAGGGGCAAAAACTCGGCAATGCGTTCGGAGCGGCGGTGTTCGACGTGCATGGGACCCTGGTCTTTTGAGAGACGCTTGTTATCGGGGATGAAAAAAGCGGCATCCCGGTGTATGATGGCAACGTTTCAGTTATAGTACCATAGCTGAACGCTCCATAAAAAAACTATTTTCAAGCCGGCAGGCAGCAACGGTCTTTCCCGACGCGCTGCCTGTTTTTCTTTTTCGCACTTAGAGAGGGGGGCAATGAAACTACGTCGTCAAGAGCTGTTGCGCTCCCAATGCTATGCCGATGGCAAGTGGATTGAAGGGGTCAGCGGAAAACGGATCGCGGTCGTGGATCCCGCGAACGGGGCAACGGTCGGCTCGGTTCCAGCCTTGGGCGGCGCCGAGACGGCTGCCGTCATTCAAGCCGCGTATCGCGCCTGGCCGGCCTGGCGGGCCTTGACCGCGAAAGAGCGGGCTCGCCTGCTCCGCCGCTGGTACGATCTGCTGGTTGCCCACCATCGGGATCTGGCGATCATCATGACCCTGGAGCAGGGTAAACCGCTGGTCGAGGCCGAAGAGGAGATCCTCTACGGCGCCGGGTATATCGAATGGTATGCCGAAGAGGGCAAGCGGGTGTATGGCGACACTATTCCCATGGGGCAGCCGGGCAAACGGATCGTCGTACTCAAGGAACCGGTGGGTGTGTGCGCCGCCATCACCCCCTGGAATTTTCCTTCGTCGATGATAGCCCGTAAGGCCGCGCCTGCTTTGGCCGCCGGCTGCCCGGTGGTGGTCAAGCCGGCGAGCCAAACTCCGTTTTCCGCCTTGGCCCTGGCGGCGCTTGCCGACGAGGCCGGGATTCCGGCGGGCGTTTTCAACGTCGTCACCGGGCCTGCCGCGGAGATCGGCGCCGAGATGACCGCCAATCCGCTGGTGCGCAAACTGAGCTTCACCGGTTCGACCGAGGTGGGTAAGCTACTGATGCGCGACTGCGCCGCGACCGTCAAAAAACTGTCCCTGGAACTCGGCGGGCATGCCCCGTTCATCGTTTTCGACGATGCCGATCTCGATGCGGCGGTGCGGGGGGCGATTGCCTCGAAATATCGCAACTCCGGTCAGACCTGTGTCTGCGCCAACCGGTTTTTCGTGCAGGCGGCCGTCTATGAGCGCTTTGCCGCCAAATTGGTGGCTGCGGTACGGGAACTCAAGGTGGGCTCCGGCTTCGAGGCAGGGGTGCAACAAGGGCCCCTGATCGACATGCAGGCGGTGGCGAAGGTCGAGGAGCAGATTGCCGACGCCGTGGCCAAGGGCGCCCGCATCGCCTGCGGCGGCAAACGGTTGGCTGACTCCGGCTGTTTTTTCGCACCCACGGTCCTGCTCGATGCGACCCCGGACATGCTGATCGCCAGTGAGGAGACCTTTGGCCCGGTGGCGCCGCTCTTTGTGTTCGAGGACGACAGCGAGGCCGTGGCCTTGGCCAACGCGACCCCCTATGGTTTGGCCGCCTACTTCTACAGCCGGGATATCGGTCGTATTTGGCGGACGGCCGAGGCGCTGGAGTACGGCATGGTGGGGATCAACACCGGCAGGATGTCGTCCGAGGCGGCCCCGTTCGGCGGCGTCAAGGAGTCGGGCATTGGACGGGAGGGCTCGAAGTACGGTATCGAGGAGTATCTCGAACTCAAGTATCTCTGCTTGGGCGGCTTGGAGAGGCGATCCTGAGTCGATAGTCAGTCGCGAAGTTCGCCGGTTTTCGGTTGCAGGTCGCGGCTGTCGACTAGGGCGTAGGCACTGTGCTTGTGGATGGATTCAAAGCTTTCGACCTCCACCGAGAACCAGGCGATGCCGGCGTGCTCCATGGCCCGCTGAGCGACCTTGCGGGCCACATCCTCCACAAACATCGGCTGGGCGTAGGCGCGTTCGGTCACATATTTTTCATCGGGTCGCTTCAACAGGGCATAGACCTCGGAGGAGCCGCAGGCTTCCGCCATGGCGATCAGGTCCTCCAGCCAGATCAGGTCCAGCGGCCGTACGGTCAGGGTGATTTCGGCCCGCTGGTTATGGGCGCCGGCCTCACTGATCTCCTTGGAGCAGGGGCAAAGCGTCGTCACTGGCACCACCACCGTCAGCAGCGGTTCGCCGCGCGTTTCCGAGGTGGCGCTGAACGCGCACTGGTATTCCATCAAGCTGGTTGTGCCGCTGATCGGGGCTTTCTTGGCGATAAAATAGGGGAAACGCATCGAAATCCAGGCGTCTTCAGCCTGCAATTGCTCGCAGACCAGATGCAGCAGGGCAGAAAAGATGCCGGAGTGGATGTCCGGGAGGAAGCGGGCCAAGAGATCGGTCATGACGCTGGCGCAGGATTCAAGCCGACTGTGGGGCATCCGGGCGAGCAGATCGATCATGGCCACGGTGTGTTGCACGCCGCCCCCCTTTTCGGGGATGCGGACCGGGCAGGTGAAGTTGTTGATACCAGTGGATAGGAGCGACATGGGTGTGGTCTCGAAGAAGGTGAATGTGCCCCTTACCCGATTTTGGCGGGATCGGCAAGCCCCTTACCCTGCGCGACGGTCGCGGGCCCTGGGGAGCATGCCGTAAGGAGGCGCGCTTGCGCTTCTTTGTTTGATCCCTCGAGGGAACTATGGTAATTTGCCCCAACAAACAATGCCCTGCCGACTGACCATGGACACCGTGCGCATCGATAAATGGCTGTGGGCCGCCCGATTTTTCAAAACCCGTTCCTTGGCGGCCAAGGCGGTGAGCGGCGGGCATGTGGCGGTCAACGGCAACAAGGTCAAACCGGCGCGGACGGTGCAAACCGGCGACATGGTCGCGATCCGCCAGGGAGTGATCGAGTATACGATCCGGATTCTTGCCTTGAGCGAGCAGCGCGGACCGGCAGTGGTTGCTCGCACCCTCTACGACGAAACCGAGCAATCGCTGGCCAAAAGGGAACAGGCCGCCGCCGAACGCAAGGCCCTGCATGCCCACGGCTCCCAGCCGGAGCGGCGGCCCGACAAACACGAGCGGCGGAAGATCCGTCAATTCCTGAAAAAAGAATAAGCAGGGGATACAGAGAGTATGGGAAAAGTGGAACGGGCGCTGATCAGTCTGACCGATAAATCGGGATGCGAGGAGTTCGCCGGGGCCTTGGCCGCCATGGGCATCGAACTCCTGTCCACGGGCGGCACCGCCCGGAAGCTGCGCGCAAGCGGCCTTGCCGTGACGGATGTTTCCGATTTCACCGGTTTCCCCGAGATGCTCGACGGTCGGGTCAAGACCTTGCATCCTCTGGTGCATGGCGGTATCCTCCATCAGCGCAACAACGCGGAACACCGGGAGCAATGCCAGCGCCACGGCATCAAGCCCATCGACATCGTTGCCGTCAATCTCTACGCCTTTGCCAAAACCGTGGCTGTTCCCGGCTGCACCCTGGCGGATGCCATCGAAAACATCGATATCGGCGGCCCGACCCTGCTGCGCGCCTCGGCCAAAAATTTTCAGGATGTCACCGTGATCGTCGACCCCACCGATTACCCGCAGGTCCTTTCCGAGTTGCGTGCCCAAGGCAACACCACCCTGGCCACGCGTTTTCGCTTGGCCTGCAAGGTGTTCGAACTCACCTCCACCTACGATACCGCCATCGCAGAGTGGCTGCGTACCGTCGATCCGGCGACTAACCCGTATTTTACTGGAGCTGAAGACCATGCGTAAGATGGCGGTCTTGCTGTCCGGCAGCGGCAGAACCCTGGATAACTTCCACGAACGGATCGCCAACGGCAACCTGCGCGCCGAGATCCAGGTGGTCGTCTCCAATGTGGCCGACGCTCTGGGCTTGGAAAAAGCGAAACGCTACGGCTATCCCGCCCTTCATGCGACCGGCAACGACGAGATCAACCGAATCCTTGCCGGTTACGATATCGATCTCGTGGCCTTGGCCGGTTATCTCAAGCTCTATACACCACCGGCGCATCTGACCCGTGCGGTGCTCAATATCCACCCGGCACTTATTCCCTCTTTTTGCGGCGCCGGTTTTTATGGGCATCACGTCCATGAGGCGGTGAAGGCGCGAGGATGCACAGTCAGCGGCTGCACCGTCCATTTTGCCAACGAATCCTACGATCAGGGACCGATCGTGTTGCAACACTGCGTACCCCTTGAGGACAGCGATACCCCGGACGACATCGCCGCACGGGTGTTTGCGGTGGAATGCGAGGTGTATCCCGAGGCGATCAATCTCGTCGATGCCAAGGGTGTCGATTATTTCTGGGAGAGGGTGAAGGCATGACGGCGCGGACCATTATGGTGGCCAGGGATATCGAGCGCAGTCTCGATCGCATCGGTTTGGAGATTGTCGAACGCAACCACGGCGTTGCCGATCTGTCGATCGTCGGCATCCATACCGGCGGCGTTTTTCTGGCGCAACGGATCAAGCATCAGATCGAGGAGCGGGAAGACGTAACGCTTCCGTCGGGCAACCTCGACATCACCCTGTACCGGGACGATTGGAGTCTCATCTCCCAGAACCCGATCGTCCGGAAATCGGATATCGGTTTTCTTCTGGAGGATAAGCGGGTGATTTTGGTGGACGATGTGATTTTCACCGGCCGGACCATTCGCGCCGCCATGGATGCGATCATGGATTATGGCCGGCCACTGTCGATTCAACTGGCGGTGCTGGTCGACCGCGGGGGACGGGAGTTGCCTATTCAACCCGACTATGTGGGCATGTCCGTCGGTGTGGCCGCCAATGAGCGGGTGGATGTCCTGCTCGCCGAGAAGGACGGCCGCGATGCGGTGGTCCTCTCCAAGCGGTGACCCTGCCCATGCCTCTCGTGCCTGACTCCTCCGCTCACCTCAACGCCCGGATTCTTCTGCGCCCATGAGTGTACAGCCCGAAAATCCGCCCATTCCCGCCGATCTGCAAGCGGTCTGTCAGCGCATCCGGGAAAAGGCGGAGAGTTATGAACAGTACAATTTTTCCCAGGGGCGCAACGATTTTCTCAAGGCCTTCTTCGACCTTGCCCAGGAATACGATTCCCTGGACGATTTCTACCGGATCTGCGTGTCCGTTCCCCTGGCGCTGGTGGGTGTCTCCAGCGCCCTGTACCTCTGTCAGGGCAAGGATCGCGGCCTGCAACTGGTCTGTTCGAGCGAGCAGGGGGTGCTCGCCGAGCCCACCCCCGCCGGGTATCCGATTCAACTGCATGAAACACCCTACGAATTGGCTGGATCGTACGTCTTTCCGATCTTCAGCAAGCAGCTCTCCGAGCCGAAGGACAATGGCGACCGCTTTTCCGACCGGCAGGCGAAACTCTGGGACGATTTGCGCGGACTCTGCGGAGGCGGCCGCACCCTGGGGGTCTTTGAGGTGCGGCGCAAGGAAGGGTTGACCGAGGCCGATAAATTTTTCTTTTTCAAGTATGCCAATCGCATTGGCTACAATCTCGACAACCGGCTAATCGCCCGGCAAAACATCGATCGGTTGAAGTTCATCAATACCCTGGTGATCGACATCGAACACAATATTATTGTGCCCAACATGTACTTTCGTCATCTCTTCAATCAACTGAAGAAGAAAATCAGCCTGATCGAGGAGTTGAAACAGGAAATTGCCGCAACCCAGGGGGGGGATGCGCTCGTCGGCCGCTGTGGCCGATGCTTCAGCAAACTGCAAACCCTGCAGGACGATCTGTTCAAGTATTATCAGGAGATCGTCAAGCATCACGCCAACATGAGTCTCTTTATCGAGAGTCTGTTCCGGCGTGAGCATTTCGAGCGCGGTCATCTGGTGCTCCATCCCAAACGCTGTTTTGTCGAAAAAGAGGTGATCATTCCTCAGTTGGAGCATTATGCCAGCCGGCTAAAAGCGGCCAACGTCACCGTCGACCGGCCGCAGAACATGCACGAAGAAGAGTTTCCCATCCTGGTCGATATCGGTCTGCTCGCCCAGGTGTACGCCAATCTTTTTTCCAATGCCGCCAAGTACACGCGGGAAATCGTCGACCATCGGGGCCGGCCGCGCAAGGCCATGGCCTACGGTCGGGAAATTGTCGACAACTTCCCGCGGCCCGGGAAAAAAGGGATCAAGTTCAATGTCTTCACCACCGGGCCGAACATGTCGGTGGAGCAGGGCGAGAAACTGTTTCAGGAGGGCATGCGCGGCGACGACAGCCTGGATGTCCCCGGTACGGGCCATGGCCTGTCGTTCATCCGTTTGGTTGTCGAAATGCATGGCGGCAGTGTGGGCTACGAGCCGACCCCGGAGGGGAACAATTTTTTCTTTATCCTGCCGCTGCCGCCCGTCGATTATCCCCTGGCGCTCTGTTCCCCCGCCGAATAGATGCGAGCCCCTCTCCTTGCGGCAGGTTTTCAAAGGCGTTGGAACCGGGCCGCTTTCCGCCTGACGCCTGCATCGACCCCTCGGCCATGACCTCCGCCGGCGCACCTTTCCCCCCCCCCCCCCCCCGCCGGCCCCGCCCCCCCGCCGGCACCCCGCCGCCCGCTGGCGGCCCCCGGCACGCGGGGGCGGAAGCCGGCCCTCTCGGCGGGGGCCGGCGGAAACGCCC
>Ga0074195_1002957_pt1 | contig 17202 bp, 16 predicted proteins | sample EPASupsiteHSE623_FD_64525 | JGI IMG/M metagenome (GOLD analysis project Ga0074195, IMG submission 64525) | Bioremediated contaminated groundwater from EPA Superfund site, New Mexico - Sample HSE6-23 | ecosystem: Environmental > Aquatic > Deep subsurface > Groundwater > Contaminated ...
TTTTCGTGATCTCAGCCTGATACCCTCCGTGGCCGGCTATAATGAGACCCTCAGAAGAAAAATCTTTCTCACGACCAAAACGCACCTGCGTCATGCCAGGGGAGGTGCCAATACACCGGGTGTTTCAAGCAGAACCAACGGTGCATCCGGATCCTTTACAGTTGACGATGTGAAACGAAGCTTGTCACAGATGTTTGGCGACGGGCAAGGGAATTATCCCGCCGGAGCATACCTTGACATGGTGTTGATCCATAACCTCAATACCACCGAAGAAGTGGACGCATTGTATGAAGGATTGGATAATGCCGACCCGAAGGCCGAACGCATTGGGGCCCTTGCTGCCCTGCGTGACTTCAGGGACGGTACCAACCTCACAGGATTGAATCCCAAAGAAGAGAAACTCCTGAAGCATATCGGGTTTTCCGGACATTTTTCAGCTCCGGTGATGGTAGACATGATCCAGCGCGACTCCGGCAACCTGCTCGATGCCATGTTGGTGGCCGTCAATGCGAATGACAAACTGAACTTCAACATGCAGCACAACGTGATCCAGGTCGCCACTGCCAAAAATATGGGCCTGATTGCCATGAAGGTATTTGCCGACGGCGCCATGTATACCAAAGAACCTCACTGGACGCGGGGACCCCAGGAAGTAGTACGGACAGTCGGGAGCAAAGCATTTCCCAGCAGGCCTTTGATAGAATATTCCCTTACAACTCCCGGTATTCATACCGCCATCATAGGGATCGGACAAATAAGCGATGATCCTTCCTTGTGTCAGCTTGAACAAAATCTCAGTGCATCCCAGGTCACTCCTGCCAGTCTGAGTAATAACGACAGACGCGAAATTGAAGCCATGGCACGTACTATCAAAGAAGGCAAAACCAATTATTTCCAACAAGAGGGTGAAGGGCTGACACCCCCGGCCCACCTGACCGCCAATCAAAAAAATGCAGGCAGCGAACGGGCGGTTGAATTAACATGGGATACGGCCTTCGCTGGTAATGAACCGCTTAAATCCTATGAGGTAAAAAGAAACGGCAATGTGATTGCCAGGGTCGACCACAAGCCCCAGACAACCAAAAAACCCTTTGCATTTACCGATAAACCCGGAGATGGCAGCCACGAATACATTGTTGCAGCAGTTGATGCTGCAGGAAGAAGCAAGGAAAGTGAGGTAGTAAGGTTGTAAAGGCGGTAATGGCTGTATAGGCTATATAGTTGTAAAAGCTATAATGGCTGTAATGGTTGTAGATGGGTGATTGCTTAAGGCTCCATGGACTTGATAAGTTTATTTAATAAAATACTTATTCCCACAACCTTGGGTTCAATGGATTGATATTGAATTGTATTAATGAAATCTAATTCTTTCGATAAGAATATTAAATACCTGATTTCCTCAAGGGATCCCCGGCTAATGTATAAATATCGGACAAAATCCTTTTTAGAACCTTTTGAGTGACCTTCAACGATATTGGTTGGGATTGAAACTGCTGCACGTTTGATTTGATCACAAATGGCAAATCTTTCACTCTGAGGAAATGCTGATATTAACTTGTAAATTTCCAATACAAGTTCATGACTCTTTTGCCATACCAATAATTCCTTCCAGGTATTTCCCATTTGAACCTAACTTTTATAACCTATACAGCATTTACAACATTTACAGCTTGTAGAGCCTTTAGAACATTTAGAACCTTTAGAGCCTCCTCAAAATCCACTTTAAACTTACCTTACTTTCCATGATCTCCGGAAGCTTGTCAATGGCAACCCTTTCCTGTTGAAGTGTATCACGGTGGCGAATGGTAACAGAATTGTCTTCAAGTGTATCATGGTCAACCGTAATACAAAAGGGTGTTCCTATGGCATCCTGTCGGCGGTAACGCTTTCCTATCGAATCCTTTTCTTCATACTGGCAATTGAAATCAAATTTCATCCTGTCCATAATTTCTCTCGCCTTTTCCGGAAGTCCGTCTTTTTTAACAAGCGGTAATACGGCAAGTTGTACAGGAGCCAGCGCAGGCGGAAGCTTCAGTACCACCCGGTCTTCTTTGGCACTTCCTTCCCATTCCACTTTTTCTTCCGTATAGGCATTGGACAAAACGGTGAAAAACATACGGTCCAATCCTATGGAGGTCTCTATAACGTAGGGCGTAAAACCTTCGTTTACTTCTGTATCAAAGTATTGGAGTTTCTTGCCTGAGAATTTTTCATGATTGCCGAGGTCGAAATTGGTGCGGGAATGAATGCCCTCTACCTCCTTAAATCCGATGGGAAATTCAAATTCAATATCACAGGCCGCATTGGCATAATGGGCAAGCTTATCATGATCATGGTAACGGTATTTATGATCCCCCAGGCCAAGTACTTTGTGCCATTTCATGCGTTTTTCCTTCCAGTATTCATACCATTCCATTTCAGTGCCCGGCTTGATAAAAAACTGCATTTCCATCTGTTCGAATTCACGCATCCGCAGTATGAACTGGCGTGCCACAATCTCATTTCGGAATGCCTTGCCGGTTTGGGCAATACCAAAAGGTATTTTCATACGGCCGGTTTTCTGAACATTCAGGAAATTTACAAATATTCCCTGGGCCGTCTCAGGCCTCAAATAAACTGTATTGGCATCCTCACTAACCGATCCTACCTGGGTACTGAACATCAGATTGAACTTGCGTACTTCTGTCCAGTTCCGTGTGCCGGAAACAGGGCAAGCGATTTCGGCATCGAGAATAACCTGATATAGTTCTTTCAGGTCCTCTGCTTCAAGCGCTTTGATATACCTGTTATGAAAAGTGTCGTATTTGGCCTGGTTTTCAAGCACCCTGGGATTGGTATTTTTAAATTTTGCCACATCAAATGTATCTCCGAATTTTTGCGCAGCCTTATCAACTTCTTTCTGGATCTTATCCTCAATTTTCTGGAGAAAATCTTCAATGAGCTGGTCAGCACGATACCGCTTTTTTGAGTCTTTGTTATCAATAAGGGGATCGTTGAAGGCAGATACATGTCCTGATGCTTCCCAAACCTTTGGATGCATAAAAATGGCAGCATCAATGCCCACAATGTTTTCATTCAGCTTCACCATGGATTCCCACCAGTAACGCCGTATATTGTTCTTAAGTTCCACACCATTCTGACCGTAATCATAAACCGCACTCAAACCGTCATAAATTTCACTGGAAGGAAAAATGAACCCATATTCTTTGCTATGTGCAATAATCGTTTTAAAGAGATCTTCCCGGACCATTTTGTATTTCTTTATTAGTGGGACAAATGTAATTGAAAATTTTTTATGAGAAAGGGGTTTAGGCAATTAGGCATTTAGGGTGTCAGACTTTTAGGGATCCGGCCTAAAAGCCTGCTGGTCTAAATGCCTAATAGTCTAAATACCTGTTTTCTCAGATTTTTCTATTAATTTTGGTTTGTAATGAATAGAACTTCAGGATGGATCATCAATATGATTTTCTGGTAATCGGATCGGGACTGGCGGGATTAACCTATGCGCTCAGGGTGGCAGAATCGGGAAAAGTTGCAGTCGTCACCAAGGCGGCTCTCAATGATACCAACACTAGCTATGCACAGGGAGGCATTGCGGCAGTTACTTATGAACCTGATAATTTCAAAAAACATATTACCGATACCCTTGTTGCCGGTGACGGACTTTGTAATCCCAAAGTTGTTGAAATGGTTGTCATGGAAGCTCCCGCCCAGATTGAACAGCTTGTCAAATGGGGTGCTGATTTTGACCGTCAGAGTACGGGTAAATTTGACCTGGCCAGAGAAGGCGGGCATTCGGAACACAGAATCCTTCATCACAAAGACAATACAGGATTTGAAATTCAGCGCGCATTAAGTACCGCTATACACAACCACCCCAATATTGACGTGTTCGAGAATTTTTTCGCCATTGAAATCATTACCCAGCACCACCTTGGTAAACTCATAAAACGGTATTTCCCTGATATTGAATGCTTTGGCGCTTATGTGCTCGATCTTACCACCGGCATCATTCACACTTTCCTTTCACGGGTCACTATGATCGCTACCGGAGGTATCGGCAATTTATACCACACCACCACCAATCCTCTGATTGCCACGGGCGACGGAATTGCAATGGTATATAGGGCAAAGGGTATAATCGACAATATGGAATTTATCCAGTTTCACCCGACCTCCCTATATAATCCGGGTGAACGTCCTTCGTTCCTGATTACTGAAGCCATGCGAGGCCATGGGGCTGTCCTGAAAAACCACAAAGGCGAAGATTTCATGAAACGGTATGATTCCCGGGGCTCGCTGGCACCAAGGGACATCGTAGCCCGCGCCATTGACAATGAAATGAAAACCAGCGGGGATGAATATGTATTCCTTGATTGTCGTCACCTTGATGAAGATGATCTGAAACGAAGCTTTCCGAACATCAATGAAAAATGCAGTTCCCTGGGGATTGATATCAGCCGCGATTTGATCCCGGTAGTGCCAGCTACCCATTTTTTATGCGGCGGTATCCGTGTGGATGTTAATGGTTGCAGTTCCATTCAAAGACTTTATGCTGCGGGAGAAGTCGCCTCTACTGGCCTTCATGGCGCCAACCGCCTGGCAAGCAATTCACTGCTTGAGGCCATGGTTTATGCTGAAAGGTCGGCTGTTCATGCCCTTTCCGTTTATAAAAACTTTAAAATCCGGCACAGCATCCCCCAATGGAATGATGAAGGTACCACTCACCCCGAAGAAATGGTGCTTATTACCCAGAACTACAAGGAAGTTCAGCAGATCTTCAGCTATTATGTGGGAATTGTGCGGTCAAACCTCCGGTTAAAAAGGGCCATGGACCGGCTCGAAATCATCTTCCATGAAACGGAGGAACTGTTTGTAAAATCGAAGCTATCTCAAAAACTGTGCGAGCTACGCAATATGATCAATGCAGGATATCTGATTATAAAGGCTGCTCAGCAACGCAAAGAAAGTAGGGGCCTTCACTACACCCTCGATTATCCCCTGAAAAACCCTTCTAATAATGCGGATAGTTTAACAGAATAGTATCGAGCAACCTGTTGATTTCTTCCGGGTCCAGTGAAGTAACCAGCTTCATACGGGTCTCCCTGAAATCAGGCAATCCTTTGAAGTAATTTGAAAAATGTCTTCTCATTTCAAAGATGCCCCTTGGATGACCCTTCACCTCCAACGATTTTTTAAACTGCAGGCGTGCCAGCGCAACTTTTTCAGAAAGTGTCATGGAAGGCAGAATTTCCCCGGTTTCGAGAAAATGCCTTATCTCATGAAATATCCAGGGCTGGCCTACGGTAGACCTGCCAATCATAATGCCATCCACACCGAATTTATCAAAAGCATCCCGGGCAATTTGCGGGTTGATAATGTCGCCATTCCCTATCACGGGAATTTTCATTCGCGGGTTTTTCTTGACTTCTCCGATTAAAGTCCAGTCGGCATTGCCTTTGTATAACTGTGCACGGGTGCGCCCATGAATGGTAATGGCCTGAATGCCCACATCCTGCAGTCGTTCTGCAATATCTACAATGCTTTTACTATTATCGTCCCAGCCCAGACGTGTTTTTACCGTTACCGGCAACTTCACGGCATTTACAATTTCCCTTGTCATTTCAACCATCAGCGGGATATTGCAAAGCATTCCGGCACCTGCACCCCGGTTGGCGATCTTTCGCACGGGACATCCATAATTAATATCGATCAGGTCTGGTCGTGCTTCTTCAGCAATTCGGGCAGCCTCCACCATGCTGTCAATAAGGTGACCGTATAACTGGATGCCGATTGGCCTTTCCGTTTCAGAAATATCAAGCTTTTTCATGCTTTTTGCGGCATCACGGATAAGCCCGTCCGAAGGGATAAATTCAGTATAAACCATATCCGCTCCGAAATGCTTGCAAATAAATCGGAAGGAAGGATCCGTTACATCCTCCATGGGTGCCAAAAACAATGGCTGGTCTCTCAATACTATGTTACCTATGTTGACCAAAATGCCGGTTTTTGTTACAAGGGAGGGCAAAGATAGAAAGAAAGTTAATTAGTATATTTACGGCCGTTCCCTTATTCGTTATATTAAATTATTTTGCGATGACTTCTGTAATTCTGAATAACTTCAGGCAAGGTTTTATCGGCATGTCACCGCTGGTAAAAATTCTTCTGTTGGTTTTACTTGTTGCGCTGTTTTTACTACTCAGCACTATTTTGTCATTTTTACTGGCAATTCCCATTTTTCATCTCAGCCTTGGTGAACTCTACCAGATACTGGCAGATCCGCAACCTGATGCAGTGGCTGTTTTAAAGTTTTTCCAGGTGATGCAATCGGTCTTTCTTTTCGTTTTCCCTGCCTTACTTACGGCCTGGCTGTTCAGTAACAATACCACAGGGTATCTTAATACCAATGTAAAACCCTCCGTTCTCAGTTTCCTATTGGCGCTATCCTCTCTTGTGGTGGCCATACCGCTCATGAATGCTATTGCACAATTTAATACGGGTCTTAGTCTTCCGGACCGGTTTGAGTCATTGGAAAGGATCATAAGGGAAATGGAAGACAGCGCAGAAAAACTTACCGGGTTGTTTCTTCACGGCGAAACCATGGGTGACCTGGCTGTCAATCTTATGATGATTGCCATCCTCCCTGCACTGGGTGAAGAGCTTTTATTCAGGGGGGTTTTACAGCGCCTGTTAACGGAATGGACCAGGAATTCCCATGCCGGTGTACTGATCGGAGCATTTGTATTCAGTTTTATCCATTTTCAGTTCTATGGTTTTATCCCCCGATTTTTACTTGGCCTGTATTTCGGTTATTTGTTACTTTGGAGTTCTTCCCTCTGGATACCCATTGCAGCACATTTTATGAACAATGGGTTTGCAGTGGTCTATTACCATTTCTCCAAAGCCCCTATGGGGGAGACTGATATGGACCAACTTGGCACCGGCATAAATGGCCATACAATGGTATACATCAGTGCATTCCTCACCTTCATGCTTATCGGGATGATCTTTATACACGAAAAGAACAGGAAGGCGGCTTTGCATTAGGTTACAAAGATTTCTGCTCCGATTTGCGGTAAAAATAAACTACCCCGTACAACTTGGCATTCATTCGCCTGGTTTCATCCGGCATGCTTCCATAATATGCTTCCACTTCATTCCATATGGTTGCAATAATATCATCCGCAATCTTTCTCAAATCAGTGAGTTTTTCCTGACTTCTTTGCAGATTCTTTTGCAGGATCTTCTGGTGCCTGTAAGCCTCAAAAAAATCCTCATACCTCACTTTAACCAAGGCAATCGAAGGATTGCTTATGGGCGTAAGTCCTTTTTTAATCCGCATTGTTTCTCCCTGAATTAATTTCTCCCCCCATGCAATGACTTCCTTTTCCGAATTAAACAATGGGACCCGGCTCTGGTCGCGTCCGAATCCAAAATAATCCCTGTCTGACGAAGAGAGATCACCCCTTGCAATGGCCATGTTTACTACCTGTACAAAATGCGACAAGTAAAGCCTTGCCTTCTTTAACAACCTGGCATACTCCTTGCTTTTCCCAACCTGTATGTTGTAAGCATGATGGCTTTCCTGCACAGCTCCTTCAAAAATATGGAGGTTGGCCTGAACTTTCTGGAAGGTGGGTTGTGAAAAAGCCAGTTTAAAGGGAGGCAGTTCCTTGCCCTTTTCAAAAGCAATTCTCATGGCACGTAACCTGGCCACATCAGTATTTGGTAATCTTCTGTATGGCATGGACTATAAGGGGTACATTTGCTAAGGTACGAAATAAGACCATAAATCAGGAACCCTTTTTGATTTAGTGACGTTTTTACTGGTTTTAAACAAAAATAGGTTTTAATTTTAATGTTCATACTAAAACCTATGACTATGTTTCCGGCCGAAGTATATATCCAACGTAGAAAACGTTTAAAAGATCTCGTTCCCAAGGGTGTTATCTTATTTCTGGGTAACAAGGAAGTGTCTATGAATTATAAGGCCAACAACTACCCGTTCAGGCAGGACAGTTCATTCCTGTATTATTTCGGGCTTGATATCCCCGATCTTGCAGGTATGATTGATGTCGAATCTGGGGAAGAAATCCTTTATGGCAATAACCTGACCCTTGAGGATATTATCTGGATGGGCAATCAGACCTCACTGGATGAAAATGCAATGACGGCCGGAATCAGACACATTAAATCGCTTGATAAACTCGATGGGGATGTATTCAGGGTTATTGCCCACAACCGTGAAGTGCATTACCTGCCCCCCTACCGGGAGCAAAGAAGACTCCAGCTCGCATATTACGACAACTTGAAATATGAGGAAGTTGACCGCAATGCCTCCGTACCACTCATCCGTGCCGTTGTTTCGCAGCGTTCGGTGAAGGATGCTTATGAACTGGAGGAATTGGAAACCACAATGACCGAGGTAACCCGTGAAGCCTATCTGCAAATTACGGGACAGATTAAACCCGGCTTATTTGAATATCAGGTAGCTGGAAACCTTGAGGGCACAGTGCTTGGGAAAAACTGCAGAATGGCATACCCTGTCATTTGTACTGTAAATGGTGAAACCCTTCATAACCATTATTACGGCAATGAATTGAAAAAAGGGAATTTATTACTCATAGATGCCGGTGCTGAATCCCCCATGCATTACGCCACCGATATCACGAGGACCTATCCGGTTGGCGGAAAATTTTCCGCACAGCAAAAAGAGATCTACAATATAGTGCTGAAATCCCAATTGGAAGCCATTCAGGCGATAAAACCCGGTAAGCCTTTCGTGGATATACATCTGATTGCAGCCAGGATCATCGCAACAGGACTAAAAGACATGGGTTTGATGAAAGGTGACACGGAAGAAGCCGTCAAAAACGGAGCACATGCCCTTTTCTTTCCCCACGGTATAGGACATATGATCGGCCTTGATGTGCATGATATGGAAGATATTGGTGAAGATTATGTTGGCTATGAAAAAGAAATCAAACGGTCTGAACAGTTTGGAACCGCCTATCTCCGGATGGCCAAACGGTTGGTTGAAGGAAACGTTGTTACGGTTGAACCCGGAATCTACTTTATCGGTCCCCTGATTGATAAATGGAGGAATGAAGGTCGTTACCGTGACTTTATCAATTATGAAGCCCTGGAGAAATTCCGTGGTTTCGGAGGGATTCGTATTGAAGACAATGTGGTGGTTACCGCCAAAGGCAATCATATCATTGGCAAACCCATCCCCAAAGAACCCGGCGAACTGGAACCGTCCAGGGTTTAATCCTATATTTCAAATAAGCCGTCGGGTGCAAGAATGTGAATCACTCTGTTGCTGTCATCAATTTCCAGAACGATGTCTTCGTGCACAGGAATGAGATATTCTCTTCCCTGGTTTTCAATTGCTATCAGCGGATTGTTCGCAATATCAATGATTCCGGATGCCTCACCTACAAAACCCCTTTTACTGTCCATTACTTTGTAGCCACGGATACTTCTTTCGCCAGGTGTTTTGGGTCTGTTCCGTACAAGCTGATCCCTGCTGATATAAACAAGATGACCTGCAAATTCCTTTGCCCCCGATTCATTGGTAATCCCCTCAAGGGTCAGTATTGCCGAATCTGAAGTTCTTGCCTGAAGATCTTCCATAAAAAAAGGGACCAGCAATCCGTCAATCTCAACGAAAAGCGATCCCTTTCTTTTAATATCATCTGCATTCAACCCGGTCAACTTCAGCAGGAAAGACCCTCTTATGCCATGTGGCTTCAACAGTGTGCCCAACAGAATACATTTGTTCTTTTCGATCATGGCAAACGTTTGCTGTTAAACAACCCTTGCAGAACCAGCGGTATTGGCCCGGATCCGGCCAAAAGGATCAAGCTTCTGCGGATTCTTCCGGGTTTTCTGAAACAGGCTCGGTTGCTACTTCGCTTTCAGCTTTACTTTCCTCAGCCTGCGATTTTAATTTTTTAGCAAGTTCCTGTGCCTTTGCTTCTTTCACCTTGATTTCAGCTTCAAGGCGCTTTTTTGCCTCGTCAGCCTTGCCTTTGGAGAGTTTCTCCGTCTGGGCTTTTGCCTTGGATTCCCTTTCATCAAGCCACTTCTGAAAACGTATTTCAGCTTCCTCAAGTGTAAAAGCACCCTTTTTTGCACCTTCGAGAAGATGCTTCTTCATCATTACACCTCTGTCTGATAGAATAGCCCTACAGGTGTCAGTAGGTTGAGCGCCCTTTAGTAACCAATCTAATGCACTATCAAAATTTAATTCAATAGTAGCAGGATTAGTCTGGGGATTGTATAAACCAATCCTTGCGACAAACTTACCATCGCGTGGCGCCCTGCTATCTGCTACCACAATGTGGTAGTAAGGCAGCTTCTTGCGGCCTTTTTTAGATAATCTGATTTTTACGGGCATACAATAATTTAATAAATAACCTACTTTAAATTTGAGCTTGCAAATGTATAATTTTTTTTAAAAATTTTTCTGTATTGAAAAATTAATTATTTTTGTCGCTCATTTTAAAAGGCCTTAACAAAAGTAATAATAACAGGATAACATGGCAAATCATAAGTCATCAGTAAAAAGGATCAGACAAGACGAAGGCCGGAAGGCGAATAACAAGTATTCTTCAAGAACAACACGAAATGCACTGAAAAAATTGCGTTCCACTACAAGCAAGGCTGAAGCCGGTGAACAGCTCCCCGAAGTTATATCCATGCTCGATAAACTTGCCAAGAAAAATATCATTCATCCCAACAAAGCTGCCAATTTGAAATCCAAACTTGCAAAGCAGGTAAACGGACTGGCATAAAGATGCTCCTCATAAAGTACTGACCCCGGTGTAGTAACACCGGGGTTTTTTTTGTCTGAAAGAAATTCCTATCTTTCTGACAAAGTTATTGGCAATGTCGGAATATAAAAAACTCAGTATCAGAAATTGGGCAGTGGAAGACCGCCCGCGTGAAAAAATGCTGCTGAAGGGTATTCAAAGCCTCAGTGATTCAGAACTCATAGCTGTGCTTATCGGTTCGGGCACCAGACAGGTTTCTGCGGTTGAACTTGCCAGGCAACTGCTCAGTATGGCAGACAACAACCTCGATAAACTGGGACGGTATTCGGTGCATGACATGAGAAAGCTCAAGGGTATTGGCCAGGCAAGGGCCATATCCATTGTTGCGGCGCTTGAACTCGGACGGAGGAGGAGAACTGTTGATTCAGGCACAACAATTAAAATCACAGGGAGCCGTGATGCATTCGAAACCATGTTCCCGGTGATGGCCGATCTTCCCCATGAGGAATTTTGGATCCTGCTGCTGAACCGTTCAAACAGGATCATTGAAAAACGAAGAATAAGCCAGGGAGGAATAACGGGCACGGTCACTGATATCCGCATGATTCTAAAAACTGCCCTGGAGCATATGGCAACATCCATTATTCTTTGTCACAACCATCCCTCAGGCAATCTTCAGCCCAGTGATGCAGACCTGTCCATTACAAGGAGGCTGAAAGAATCTTCACAACTTATGGATATTTCATTGCTGGATCACCTGATAATTGCCGGTAAGTCGTATTTTAGCCTTGCCGACGAGAACCTGATGTAACCAAACTAAAAGGTTAATGAACCTCCGATATTTATACAACCATGAAATCAACCGACACGCCTGGGACCAATGCATTGTTTCCTCCTTTAACAGTGCCCTGTATCCTGTTTCATGGTATCTCGATCTGGTGTGCGATAGGTGGGATGCCCTGGTAGAAGATGACTATAAGTCTGTAATGCCAATGATTATCCGGCAGTACCGGCAATATGAGATCGTTTATATCCCCCCCTTCGTTCATGAGCTTGGCATTTTTTCGATGAATCCCATCAGTATTTCAAAAACACAGGCCTTCCTCGAAAAAGTTCACGCAAGGTTCAGGTATTACAATATTTTACTTAATAAATACAACCCCATCGATAGCAATCCCCTTGTTGGTTTTCACAGGCGGTATGAACTGGATTTGATAAAACCCTACCATAAACTTGCATCAGATTTTGCACCCGGCATCCGGCTCGGCCTGAACCTTGCCACTGCCCACGGTCATTCCTTTGTTAAAAGCCTTACCCCCAATGACCTGATCCGTTTCATCACCCTCAATAAGATCCTGATCGATGCGCCTTTGTATTTCGAAAATTTCAGGCTGCTGCGGACTTTGATCGACGGACTTATCCGTTACAAATCAGGTGAACTCGTTGGGGTATACAACCAGCATAATGATTTAAGTGCTGTCGGACTGTTAGCATTGATGAATAACAGGATCAGCCTGCTGTTTCATGTTTCAACTCCGGGACAGGAAAATGAGGCCTTTCTATATCTCATTGACAGAATTGTGGAAAAATACGCCGAATCAAATGTTACCCTTATAATGGAATGCCCCCGTCGTTCTGATACATGTAAGTATTTTCCTGATTTTGCCGCAAGGGAAGGGACTATTCCCAACATCAAACACAATGATCTTCCCATTTTGGTGAGAATGTTCTCATCGCTTTAGCCGCTGAAGGATTTTTTTATCATCATGGCATGCATCCAACAGATCTTTCATTGAGACCCCCAGTAAGGGATGGATAAATAAAGGTGCTATGTCAGCCAGGGGCATCAGTACAAATCGCCGCAGGTGCAACAAAGGATGCGGGATCACCAGATTACCCTTTTCCATATGCTCCGTGTTATAGAATAAAATATCAATGTCCATGGTTCGGGCAGCATATTGCCTGTCTGAACGTATCCTGCCGCAATGCATTTCAACATGCTGAATGGTATTCAACAATTTCACCGGATCCTGTCCGGTTTCGATTTCAATGACCTGGTTATAAAACGTACTTTCGCTTTGATGACCCCAGGGTTCGGTTTCATAAACATCCGATACAGCTTTTATCTGACCTGCCTCAGCTGCCAGAAGCGTCCTTGCCTTATGAAGATATTCCAACCGATTGCCCAGGTTGCTGCCCAATGATAAAAATATGTTTCGCATTTCATCCGATATGTTCGCAAAAATATTGTATTTCAAGAGTTAAAATGAACAGAATATGAAGTATTTCTTGTTCAGGAAAGCCACATTTAGTAATATTGTTGTAATTAAATATTCAATTCCATTCCCATGAAAAGCTTTCTTAAATATTTGCTGGCAAGCATTTTAGGTGTTATCATCGCTGCTTTTATCCTGTTTTTTATAACCCTTGGTATTGTCAGCGCTATTGTTGCATCCCAGGAAAAACCTGTTGACATCAGTGAAAATACCATCCTTCAATTGAATCTTAACCAGCCGATAAACGATCGTAAGTCGCCCATGCCGGTGCTGGTATACAATATCACCACCCTGGGGACAGAAAGTCAGCTTGGGCTTAATGATATCTTGAAAAATATTGCAAAGGCCAAACAGGATACCAATATTCGGGGCATCTACCTGGAGCTCTCCTCCTTGCGTGCCGGAATTGCCACAATCGAAGAAATTCGGAATGCGCTTCTTGACTTCCGCAAATCGGGCAAGTTTATTGTAGCTTTCAGTGACAGCTATTCCCAACGTACGTATTACCTGGCGTCGGCAGCTGACAAGATATACCTCAATCCGGGCGGATCTGTCGATTTTATAGGGTTAAGTGCCGAGATCATGTTTTACAAAAAAACCCTCGAAAAGCTCGAAATCAAGCCCGAGATTATACGCCATGGCAAATTTAAGAGTGCCGTGGAACCCTTTATGTATGACAAAATGAGTCCTGAAAACCGTGAACAGATACACACCTATGTAGGATCCATCTGGGATCATATTGTTCTGCAGGTAGCCGGGAGCCGCAATGTTTCCGTTGACAGCATTAACAACTTTGCCGACAGCCTCCTGATGTGGAACAATGCTGCTATTGTTCGTTACGGCCTCATTGATACCCTGCTTTATAAAGATCAGGTCCTTGATACGCTTGCTAGTCTGGTAAAGGTTGAAAATGCAACAAAACTCCGTCTTATTTCCTACCAGAAGTATATGAGGGTTCCGTCAACCCATGAGAACAAAGGTTATTCGCGAAACAAAATCGCTGTGGTTTATGCTTCAGGTGACATTGTCAGCGGTGAACAGGGTGAAGGCAGTATAGGATCGGCACGTATCGCCAAGGCCATTCGAGCTGCCCGGGAGGACTCTGCAGTTAAAGCCATTGTCTTCAGGGTTAATTCCGGCGGAGGAAGTGCCCTGGCCTCAGAGGTGATCTGGCGTGAATTGTATCTTGCCCATCAGGTTAAACCAGTTATCGCTTCCATGGGCGATGTAGCTGCCTCCGGTGGCTATTATATTGTGGCTGCCGCTGATAGCATTGTTGCTAGCCCAAATACCATTACTGGTTCCATCGGGGTATTCGGTTTGCTCGTCAATGCTTCAGGTTTTTTTAACAATAAACTGGGAATAACGGTTGATGTTGAAAATACAAACGCCTTCTCTGATTTTGGTTCTGTTTACCGCCCGCTTTCCGGTGCAGAAAGAATTACCCTGCAAAAAATGATTGATGAAACGTATTCAACATTTGTTACAAGGGTTTCCGATGGTAGGACATTGCCATTTGATTCAGTTGACAAAATAGCCGAAGGCCGTGTCTGGAGTGGCAGCAATGCGCTTGATCTGGGACTGGTGGATGTAATGGGCGGACTCACTACCGCCATTGATATTGCTGCGAAAAAAGCAGCCCTTGATAATTACAGGTTGCTTGAACTCCCCCGCCTCGAAGATCCATTAACCCAGCTGTTGAATGAAATTTCAGGAGAACTCACTGAGCAATCCCTGAAAAATAAACTTGGCATAGGGTATACCTATTACCAAACCATGCGGCAGATGCTCGACGGTGACAGAATACAGGCCAGGTTACCCTTTGAGATTTCCCTGCATTAGTGCTGCTTACCCCATGATAAAAAGACAGATTGAAAGACCTTTGTTATTGCCGTTTTCCCTGGTTTTCAGAACAATCGTTTCATTGCGAAACCTGTTGTTTGATACAGGGGTATTGCCTTCTGAACGATTTGGGCTTCCTGTCATCAGTGTTGGTAATATTACCGTGGGCGGAACCGGAAAGACACCCCATGTTGAGTTTTTAGCACAGCTGCTGCGCAAAGATTTCAGGGTTGCAGTAATAAGCCGGGGGTACAAAAGAAAATCAAGAGGATTTGTGCTGGCTAAGCGGAAATCCTCCCTTGCTGAAATTGGCGATGAATCCCTTCAGATCAAGAAAAAGTTTCCGGATATTCAGGTGGCAGTTGATAACAACCGAATTCATGGTATTCAACAATTGCTTAAAAGAGCTTTCCCCCCACAGGTGATATTGCTTGATGATGCTTTCCAACACCGTTATGTTAGACCCGGATTGTCAATCCTTCTTGTCGATTATACCCGGCCTGTATTCAATGATGTGATGCTTCCGGCTGGCAATCTCAGGGAACCCTGGCAAAATAGTAAAAGGGCCGACATCATTATCGTAACGAAGTGCCCTGCTCACTTTTCACCTGCCGATAAGGATCTTTTTATTACAAGGCTTCACCTGCGTAAAAAACAGGATGTTTTTTTTACTGCCTATGCTTATAGACAACCTGAATATGTTTTCCCTCAGAAGGATGGAAAAAGCCACGTTGCCTATTCACACCTCAAAAAAACAGACGCAGGAATATTTCTTGTTACAGGAATCGCTAATCCCCATCCGGTGTTGCAGTTTCTGAACCACTTGCTTCCTGTAAGCGAATCGTTGTTCTTTCCGGATCATCACCATTTCAGTTTAAAAGACCTGGATAGCATTCAATCCAAATTCAATGCAATGCCCGCCGAAAAAAAGTACATAGTCGTTACGGAAAAAGATGCTGTCAAACTTCATGAATTTACAGCGATGGATAAATCATTGCGAAAGGCACTCCTCTATATTCCCATCGAAGTTGAATTTCTCGGGGATAGAAAGTTATTCGAAAAAGGGGTTTATAAGTACATTAAAAAAGCAAGGGTCTGAGAGTAGTTTACGATTTATTGTTGTGTATCATTTGAATTATGATAAAGAAATATAATATCGGTCTTGTACTGAGCGGTGGCGCTGCCCGAGGATTTGCCCACCTCGGCGTGTTAAAGGCCCTGGAAGAATTTGGCATGAAACCTGATATCATTTCAGGCGTCAGCGCCGGAGCCATCGCCGGGGCATTGTATGCCGACGGGTTTTCTCCTGAAGAGATTGTGGAGTTCTATACCCACAAAAGCCTTTTCGAGTTCATGCAGATGACTGTCCCAAAAACAGGGATTTTTAAAGCAACCGGACTTAAAGAAACTCTGAAAAAACATTTGCGGGCTACCCGGTTCGACCAGTTAAAAACTCCCCTGGTGGTTACGGCCACCAACCTTATTGAAGGCAAAAGCGAGTACTTCCAGGAAGGTGATCTGGTTGAGGCCATTATGGCATCTTCAAGTGTTCCTGTGCTTTTTGAAGCAGTGATGATCAATAAAATTCCTTATATCGACGGCGGGGTTATGAACAATATGCCGGTGGAGCCCATTGAACGGCAATGCAAAAAGCTGATCGGGGTTTATATCAATCCAACCGGAAAGATTACCGAGCTGAAGGGACTGGTGCATATTGCCGAACGTTCCTTTCACCTGGCCATTGCATCGGAGATAAATACCAAACATACCCGGTTTGATATTTACATTGAACCCGAAGAAATAACCACGTATAGTTTTTTTGATCTGAAAAAGGCGCCGGAGTTACTCGCACTGGGATACCGGAAAACGGTGGAAATTCTCAAGAATCGGCAAGTACAAGGTGCGGTGTGACAAATCCATTGATTTTCCCTTATCTACTCTACCCCACTTACCCGCATCTGCACCGTGTAAACCGAAGTACGTGCCGTGATAAACAGTGTTTTCCTGTCTTTGCCGCCAAAGCAAATGTTGGAAGGGCTTTCCGGAAGTTCAATTTCACCTGTTTTCTGTCCTTTTTTATTGTAAATGAGCACTTTTCCAAAAGTAAGGTACACATTGCCCTTACTGTCAATCGTCATTCCATCGGAACCGGCGGGTGCAAAATTCGTTTTTTGGCTGAGGGTTCCATCGCGGTTGATGGTATACCGCCATATAATGCGTGCTCCGATATCCGCCACATAGAGTATCCCATCGGGTGTACCAACAATACCATTGGGTTGCACAAAGTCGTTGATCACCTGTACAAT
>Ga0074195_1002959_pt1 | contig 17189 bp, 17 predicted proteins | sample EPASupsiteHSE623_FD_64525 | JGI IMG/M metagenome (GOLD analysis project Ga0074195, IMG submission 64525) | Bioremediated contaminated groundwater from EPA Superfund site, New Mexico - Sample HSE6-23 | ecosystem: Environmental > Aquatic > Deep subsurface > Groundwater > Contaminated ...
GAAGATGGAGAGAATAAACCGGAAATGAAATGAGGCAGTTGCCACAACCGGTGCATTGCTCCATGTTAATATGTACAGAAAACGCCATGCGTATCACACACTTGTCGTCGTAATTGAAATTGTTGTTCAGCAAGTTAGTTAAAGGTTTCTAAATTAACAAATGGTTAATATTCTAACTTATAGTTAACCTAAAAAAAAGTTGATTCATAAGTGATTGACTCATTCGTGATTTTTCTGACATGGATGCAAGGAAAGAGGGGAAAGTACGGATTCCCCGTTAGATTCCCCGTTTATTGGATTGGGATCGTGTTGTGTGCACCCGTATCATAATTTTTTCTGATACAGGTAATTGTGAGAGTCTGTTATGAACCGGGTATATATACACATGTTATGAACCAAAACCGGTTCCTTGCCGATCCAACGAGAAGATTAAATGCCGACCCCATCTTTTCCATGGGGAACTCATACTCTGCCGGAATCCGGCGTTAATCCCACACCCGGCATTACCGGACCGATCGCTGCTGCCCGGTCCCGGTTGTATCGTACCCCCCAAGCCGGGTGAGGATATCCTTAAACGCGGGTGAGCGAATGGCCGTAATGAGTGCAGTAAGACGCGGGTCGTCCGTATGTTCCTTGCGGAAGGCAAGTTCATACCGCTCCTGTGCTACCGGTACGAATGGTAGATTAAGGGCTTTTGCAGCGCTGTAGACACACATACCCGCGTCTGCCTCCCCGCTTTTAACAGCAAGAGCGACTGCTATATGGGTCGTCACCTCCCGCTCGTATCCCGGGAGGGTCGCGGGATCAATCCCTGCTTTCTTCAGCTCGTAATCGAGAAGCATCCGGGTGCCGGAGCCTCTCTGCCGGTTGATGAACGCCCGGCCGGCAAGATCGCTGAACGTCAGCCCGTCGCGTGACACGATTCCCTGCTGCCGTTCCGCCACACAGATGAGGTTTACATCAGTGCCGGGCAGGAATTTTTCCAGGTACGCGGTGTTGTAACTCCCGTCCTCGGCGAGCAGGTGAGTTGGCGCCGCATGGCACTCATCTTTTTTCAGGGCCAGGATCCCGCCCATGCTGCCCGCGTGCGTGGAGAGAAGGGTGATACCCAGCGGGCGGATGAGGTTGGCCAGGTAATCGATGACCGGGTCGTGGCTGCCGGTGATGAGAAGAGCATTTGCCGCTTCTGAAACCGGCACCATCAACCGGGCGTCCACTTCGCTGCCCGCGTCGAATCCCTCCGATACCCGGGGGACCCGGATGTACGCATTGGCCCGTACACCACTCATCTGGACACCGGCTCCCTTGGACTGCGGGGAGACCACCCAGCGGTTGCCTATCCGCCCGAGCGTGCAGAGCACGAACTCGTCCGAGCCGATCTCCTTTGCAACTACGGTGGTGATCTGCGCCCGGATGGACCCGGGTTCGGTAATTACCAGCCCGTAGTTCCTTATGAACGGGCAGACGATCTCCCGGATCACTGTGAGTGCAGAGAGCGGGTAGCCGGGCAGCCCGATGACCGGTTTTTTGTCTATTCTGCCGATGATGACCGGTTTACCGGGCTTGATGGCAACCCCGTGGACGAGCACTTCGCCCAGTTCCGCGATCACGTCGGCGGTGTAATCCTTTGTTCCCGCAGAAGAACCTGCCGAGACGATGACGATGTCGTTCTGCAGCACCGCTTCAGCAATGGCATTCCGTATCTTTTCGGGTTTGTCCTCGACAAACGGGTACCGGGTGCACGTGGCCCCGGCCTCTTCGAGCATGGCCTTTGCCATAACGGTGTTGCTCTCTACTACCTGCCCGGGAGCCGGGCGGGTTCCCGCAGGGACGAGCTCGCTTCCCGTAGGAACAAGACCCACTCTCACCCCAATCACTTCCGGAAGAGTGATACCGTAGGTGGCTAGTGCCCCTAACTCGTGCGCCCGTATACGGTGGGCAGATGGCATCACCATCTCGGACTCGGCAAGGTCTTCTCCTGCCGGGCGGACATGCTGCCACGGTGCGGCAGCCTTACGGATCGTATAGGTGCCATCTGCCTCCCAGACATCTTCGATCATAATGACCGCGTCATATTCAGGTGGTACCACATTGCCGGTGTTCACCCGTGCGGCACGGGGAAGGGTAACGGGGTGCTGCTCGGAGGCTCCCTTTGTGTCCTCACTCCGGACCGCGATGCCGTCCATGGCGGCAAGGTGGATCTCCGGTACCGAGTAGCGGGCAAAGATGGGACCTTTCGTGATCCTGCCGGCTGCTGCTTCCAGCGGGACCTGCACCGCTGACGGGGTGCAGGGGAACTCGCGGGCGAGAAGTGCGAGGGCATCGTCAAGCATGATTACAGAAAGGTAACGTTTTACCACAGGATCACCTCGACGATGCTGCCCTGTTCGAGACCCTCGGCACCTGCCGGGATGCGGACAAGACCATTGCTCCGGATGAGGGTATTGAGAAGCCCGGATTTGCCAAAAAGCGGTGTTGCGATGCCGTTTTCTACGGTGACCCGGACGTACTCTTCGCGTCCCCGCTGGGAGGGGATGTTAACGGCAAGGGTCGCCTGCTCAGTCCGCTGGAGGGGCCGGGGTATCCCGAGCATCCGGTCGAGCAGCGGACGGACAATGGCGATGAGCACGACAAACGCCGAGGCCGGGTGACCCGGGAGGCCAAAGACCGGTTTATTCGTAATCCGGCCGATGATGGTTGGTTTTCCCGGGGCAATCGCGATCCCGTGAACGAGCACTTCACCCATGGCTGCAATGACTGCGGCAGTCATGTCCCGGTCATCCTTGGAACTTCCGCCGGAAAGGAGGACAACATCGCATTCCGGTACCGCCCGGGCAAGGACCGCTTCAAAAGCCAGCCTCTCATCGGGAATGATCCCGTAGAGCCGGGGGATACAGCCGTATTCCGTGAGGTATGCTGCAAGCATGGAGGCGTTTGCATCCCGCACCTGCCCCGGCCCGGGAACAACGGTCACCGGCACCAGTTCATTACCGGTCGAGATGATCCCGACCACCGGTTTTTTTGCTACCGTGACAGCTGCACAACCACACGCGGCAAGCACCCCGGCATCCTGCGGGGAGATCCGGCGGCCTGAAGAAAAGACGCACTCACCCCGTCTGAAATCCTCGTCCCTGAGGAGAACATTCTCTCCATGGGATACGGATCTTTTCACGAGCACCGTATCGCCCGCCTCCTCGGTATACTCAACCATCACCACGGCATCGGCTCCAGCCGGCAGGACACCTCCCGTTGGAATATAGGTGCAGGTACCGGGAGCAAGGGTGCCATGTGCATTTGGCCTGCCCATGGCAATCCGCCCGGCACAGTGAAGGAGGGCAGGGATCGCATCGCCGGCTCCTGCGGTATCTGCGGCCCGGACCGCATACCCGTCCACAACCGAGCGATCAAATCCCGGGATATCAGTATCGGCAGTAACAGCTGCAGCCAGGATCCGGCCCACCGAGAACTCCAGCGGGATTGTCTCGGTGACGAGAGAGGGGGAGATGCGGATAACTGCAGCTACTGCATCAGCTACCGGGATAACGTTTAAGAACCTGCTCATTTGAAGCAGCCCAGCTGGCACTCCCGGATCTTGATCCGGTTTTTCGTGCAGTAGTCACCGACTGCCTTTCTGGAGACTTTTGTCTTTGCTGCAATGGCAAAGGCCTGCGGGCAGGTGATCATCTCGGTGATGCCGGCTTCCTGGAGTGCTTTTTGGATCTTTTCGTCTGTCATGGTAACCTATATTCTGTTTACTTCTTTCTTGGGTATACCTGTTGTGGAATGTGCCCTCCCAAGTTCTTCCGCCCGGACAGTACACATGATGGTACCTGCCGGTGCCTGCTATGCGGAAACGGACACCGGTTTTTCCTGCCTCAAGGCCAAAGCCGGCATTGACGAACAAGGTATACCAGAACCAAACCCGGGGGATATGTCGTGTACCGGCATTAATCTAAAAAAACTGCTCTGTAGAAACGTGCATGAACGGGAGTTCACACCAGAAGCATGAAAATCGTTTTGTGATGTTCCCCCGCATCAGGGCTTCTCTTTAGGCACGGCGGGACAAAGAGGTTTCAACAGCTTATTCATTAAAACCGCCGCGGGGGCGTCCCTTTTTGGTGCGGCGGCGTTCATCGCAGTTGTAAAAAGGATACATCTCCATTTTTCCGAATAATATGTTTTTCATAGGAAATCTTTGTATCATATAATTTGACGCCCCCCTCTTATGCCACCAGTCCCCCGTTGGGGGACGGGGCACATTGCGATGGGACGAAGAGGTTACGGTAATACGTCACTATCGCAATCGGGGGCGCCTCAGCGGCGGGGATGAAACCCCTGAGAGCGTCAAAGATTACTAGATGATTTCTACAGAGCAAAAAAAACAACCTGGCATTTCCGGCAAGGTCAACCAGCACTTCCTGCGGGAGGTCCATAAAAATGCGAAGGCTTTAAAACCCCTCCGATGAATTAATCATTACCTGCGATTTCTCCGGGGCAACCCCGATCCTTATCCGGATTCTCCGCGAGTCGGATACGACTGTGGATTCGCACTAAAATGTTGCTCGATCTCGTGAAGATTCTATTTACAGGACACTACTACAGTAGGCATAAAGCAGGACCATATTCATGAATGCGCATTTTTTCCTTCTCTCAAGTCCTGTGCCGGTTGAGCGCCTGTCGTGGATCGAAGAGTCCCTCAAGTTTTTCTTTATCCAGCTTTACCCCGAAACCCTGATGCACCAGAAAAAGAGCGAGAGTCCGGTATTTACCTTCTACCTGACCGGTGACGCACTCTACAGTCTTGAGGACCCCGAGACCCTGCAGGTCTGGAACATCATCCTTTCCTTTACACCGGTCCGGATCATCTGCGACCGGCAGGAACTGGACCTGCGGGGGATTGCCATCGGGCCGCTCCGGATGAAATACCCGGACCAGGTGATTGACACCAACAGCCCCGGTGCGGATGGCAAAGCCTCGTTCTGGAAGGATCTGGCCGCTGCTGCCCGGCAGAACAAACCGCCATTACCGTGTACTGCCGGCTGGTTCCAGACCGCTTCACCCTACATGCACCGCTCCGCATGGTATGGTCTGCGCTTTCTTGCCGCAGCCCTTGAGGAACGGATGTCAGCGGAACTCTATGCCTACCTCGACGGCATCCATATCGGCCACCACGGCCAGCGCCCGACGGATGCCGAAAATATCGGAGATGGCCTTGCTGCCTTAAACGAGCAGGCCACTGCAGCCGGGCTCGGTTTTCTCGCCCTGGCCTGCGGCCGCTGTGCCACCGCCCGGGGCTACAGTACGTGGGATGACGGCCAGGGATCGGTCATATCGACCTGCACCACCAGGCCGTTTAAGATCCGCGACCTCAACCAGATGATCGACCGCTTCGTCTCTTCCCACACCATCCTCTCTTCCGATGCCGGAGCCCTCCAGATCCGGAAACAGGGTGCTGCCCACTCTTCCCACTCTTTTAACCGGGCGGAAAAGACGAGCAAAGCCCCGCCGGTCACCATCCTCATGACAAAGAGCCCGTACAGCACCGAGCTGGCATCCGGTGCCGTTGCGTTTGCCGCCGCCTGCGCCCACGCGGGCATCCTGACCAGGGTGGTTTTCATGGAGGATGGGATTTATGCCGTGACCGGAAATCACAAGGTACCGCCCGGTTCTGCGGTGTATAGCATCCAGGAAGTGATCAATGCGGTTGCAGGAAGTGCAAACCTCCAGTTCTTCGCGTTCACTCCATCCTTCCAGAAGCGGGGGATCACCAAAGACAAGTCACTCAATGCCGTGCTGGACATCGGGTACCCGGGCCTTGGAAAGATCTTCTTCTATCCGCCCGGACACGTTGAAGCGGAACACCAGCGGGTGCTCGTGTTTTAAAGAAATTCGGCTCTGTTGATATCCTCAAAGGAAAGAAGGAGTCGCTCGTGGGGGCTACAGCACATCGTGCTTTCGCCCCCGCCGCTCGGGCATCTCCCAATATTGCGATAACCATCAGAAGGTTGATGAGAATTTTCTTTAAAGGGATTCAAGGGGATGCTCCTCTTGGGCTGCATCCCCATCCGGGGGAGAGGGGGTCACCCTCATATCAGCCGCAGACAATAGAGAAACAATGGGAAAAAGAGGATTTCAACAGAGCCAGAAATTCATTAATTTCAGAGTTCAGGGATCTGTCACAAGGGGATCCTGAAACATGACGACAATAAAAAAAGTAAATGACAATTCAGGCAGCAATTTTTGCTGCTGGTACAGGGTTCTTTGCAACTTTCTTTTTTACCCACGTCAACTCATTTCCCTTGAATGCAAACGAGTTCATGGTAAAAATTTTCATGCCGGCCGGAAGTACGGAGGTATTCGCATTCGCCGGTGCAATGACCGCTGCATCATAACGGGGTACCGATCCATCAGTTGTCTTTTCCTTTTTATTCAGTTCTTCAACCAGTTTTGCCGGCATCTCTTTGTTGAAGGTCACCAGGACTTTCACGATATCTCGGTGGCCCTGATCCATGCGCTCAAGTTTTACGAGGGTGTCATACCCGCTTCCCGTTGCCTGGGGGGTCATTTTCCAGCCATCGTAGGTTGAATAGACGCGCTTAAGCTCCTGCTGTGCAAACTCGTTCATGATGTCGTTGTTCTTGCCCATAATCACTCAATCAACATCCCGTTTCATATATTAAAAAACTTTTTAAAAAGTTTTGGCAGGTTAATTAAATTAAGTTGTTCTCAGTAACTCTTGATTCTGATGCAGTTAACCGGCTCACCGGAACCGCTGGGCGGACGTTGTCACCTCAACCGCATCCCCGCAACCTTCAATCCAGCCGGCCATCGCGGCCGGCCTGCCACCCAACTTCGATTCAACAGATTACGTAACCACGCCAATGAACCCGGATGTTACCCGGATTCATTACGATACATACAATCGGCCACATCCTCCGGCCTTCCTTCCCATTCCCTGGATCCCCGGTTGATCATGTACAGCCGGTCGCCGACATCCCGGCTATCAGCAATGCGGTGGGTAACCACGAGACAGGGTATGTGCATCCCGGTCACAAATGACCTCAGCAGTTCTTTTGCGGATCGGATATTCTCGGCATCCAGTGCAGTAAAAGGCTCATCAAGCATAAGAAGTGCCGGCTCGATGGCAAGAGCCCGTCCGAGGGCAACCCTCTGTTTCTGCCCTCCCGAGAGGTTTCCCGCTTTCACATGAGCAAGCTCCCCGATGTTCAGCTTACTTAACCAATACCCGACGCGCTCTTCAATAAAAACCGGTGATTTATGGCGGGCACGAAGACCAAATGCAATATTATCCCGGACAGACAGGTGGGGAAAGACCGCAGAATTCTGGAATACGTACCCGATGCGGCGGTTTTCCACCGGCACATTTACTCCGTTACCCGAATCAAAGAGCACTGCACCATCCAGGCGGACCAAGCCTTCATCCGGGGTTACAAGACCGGATATAATGTTGAGGACCGTAGATTTCCCGGCACCATTCTCCCCCATGAGAACAACAATCTCACCCGGTCCGGCATGGATGGTGACATCGAGTGAAAAATCCCTCAGTTTTTTATGGATTGTTGCATCAAGCATGGGGTACCTCCCTGGGGGCAAGGAGCCGGACTACGATCATAATCGCAAACGAGATGATAACGAGCAGGATGGAGATCGTAAGTCCGACCATAAAATTCCCACCCATCCCCAGATATACCGCAAGTGGCATGGTCTGGGTTACCCCGGGGACATTCCCGGCAAACATGATTGTTGCCCCAAACTCTCCGAGTGCTCGCCCAAATGTCATAACCGCTCCCGAAACAAGACCGTTTGCTGTCAGGGGCAGGGTAATCAAGGCAAAGATCCGCAGGGGGGATGCGCCGAGCGTCCGGGCGGCCTGTTCGTAAGCCGGGTCCAGCTGTTCAAAGAGGGATTTTGCCTGGCGCACGTAGAACGGGGAAGCAACAAAAATCTGGGCCATGATGACAGCGAGTGTCGTAAATGCAATGTTGATACCAAACACGGAAAGGTACTGTCCCAGTATACCCACCCGCCCCCAGAGAACAAGGAGAGCGAGTCCGGCAACTGCGGGGGGGAGCACGAGCGGGAGATCAATAAGGGTATCGACAATTACTTTTCCCGGGTAATTGTTCCGACAGTGAACATAGGCAAACGGAGTACCAACAAGGATCACAACTCCTAAAGAAACTGTCGCGGTGAACAGGCTGAGGAACAGTGCGCTGATAACATCGGGGTTGGAGAGGGAAGAGAAGAAGAGTTCAGGAGTTGTCCGGAAGAACAGTGCCACCACCGGCAATGCAAGATAGAGCGTAACGGAAGCAACCAGGACTGCCGCTCCTATGCAGGTTAAGGTTCTTTTTATCTTCGCTGAAACGATGGGTGGGGTATTCATGCAACAGCTGTTCCGGATCTAATTTTGTTATGCATACTATGTTTCCGGGATTTTTAAAAAGGTAGGGAATCTATGAGATTGGCCTGAATCCGTAGTCCTTGAGATCCTGCTGGCCAACAGCGGATAGCATGAAGGTTTCGAAATCGGATGCAGCCCCCTTGCTTGTGGACTGTTTCATGATCCCGATAGTGTAAGTCTGGAGGTAATTGTCTGTCTTTGGGATGGTGATCGCAGTATAGGTGCCCTTGGGCGATGCAGTGTAGGTGGACTCATACACGAATCCGGCATCCACCTCACCAAGGGCTACCTTGGTTGCCACACCCGGTTCAGAGGTCTCGTAGGTCACCACGTTTTTCATCACCGATGTATTCCAGTCCTTATTGTAAGTGTATTTCGCGAGATTTCCAATAGCGGCGATTGTGGCAGTGCCTACGGGAACACTCTTATCCCCCAGAGCGATCTTTACGCCGGGTTTTGCAAGATCCGCAAGTGATTTGATATTTGCGGGATTGTTTGCCGGCAGGATGACAATCACGTAATTTGACGTGAGTGGTTTGACTGTCCCGTCAACAAAGTACCCGCCTTTGGTGAGTTCCGTGGTATACGCGTTGCTTGCGGAGATGAACACATCAGCGTAAGCACCGTTCATTACCTGGGTCCTGAGCGCCTGCGTTCCATCAAGGTTGAAGACCACATGGTGACCGGGATACATCTTCTCAAAGTCTGCTGCCAGTTTGGGGGACACGCCTTTGAGCGATGCGGCGGTAAACGCTACAACATTGCCTTCAGAGGATGTGTGGACCGGCACGGGAGTGCTGGTTGTTGCAATGATAACCGGTGCTTTTGTTGTGCTGACTGCCTGCGGCGTGGGTAGTGGAGTTGGTGACGGTGTTGCAGGAACCGCTGTTGTTGATACGGCAGGGGTTACCGGCTGCGCTGATGGCGATGAAGTGCACCCGGCAAAGAGTGTCGCGAGCAAGAGCAGTCCACAGACGATACCAATGATGATCTGGCTGGTTGTTATGGGTCTTTTCATGATGGATCGTTCCATTTTATAATAGGTTACGAGTGGTGCGTAAATTAACTTTTGTTATTTTATCTAAAAGTTAGGTGTTTTTAATTAATACACAGTATAGTTTCATTTTTTGTTATTCCCCATGACTGTACTATACGTAAGGATAAAAATGGATGCTGGTTGTTTCCCTGCACGGAGTTGTATTTATCAAATGGCGAGAATTTACTCGCGTCCTGTCCGAATAATCCAACCGGGGGCGGATGTAACTCTTTAAAATGGTGCACAGGTAAATTCTCCAAAGTTATTTCCGGCCCACTGCTCCCTGTACCTGATTCCTGTCAGAGCGCAATCGCATCTCCGGCAGAGAGAAATCTTTGCATCACAACTCCCGGGATAAGTTAAATAATATATATTAACAAATCCAATAAGTTAAATGTAAAATATTATAATTACCAAAACCCAACTTACTTGGGGTCCACCAAAACTTTGCACACACCGTGGACACATGCACACACAAACAAGCTATGAACGAATGGGGATCTTAACCATATCCCCGGAAAATTTACCGGAGAATACCCTCATGATCACCCGGCACCATGTAGCACTCGTAATCCTTTGCACGATTATACTCTGCAGTGCGCTGGTGCCTTCAGAACCAGTTCTCATTCTGGTGATCTGCCTTGGTGCCTGCACTGGTGCCATCCTGCCGGACATCCAGATGAAAAAACCGCAGGGCGTTCAGATCCGGACGGTTGCGTGGGGGATCACCCGGTTCAGCAGTATCCTGTGCACACCGGTAATCTGCTGGTCGTATCAAGTCCTGTCCGGGCGCACATTTCATGCCGGGGACAAGCGGTTGACTCACTCGGTCCCCGGCATACTGTTCCCGGGGGCCATCTTTGCAGTATTCCTGCTCATTCCTGCACTCATCGTTATGGGCAGCGCGTACCTGTACCTTCCCGTTGCATTCCTCTGTGGCCTTATGCTCGGGATGGTCCTGCACCTTGTCGGGGACCTGTGTACACGGAAAGGGATCACACACCCCTTTTCCGTTCAGCACAACGAAAATATCCGGTTCAATCCGGCCCTGTGATACATCCGACCGGAGGATTGCACAGTTCCATTTTTATCATTGTTCGGTGGCAGCGATCATCCTTATGTTCCAGTACCTCGGCAACGGGCAGAGTACCTCATCGGTGCCTGCCGGTGTATTTGCGCTGGGCTCATGCCTGGGAATGATGTGCTGGTCATCGGATGTGAGCATGTCTGCTGAACATATCATCAGAGACTGGGCAGCAGAGATACGCACACCCATCCGGTTGGATCCGTTCATTGTCCAGGAAAATCCCGGTCGTTCCTCTTCACGACTCATGATGGGTGTGTACTATTTTAATAAAAACGAACGATGACAGTTGATCATACGCAGGAGTAATCCGCTATCTGCTCTCTTCCGGATACCCGATCCAAGGTGACTCGTAATGAATCCACATGCCAAATCCGTAATTTCCTTTACTCCCATAGGGATCATCCACTCACCGTTCACTGAACCTGCCGGTATGCCGATCCAGCCTGCGGGAGCGTCAGGAGTGCGGGGCACTGTCCGGATCGATGAGAAATTCCGGGAAGGCCTGCGCGACCTGTGCGGTTTTTCGCGGATCATCCTGATCTACCACCTCCACCGTTCGCAGGGTTACGCGCTCGATGTGATTCCATTCCTTGATACCGTGCCGCATGGGATCTTCGCAACCCGGGCTCCCCGCCGCCCGAACGCGATCGGCCTCTCGGTCGTGAAGCTCATCGCGGTGAACGGCTGCGAGCTGGTTATTGAGGGGATTGACATAGTTGACGGCACGCCCCTCCTTGACATCAAGCCGTACGTGCCGGAGTTCGATTGCTTTCCTGATGAGAAGTCCGGGTGGTTTGCCGGGTGCCGGGATACCGTTACGGTCATGAAAGCGGACGGGCGGTTTTGCGGGAAGGATGAGTGAGGGCTGGGAACAGCCTTTTCTTCTGTGCCTGTTTTTTTTAGGATCCGTCGATGAAAAACAACCCTCATATTCACGTTCCGGCAGGGTTTACCGGGCCCGGATAGGTAAAACTACGTGGAGAAATTTGCCTCAGTTTAATGCCCGTTAGCGGCCATCAGGTGAGGGCGTTTCCGCCCGGATTTGGTTAATCGGGGCGTATTTAAGGTGTATTTTCCAGAAGGACAGAAACTGACGGTTTTACGGGGTTTTCCGGAACCGGTTCCGGGAAACAGTGCCTGCTTTGGGCTTATTTGTCCTCAGGGTCCGGACCCCCTGACCGGAAATTTCACTTATCACTGATAACTTTATTATCCTATCACTAAACTGCGATAAGTCTGAAAAATCAGATTATCACTGATAACTTTATTATGGTATCGCATTATAGAGATATATTAACAGTATGACCAACGGCGAAGATAGTTTGATACTGGATCACATAAAGCGCGAACTGGATATCAGCGATCGTGCAACAATCACCCGCGATGTTCTGATCTCGGAGGAATTTCCGTTTAAGGCTGATCTTGTCATCGAAGAGTTTTCAAAAAAATATATTATCGAAATCACTTCACGGCTCACCATTGAAAAGATAGGACGCCAGTTGGCCATAAAAAAGATTCTCCGGAACCGGAATGCTGACTTTGTTATCGCAAGCAAGCTCATCTCCCCCGATGCAGAGAAAATTGCCCAGGCCTGCGATCTCCGGATAATTGCATTGCCCTACCGGACACACTTTAAGGAAAGTGAAAAATCTGATGTGCGCCGCATTGAAAAGATCAGTTCTGCAAAATCATGGAAAGTAGTGATCGCGCTCCTTACGGAGAACGAGTGCTCCATCCGGCATCTTTCCAAAAAAACGAATGTCTCGTATGGATGGACCCATGCAACGGTGCGGAGCCTGATTGCAAAAGGAATTGTCATCGAAGTTAATAATTACGTAAAACTCCAGGATATCCCTAAACTGCTGAACGGTATCGCATGGGAGCGCCCCTTTGAAAAATTATTTTATAACGAAGCAGTGCTCCCCGATAGCGATGCACTGTCAGCGGCACGCACGATCACAAAAATGTGCGACACGCAGAATATCGATTGCGCATTTACGAGTTTCACAGCAGGGGGCATGTATACAAAATATGGATTCCGTCATGATACCGTGTATGTCTATATTGCCAAAGAGAATCTCGATCCGTTTCTCAAATCCTTTGCCGCCCCGGACACTCAGGGAGTAAAAATCCGGGTATACAAACCGGACCGGGACGTGTTTTCTGATACGCGAATAATGGAAGAAATGCGGCTGGTATCCCCGGCCCAGGCTCTTCTCGATCTGGCAGGACTAGGGTACAGTGGCCGGGATCTGACGTTGAAACTCGTAGAGAACTATGGCACGTTATGAGGTCCCCCGTTCCATCATTGAAGCCTCGTTAGCAGAGCTTGCAGAAATATACCGTTGGGTGCATGAGAGAGAAACCACGGAAGATCCCATTACCGTCCTGATTGGGGGATGGGCGGTTTACTGTTACAGCCCATGGTACGGATCCATCGATATTGATCTCGTGACCAATGCCGGAACACGGCAACATCTCATGCGGCACCTGGAGACTACGCGGGGTTTTATCAAACGACGCAGTCCCCCGTTCAGGAACAGTGTTGTAAAGCTCATCCCTCCTGACGGTGAGATCATCATCGATTTTATCCCCCGTAATCATAGCAATTGCTTTGAAGGCCGAAATGAAAAATGCCCCTTGGACCTCCTGAATGGCAGGACGGTTGTTAAAGAAATTTCACCGGGTAGTTTTGTAACGGTTCCTGAACGCTCACTCCTGTTACTCCTGAAACTGAAAGCTGCATGGGACCGTACTTACCGGATACGGGAACATGCTTCGCACGATGAAGACTGGGAGAAAGGGAAGCTCAGGAAAGATCGGGCCGATATTTTATCCCTGATCGATCCAAAGAACGGGGAAACGGATCTTGACTTTATGTTCCTGGGGGATATGTTACACAGATATAAGTTCCTTGAAGAGATTCTCACAACTATTCCCGATGACCGGGATGCACTCCAGATGTATGGGGGTATGAACCGGGATACTGCACAACGTGTAATCAATGATGTACTCCTCCTGATTGGGTAAGTGATTCGATTCTATTGCTGAAATGGAAAGACCAAAAAAACAGTGAAAAAGAATCCCGACATTTTCGTGCTGTTGTCAGATTCCTCCATTTTTTGAAATCTCCATCAAAGAGACCTGTTTTTACTTCCTCATTTCCCAAAAAATTGGCACATCAAAAAAAAGAGCCTTCTATTCACTTTCCGGCAGGGTTTACCGGGCCCGGATAGGTAAAACTATGTGGCGAAAACCGGCACGATTTAAGGGCCATTGGTGGCCAATAGATGAGGGTGTTTCCGCCAGCATTTTTGCAATCAGGGCGTATTTAAGGCGTATTTTCCAGAAGGACAGAAACTGACGGTTTTGCGGGGTTTTCCGGTATTGACGGGGATGCCGTGAAGGGAAAAGGAGCCCGTACAGGGCTTATTTTATCTTGGGGATCATGACCCTGATTTTCTGGCCATCCTTCGAGAAAAAATAATAGATTATTCCTCCTCCCCATAATAATCCCGACAATCTACTAGGTGGTCACCGGGTCCGCGACCTGGGCCGGCACCAGCCGGGCCTGATCACATCCGGAATATTTTCATCCAATTAAGGCACTGTCTGCGTTAATCCATGAGTGGCAAATCTCTATATACCACTTCGATAAATATCCCCATGCTCAGCCCGGATATGATTATTCAAATCCGAACAAAATTACCGGAGATTTTCCGTGCCATACCCCGATTTTCGTCATATCAGGGATCTTCCAGCAGGAAGTTATGTTATATGGTCTCGAAAAGTAAAATGAAAGCAAAGAAACCGGTCCACAATAAAATCGAACCTGCCCATGCAGACACGACCGTAACGTCAGATATCCCCGCAGAAAAATCCGTTGAACAACTGATCCGGGAACTCAAAGATCCCAACGAAATCGTCCGGTCCACCGCGGCCGGGACGCTTGGACACCGCAAATCGGAGCAAGCTGTCGGACCGCTCATCCTGGCCCTGCAGGACAACCACCCCTGGGTCCGGCACGGGGCTGCATGGGCGCTCGGTGAGATAAAATCAGAAACCGCAACAGACGCACTCAGGCTGGCATTAAACGATGAGGATGAAGTAACCCGGGGGAAAGCAGCAGAAGCCCTGGGAAAAATTACCGGGAATTAAAAACAGTACGGGGATACATCGCTCTGCGAGCACCTGCTTCGATGAGCGGGAGCAGTTCCCGGAAGGTCTGGCAGGCACCTGACGAAAAACCACCGGTGCATCGGTGTCTGAGAATTTCACGGTGCCCCATCGGAGTTTGGGAAGAGCATATCCGGTCCACCGGAATATTGCTCAAACCCTCCGGTGAATGATGACCGTCATCCGTGTTGAGTTATTTTTTGAGAAATTCCTGAAAAAAACAAGGGACTGGTATCATATTTCGCCATTATTTAGGGAAAATTGGTAAAAATTTCAAAATTCCGGTCATTTCAGGAAAAATTATATATTTGAATTATGCACATGGATTTATATTCCACTACAATAAGGAAACGCGCGCAATGTAGTACTACCTCACTGATCTACAAGCATTTCCCGATCTGATTTCAGATCCTCGTGACCCCCGGTTCCCCAGCAACCTGTTCCACCGAATCAACAAAGGACCAGGATCCTCATGCGCACGTTCTATGCAAGTCTTTGAGGAGGATTTGGGTTGGATGCAACAGGCACGGTACCTGATAATCCGGTACCGCACACACGACTCGGATGGCTGAACGGGAAAACCGGGAAAATTCTGGGCCTTGTGCTTATCCCGCTCTCCCTTGGCAGTATCGCAATTCTCGCCTCCCTGAACCTGACAACAGTCTATGAATTTCCCTTTCTGCTTCTGACATTAAATACCATTTTTATTGGCGTCATCTCTCTCGTCATCGCCCATCTCGCGGGCCGAACATATATGCAAAGTGGTTCGGCCAGCATCTTCATGATGGGATCGGGCCTGCTCGTCTTCGGCCTCGGTTCTATTGTGACCGGCTGGGTCATTCCCGCAAGCGGGGGACCGAACGCAGCAGTCACGATCTATAATACCTGCACCTGCATCAGTTCCATCTTAATCCTTGCCGGGGCCGTCCTCAGCCTGCAGGGCCCGGTGCCCTGGAAAAAGAAGGGGGATATGCGGGTCGTTGCAGCAGCATATACCGGCATCCTGGTTTTCGTGGCACTCTTCAGCCTTGCGACTATGCAGGGACTGACCCCTCTCTTCTTTGTCCAGGGGACCGGCCCTACTATGCTCCGGCAGGTCATCCTTGAAAACACGGTCGTGTTCTTTGGAGCAGCGTCTGTCCTTGTCATGGTTGCGTATCGAAGGCGACGGTCGGATTTCTTTTTCTGGTACTCGATCTCGCTCGCCCTGATCGCGACCGGCCTTCTGGGAGTCCTGATCCCATCTTCGGTCGGGAGCCTTGTCGGATGGGGGGGACGTTTTGTCCAGTATCTCGGTTTTGTCACAGCCCTCTATGCAGTCCTGATTGCCCGGCGGGAATCAAAGGAAAAACACCTGCCTCTCGATACCGTTCTCGCGAATTTCTTTGTCGATGCAGAACAGAATTACCGGCAACTGGTGGAGACAGCAAATGACGCTATCGTTGTGTACGATGACGATAACCGGATCCTTCTCTGGAATGCAGCGGCCGAACGGTTGTTCGGGTATACCCGGGACGAAGCGATCGGGTCATCCTTTCCGGATCTGGCATTTGATAAGCAATCCATCACGGCCATTAAAGACGAAGAACCGCATCCGGGCGATCAATTCGCCCGTATCTCCGAATCCCGGGAGATCACCTGCAAACGCAAAGACGGGAAAACCCTGCCGGTCGAACTGGCCACTTCCCGGCGCTTGCAGGAGGGGAGACTGGTCCGTACCGCTATCCTCCGGGATTTGACAGCGCGGAAACGCCTAGAGGCAGAACTCCTTGCCGCGAACGAGGCACTCGAAGCAAAGGTGCAGGAACGGACCGCTGAACTCGGACGTACAACCGAATCTCTTCGTAACACCAATGAACAGTTGCAGGCATCCTGCGAACAGCTCGCAGCTGCGGAGGAGGAACTCCGGGGGCAGTACACAGCACTCGCAGAACAGGAGACCCGCATCCGGGAGAGCGAGGAGCAGTTCCGGGAGGCTTTCGAGCATGCCGGTGCCGGTATGACGCTGACCGCCCCGAACGGCCGCTTCCTTAAAGTGAACGAGACCCTCTGCACCATGCTCGGGTATTCTGAAGAAGAACTCTTACAAAAGACCTTCCGTGACGTCACCCACCCCCATGATATCGCATCAAGCGACCGTCAGGTTGATCTGACCATCAGCGGGAAGACGAAGGTGTTCCGGTTCGACAAGCGGTACCTCCACCGCGACGGCCATATCGTCTGGGCGGCCGTGAGCTCAGTGCTGCTCCGCGATGATGCGGGAGAACCGAAATTCTTCATCACCCATATCAAGGACATAACAGAGCGCAAGGAGGCGGAAAAGACTATTTCCGAAGCCTATGACATGATTGTTACCTCCGAAGCAGAGATCCGGCAGCAGTATGCCGACCTTTCTGAGAAAGACGAAGCGATCCGGGCACTCAACCGGGACCTTGAGAAGCGTGTCGAGGAGCGGACGAGCGAAC
>Ga0074195_1002960_pt1 | contig 17176 bp, 18 predicted proteins | sample EPASupsiteHSE623_FD_64525 | JGI IMG/M metagenome (GOLD analysis project Ga0074195, IMG submission 64525) | Bioremediated contaminated groundwater from EPA Superfund site, New Mexico - Sample HSE6-23 | ecosystem: Environmental > Aquatic > Deep subsurface > Groundwater > Contaminated ...
AGGGGGGGGGGGGGGGAGAGAAGGGAGATGGGATGGATGGGGTGGAGGAGTTGTGAAACCCCGGTCCTTCCGCCTACCCAGTTACCGGTAGCAAGCGGGTGGAGCAGGCGTTCGGTCAGCACATCGGCACGCACGGCCGTCCCAATCGAGAGATCGCGGTGCCGCATGCTGGCGCGTTCGAGCTGGTACTTGATGTCCCGGGTCAGCCGGTTTAAGGAGATACGGAAGAGATCTTCCATTAAGTCTCCGGCAAGTTTCAGCCGCTTGTTCGAGTAGTGGTCCTTGTCATCGATCCTGCGCTTGTTCAGCACGAGGTCAAAACAAGCCTCTGCCATCCTTCCGAGGAAGTGGGCCTTTGCAAGCCGGACCGAGAGGACTGCTTCCTGGTATCCCTCGTCGCCTTCCTTTAAGGTGGCTGGCATGGAGTAGTTGAGGTGGGGCAGGAGATAGTTGTCCAGCACGAACTCAGCCCGCTTGCGCTGGTAATCCCGGGTCTGGTTGGGTGCCAGTTTCTTACCTACGTACATGACTCCGCCGTCAACCGAGTCGCACTCGCTCTCTTCGAGGTTCTGCATCATGAACGTCAGGATGTCTTCATCGGTCGAGACCGCATTGACCACTTCCTGGTCGTTGATCATGCCCAGTGCACGCATCAGGTCGACGAATTTCAGGTGGCCGGCAACTGAAGGGAACGAGACTTCAAGCAGGTTCTTCTTGTTGCGTTCAACAACCACGAGGGCACGGTATCCCCTGAACTGCGAGAACACCTTTGCCACATAAATGCGCTCGCTGTATCGCTCGGTGAACTCGGTCATGATCTTGTTGGACGCAAGGTCTTCCAAGGTCATGAGCACGCGTTCGGTACCGTTAACAATGAAATATCCGCCGGGATCGAATGCATCCTCGCCATGGGCGACGCGCTGGGCATCGTCCATACCATAGAGGTTGCAGGATGTCGAGCCGATCATGACGGGAAGCTGACCGATCGTAGTGACGATCGCTTCCTGCCGGTCCTCTCCATGCACGAGGGTTAAACCCAGCTGGATGGGGGCGGCGTATGTCAGGTTGCGCAGCCGGGCTTCGCAGGGGTACAGTTCACTCTGCGAACCATCCGCTTCCCGGACGAGCGGCTTTTTAACCGTAATCTCGCCCAGTTCCACCCAGACGGCCTCATTGTTCTTGCCACGGTTCTCGATATCCGTCTCAATGATCCGCTGTTCATTTACCACTTTCTGAAGATTGTGTTTTAAGAAATAGTTATAGGAGTCAAGCTGGTGGCGCGCAACATGCTCCCGTGAAAAATATGCCCTCGATAAAATACTTCTGTCAATCAGACTTAATCCCCCCCGGAATTATTTCTTGGGTCTCTTTACCACGAGACGGTACGATTCAGCTCTACCTGCGGTATGGCTCTCACGGATAATTCGTATCACATCATCGGCTTCTGCGCCGATCGTCTTGACTGCTGGATCGTCATGGAAAATTTTTGGTAAATGGTCGGTAGTGATGTTGAATTTGGTGAAGAGCTCAGATACCTCTTCTTCACTCATGATTTGATGGTCTGGCACCATCGCGTGCCTCAACACATTCAGTTTGGTGCTCAATGAAAAACCCCCTCCCGGATAAACATATTTCCTCTCAGATGCATCACCGCAAAAAACCCACGATTGCTCGTGGCAACGGGCCCGGAGGGATTTGAACCCCCGACCACCTGGTTAAAAGCCAGGCGCTCTACCGAACTGAGCTACGAACCCACTTTGGAATAAGATGTACAGCATTATAACAATGTGAGAAAACTATATAAATATTACCCACGTTCCCTTCGATTCATTGGAAGACTTCAGTCCCCTTTTGCAAACGTCTCGCTGATCTCTTTTAAGCGGCGTTCGTCTGCCTTGATTTTCTCATCCAGTTTGTTGATCGACTGCAGATCATCTTCAGGGACAGCATGCCCGGGAATATTCATGCCGCTTGCATTTTTCAATACTTCAAGAAGATTTCGGTCAACTTCTATACTCTTCCGGAGCGCGGAATACTCATCAACCATTTCGACATTCATTCCGGCTTCCTTTGCCTCCGTAGAATCCTGTTTGACGCTGCGGCGGCGTTCAAAGATCCGTTTTATCGAATCGAGAAGCTGAGCTGGATTGACCGGTTTTGAGACAAAATCCTCAATATTAAGGCTGTGTTCCTGTGCTTCTTCGGGGCTGATCTTTTTTGCCGAGAACATGAGGACCGGAAGACCGCTGGTTTCCGGATTGGCCTTGATCTTCCCTAACGTTTCCCACCCGTCCATCGGTTCCATCATGATGTCGAGCAGGATGAGATCGGGTTTATTGGTTGAGAGAATGGATATAGCTTCGTCCCCGCCATGGGCTGCAATCGGTTTGAAACCTTTCCTTTTTAAAAGGGCAACCAGGCCATCTACAATATAGGGGCTGTCATCTACAATGAGAATTGAATCATCCACGATAATAGTCCCTCATACGCACTCATTAAACAGCGGGTCGATAGTCATTGCAGGTGATGCCAGTGATCCGGATGCAGAGCAATATGCTCTTTTATAGTATTCATAGGTTGATGTAATAAATCGGAGAATCTGTTATTTGTTTGCCGATGTTCCCGAGAGTTCGCCTTTTATCTGCTGGAGCCGGTTCTCCTGGAATTTTATGTTCATTTCCATGCTTTTGATTGCACGGGATATCTCATCGCTGACACGGACTTTTGAATCATTGAAGTTGTAGGTGGTTTCAAGGATTTTCATCAGGCGCCTGTTCACATCGATGCTCTTGCTCAGCCGGGCATATTCGGTGATTATCTCCGCATCGAAACCGGATTCTTTTGCCATGTCCATATCCGATTTTATGGACTGCCTGCGGTTGAGTACATGTTCGATGGCATCGTAGAGTTCGCGATGAGTGATGGGTTTTAAGACATAATCTTCTATGTAAATCCCATATTCCTGGGCTTCTACGGGAGTCAGCTGTTTTGCCGTGAGCATGAGGACCGGGATCTCTTTGGTCGAGGGATTTTCCTTGACCTTTTCAAGGGTCTCCCACCCGTCCATCGGTTCCATCATGATATCGAGCAGGATGAGATCGGGGGTAACTGTCTTTAATATCTCCAGGCACTCCTCACCCCCGTATGCAGCAACCGTGCGGTATCCCCCGCGCTCCAGCATGGTGACGAAGACATCGACAATAAATGGGCTGTCGTCGACTACAAGTATCGTAAACATTTACATAACCTCCCCGATCTTTTTAGCGATCGTATGCATCTCTGTATGCACTCTGTCAGCATCAGTTTTATCTCTGACTATTGCGGTGATAATAAAATTTTCCCCGGCACCCATGACGATAACTGAGGTGTCCTGTGCCCGTATTGTCACCGACTCCATGGCTTTCATCTTAATCAGACTCCCGACAGATTCGGCAGATGCGAGTATGGTTGCAGACAACGCACCAAACCACGGTTCATTCATATTCTGGTCAAAAAATTTTCCTGCTATGATCCCATCACGAGAAACAAGGGCACATGCTGAAACCCCCTCAATCGCCTGAATCTTATCAATAAATGCAGAGATCTTCTGTTTCAACATGAACCGGCTCCTGTTGCACTACCCTATCTAATTGATAATACCTGATAGAAGCATATATACATATTGCTTTTTATTATGCATCGATACAGCAGTTGCCGGTAAGTAATCAGCATTTCCCTGAAGTTATTTTTTTTATATCAGAGAATTCTGTGAATCTTTCTCTAATCAGTCCGTTTTTCGCTGTTTTCATCGAAATCAACAATATATAAATACGATTTTTTCCATATGGTGGAAAGAAGAAATCCGATGATCCGTGCATATACCATTACCTCAGGAAAAGGCGGCGTGGGCAAGACCACTCTCACGGTAAATCTCGGTATATCGCTCGCACTTCTGGGCCGTGAGACCTATATTCTCGATGCCGATATCGGCATGGCAAACCTGGCACTGATCCTCGGCATGGAGGATGTGCCGGTCACCCTGCATGAAGTGCTTGCCGGAAAAGCAGATATTGACGATGCAATTTATGAAGGCCCCGGGGGAGTGAAAATTGTGCCCAGCGGGATTTCACTCCAGGGATTCCAGCAGGCCGATCCTGATAAACTCCGTGACGTGATGCACCGGCTGGTTGACAAATGCGAATATCTCCTGATCGATGCCCCGAGCGGGATATCGAAAGAAGGTGTGGTGCCACTCTCGGTTGCAGATGAAGTCATTCTCGTCGTCAACCCGGAACTTGCTTCAATGGCCGATGCCTTGAAGACCAAAATTCTCTGCGAGGTGATGGGGGGTCGCGTCTATGGTGCGATCCTGAACCGGGCCGGGCTCGAACATACCGAGCTCCGTTCGCACAGCGTAGAGGATGTCCTGGGTGTCCGCGTGATCGATGTTGTTCCGGAAGATGCAAATGTCAGGAGAGCCGCTGCCTACAAAAAGCCCTGTGTCGTAAAATATCCCCGGACAGATGCTTCAAGAGCATTCAGGAGAATTGCTGCAGAGATCTCGGGCGTTGAGTACGAAGATTCCTTCGGAGAAAAAAAGGCAGAGGGCTTTGTTGACCGGCTCGCCCGGTCGGTATTCCGGTGATCCTGAACAGGGAGCGACAATGACCTACGAAGGATACTTGCTGGTGTTGTTTGGGGTTGTTATTGTAATCCAGCAGTTCATCATGTATCTCATGAACGTGCGCATCCGGCAATTATTGAGCGAGGTAAACACCGTGGATGGAAAGATCCGGATAACGGATACGGAACTTGAAAACCTTATCACAAGAGTCGAGGAGTTCAAGAGAGGCAATATATAAAAAAACCTGACTTCCTCATTTACCCTACAACAAGCTACATAAGGAATCTCATCCTACACTATGAGAACGGGGCCATAGGGTAGCCTGGCCATCCTAGGAGACTGGGGGTCTTCTGACCTGAGTTCAAATCTCAGTGGCCCCATTTATTGTTGTTTTTCAGGCGTTGTCATGAAAATTACCGGCACCTGTACCGATTGTCTCATATCCCGCGTGCGGCTGGAGTGCACATTGTGCAATGCCACGGAAGCAAAGACTGCTGAGGCGGTTGCCGAATGCTCTGCTCTTTTAGAAGATATCCGCAATGCACCGTTAAGTCATCCGCAGATCGCAAGCCGGATCCATCGGAGGGCATATGAAATCCTGGGCACTTCCGATCCGTTTGCCAGGCTCAAAAGACAGGGTAACAATCAGGCAATAGAAGTCTGTAAAAAAGTGCAGGGTAACCTGGTGACATTCCGGGACCATGTGCTTGCCGCGGTTATCGGCAACACCTTTGATTATGGTGTAAAGGGGCATACCGTTGCCGAAGATTTTTCAGTTTTTTTCGGGCGCGAGTTTGAAAAAGGCCTGACCATTGATGACACAGACGCAATTCTTCCTCTCTGCACCCGCGTGGTGTACTTAAGCGATAACTGTGGCGAGATTGTACTCGACCGGCTGCTCATCAAGTACTTAAAATCCCACGGCGCTCATGTGACGCTCGCGGTCAAGGATGCACCTGCGCTCAACGATGCCACCTTACAGGATGCGTGGGACTTACATCTTGATTTCATCGTTGACTGTCTCACGACAACCGGTGGGGGAGCGGAGATCGGCATCTGCATGGAGAACATTCCCGATGATTTGAGAAACGCGATCAAGCGCTGCACCATAATCATTGCAAAAGGCATGGCCAACTTCGAGTCTCTTTCGGAAATGGAGAACCTGCCCCCGGTTGCTTACTTAATGGCAGCAAAGTGCGGGCCCGTTGCAGACGAGGCCGGCGGAGTTCCGGTTGGCTCGAAGATTGCCCTGCTGCGGAAGTGACCGGATCAAGGATACAGATATCTTATTCTTTTTTGTTAATCTGCCATCAGAACAGATCGAGATCATAGATTGATTGAAACCGGGCATTACCCGGGATCGCTGCTGAGTACTTGTTTTCATAGCCATTTTTTGGTCAGACCCTGCCTGGAAAATTTCGAGCAGGGTACGAGGGTGTTAGTAAACCTGTCAACAGTTGGATAATTATCCAACAGTTGGATAGTTATCTGACAGTTGGATAGTTATCTGACAGCAAATCATTTTCTCCGGCGTGAGGATCCGGGCTGTGAAGTCAAGGGTCGATTGAAAAAAAATGAGCGGGGGGTAAGGGGGTGATTGAAATTTTTTTACCGGAAATTGATTGCAGTTTTTTTGTGCGAGACCAATTCGGGTTTTTTATGTAAAGATAATCCGGCTTTTTTGCTTGCATACCTGCGCCCAGGATTAAATTCCATCCCCATTCCCTGTTTTATATCCATTCTCCGTTTATCCTACCCCATACCATTTTATCTGCGCACTCCGATCACTGATCATGGTACTTCCTGATCCGGGGTTATCCTTTGGATGGCTGCTTATAATTGCCGGGGCCTTGCTGCTACTCGTTGAAGTGCACAGCCCGGGTTTTTTTGCGACTGTACCTGCTACAGTACTGATCTTTTTGGGAATATTGCAAATCATGGGAGTGGATATATCCAATCCCTGGGCGGGGGGCATAATCGGTATTGTTACTGCCCTTTGCGCTGCCGGTTTCACGGTCTGGATGTATGGGAAAATTACTCCGGATGAAAGCCCGACGACCATCAGCCGGGACTCGTTGATCGGCATGGAGGGTCAGGTGCAGAAATCCGTGGATGCCACCACCATCTCCGGCAAAGTCGTGATCGGCAGTACGGAATGGAGTGCACGCTCAACCGGCTCAACAATCCCGGCCGGAAAACGGGTAAAAGTGGTAGATTCTCAAGGAGTACATATCGTAGTTGAAGAGGAGGTATAACATGGATTTTATAGGAACACTCGTAGTCATATTCTTAATTCTCGTCATAGTCATCATTTTTGCAAAGGGCGTTGTAATTGTCCAGCCCTATGAACAGGGACTCCAGGTCCGGCTCGGCCAGTATGTCGGGCGGATGAATCCCGGTTTCCGCTGGATAGTACCGTTTGTCAGCGATGTGATCAAACTCGACCTCCGCACGCAAGTCATGGAAGTGCCATCGCAGGAAGTGATCACCAAGGATAACTCGCCCACCAACGTAGACGCGATTGTCTATGTACGGGTGATCGACCCGGAGAAGGCGTACTTTGAGGTCGCCAATTACCGGATGGCAACCGTTGTGCTCGCCCAGACCAGTTTAAGGGGCATCATCGGTGATATGGAGCTCGACGAAGTGCTCTACAATCGTGACGTGATCAACACGAAACTCCGCGACATTCTCGACCGCGAGACCGACCAGTGGGGTGTCAAGGTCGAACGGGTGGAGATAAAGGAAGTCGATCCGGTTGCGGCGGTCAAAAACGCAATGACCGAGCAGACGGCTGCAGAACGTGCCCGGCGTGCAGCAATCCTGAGGGCCGATGGTGATAAACGTTCTGCGATCCTCAAGGCAGAAGGTCTCCGCCAGTCCATGATCCTTGAAGCAGAGGGGGAACGTCAGAGCAAGGTGCTGCGTGCAGAAGGAGAACGACTCTCACGCATTCTCCAGGCGCAGGGAGAGGCACAGGGACTTCGTATCCTTTCCGTGGGTGCCGCACCGCTCGACAACCGGGCCATGACGGTGCTTACACTAAATGCGCTCAAGAATATGGCAAACGGTCAGGCAACCAAGATCATCTTCCCGTTCGAGCTCTCGCAGCTGATCCGCCAGGGAGCAAAATTCCTCGGGGCAACTGAAGAGACTGCCGAAGTTGTAGCAGAACGCCCGGTGATGGACGAGAGCATACTTGGCGATATGCCGCAGCGCGAAGAAGTGAATGCAATCCTAAAAGAGATCAAGGATGCAGTCCCGAAAGTCTCTGTCGATGAATTGAAAGATACCAGTAAACGCAAACTTGCCGTCGATGCTGATGCAGAAGCACCTGTCATTCCGCCGGCGGCATAACGGTATCACATTCCCACTCTTTTTTCTATCATCTGTCCGAAGTGAATAGTATAAACTGGGGTAAAAATAAGGGCTGATACGCTCTTAACCCCAAATACGATAAACGTCGCCGCCCCTATGGGATGCCCCCGCATCGATTCGGATGCAGTTTTCCTGATCCACAGCGATCTTAAAAAAAACCCGGCTTTGTTGACCCCAAAAAGAGAAACAAGCTGCTGCTCCTGGCGGTTCCATCACAGCGAGTTCCCTAGTCTGCCGCCGGGGCATCTCCACTATTGTGATGAACCTCAGAAGGTTGATGAAATACCCCGAAACATTCGGGGGAGAGTGGGGGCTCCCTCATTCCATCCGTAAAATTTGCGAACACCGGGAAAAGAGGTTATCCACAGAGCCAAAATCTCTTATCCGGCAAGGACTGATACGAGATGTTCGAGCGATTCTGTCTTACGGGAAATCCTGCTTGTTTCCTGCCGCTTACATATGAAGAATATATGGCAGCGCAATCAGCGATACGAGAACGACCAGCATGACATAGGATACTGCACCGGTGATATACCCGGAATATTTCAGGAGTCCGCGCCTGTCGAGAAGCCGGTCAACGCCTTCTTTGAAGATATAGCCCCCATCCAGTGGCACCATCGGAATTGCATTGAATATCCCGACATTGATATTGATCCAGCCGCACCAGAAGAGCAGGTGAATGACTCCCCAGAATCCTTCGAACGGTACCTTATAGTAGGTGGTGTCCGGGGTCTCGAATGCCAGTATGCGGAGGAACTGGATACTGGTGTCGTTTGCAAAAGGAATGACGAGGAACTGGAAGAACCCGATGGGAGAGAGCATCCCTTCGATAGTCGACTTGACCGTTTCACCGTCATAGTACTGGACACCCATAAATCCACTTGAAGGGCCGGCATACTCCGGAGGCCATGCGGCAAGGGTGAGGGGGTAATCTTTGACAATATTGTCCTTCTCTACGGTGAGGGTGATTGTTTCTCCGGGCTTTGTCGTGTTTAAGAGATTTGAGATATCGGCCCGGCTCGCGACAGGTACTCCATTAATGGCTGTCACCAGGGAACCGGGGGGTATCCCCGCCTTTTCTGCAGGATAGTCCTTGTAGATCCCGTGGATGGCGGGGGTAGCTAGGGGCGTTACAAGACCCATGCAGAGGATGAGCAGCACAAAACAGGAAAAGCCGACAACAAGATTATTGGTGATACCGGCCCCGAACATCCGGATTTTAGGCATACCCTTGCACTTTTCCAGTTCTTCTTCATCGGGCTCAACAAAAAAACCGATGGGGATGACTGCGATAAGTGCCCCCATGCTCCGCACTTTAATATTTTCGACCCGGCAAAGGATCGCATGCCCGAATTCGTGGACTGCGATGGTGATAATAAATGCAAGCCAGACTGCAAATGTGGATGGTACGTACTCATTGATGCCCGGTAACAGCAGGATGTTCTGCGGTTTGTAGATGCCGGTAGGCTCCGGCTGGATCATCAGCGTGTAGCGCACCGAGATAAAGAGCATGACGGTGATAAATACGGAGACGATGATGACGGCAATAACCCCGGCGGACCCATAGATCCTGAAAAATGTCCGAAATGCGGCAAATTTGTCGAAAAAACCGACACGGTTCGTCCGGATGGCCATGATCGGACCGTAAAAGACGATGTGCTCCTCCCAGAGTTTATTCCGGTGGATGACAAAGGCTATCGCTGCATAAACGGCAACCAGAAGAATGAGAATAAGGAGCCAGTCCATTCCAGTACTATGGCATTGCAGGGAAGATAAAGTATTCAGCCGGGGCAAATCCGGCGCTGCATAAAAAACTCATCAGATAATTAAAAAAATTATAGTTGGCTCATAATTTTTTGAATTTCGAGTTGAAATTCTTCATCCTTATTTAGTTCGTCAAACTGCTGCACTGTGCATATCCAATCAACCGCTCGAGGTTTTTTTTGCTTACATTTTTCACAATTCTCTTTAAAAAAACTATTAAAAATTATTTCAAAATTGAAACCAACAACGCATTTGTTATATTTACACCAAATCGATTTCATCCCCAACGAAGGAAGAGCAATCGATCTTCCAATAGGACTGGTTGAAACTAATGATACCCTAAGATTTTCACATTGTTGAAGAATTTTTGTAGGATTTAAATCTTCAATTGCAGGAATTATTGCCTCTCGCGTCATTTTATCGGGATTTTGAAAATTGAATCCCATGATTTCGAGATGTTTGCGTGCTTTGTCTTGATATTCTGACATTGAGATCATTTCAGGAGAGACTACATTTTTATCTTCTTCATAAGGATTAGGCACACTTTTAATTCTCTCTAAATAGTCAATGTATGCTAATAAATTTGCTTTGTATCCTTCTTTTTCTGCGATTTTTATTGCTTTTTCAATAAAAACTTGAGCGAATTTGTCGTTTCCTGACCAATAATAATATTCACAAAGTTGAAAATAAAAAATCTGTTTTTTCTCCGGATCTTGATATTCATCTACTAATTTAATAAAGGCAGATATTATAGGAGATCGTCTAGGTTCATCTAATCGAATAACCTCTGGATCTATCAAACTCAAACTCATGTTCTGATAGGTAATAGTCTCAATAATTTTCGCTAATGATAACGTCAACTCATCCCGATAACCTCTTTTTATCATTTCAGCAAGGCAATAATTTATCTGTTTTATAATGCCTTGAATCGCCGAATTGAGATCTTGCACATCTTTCTGATAAAAAATAGAGAATATTCCGTCCCCATAAGTTGAATCATATTTTTTTGCATACAGAACTGTTCGGAGATTCGTAATTATTTTAATATGATTAACTTGTGATTTGAAAATATTAAATAATAAAAATGCATTTGGGGCCTTAACAGTATTTGATAGTTCAATCCCTTTATCAACCAAACTTAAAATTTTATTATGATTTTTTTCATCCAATACATTATACTGAAGAATTAAATTTAAAATTGCATTTAATTTGTAGCTATCATCGCCGGGAGATATAGAAACATCTTCGAGTAATTTTGTTCCTTTTTCGAAATCTCCAATTTTGATTTTTTCCGCTGCAATTTTTAACGAAGTAAATTTAAATTCATTTAGGTTTCGTTTACGTTGAATTTCAAGATCATCAAAATTAATCCCTTCTCCAATCCCCATACTTAAAACTTGATATCGGGCAATTCTTTTTTGGGCTTCCAAAACTGCTTGTTCAATATTGTTAAGATTGCCAAAAACATTCGATAATTTTATTCTCTTTTGTGTTTTTTTCATCCAATTTGGATCTTTTTTATTCAATACATCCCACACATAAGTTTGAACAATCGTCCAAAAGAATTGGTTTTCTTTTTCGTAATATTTCAGTAATATTACAGGGATTGCCTGATTTGCATATAATTCAATATCTTCAATATCAAGATCTTCAAAAGGATGAGAAGGACATTTAGTGTTTGTTGATTTTAATTGAACAAAAAAATTTGTATTTTTTACGTCTTGACCGTTTTCTGATATATCACTACAAATTCGAATATCAAAATCGATACCATAATCCTCATCAAATTTATTGACAATCCAATTAGTAAAAATATCATTCATTTTATTTTCAGAAATTTTCGAATATCTTTGACTATTTGAACGTTTTTTTGGCATGGATAATAGTGAATTGAGATTTGCGAAGATATATATTTTTGAAAAAAAGCCCAAATGAAAATTTTACGAAATTCACAGTTGATTGTATATCTCCATTAAAAATCTCCCAGAGATCTCTGGGTCTTTTTTGCAAGGATCGCGCTCACCGTCTTCCAGCTTTTCCGGGCGATGGGAGGTGGGACGCGGTGCTCATCGATATAGGCATTCAGCCACCGGATAGTGACCGGATCCGAAGGATATCCGCTCCCGATCTCGCCATATTTTTTTGCAAGCGTGGTTATTGCCCGGTCACGGGTCACTTTTGCGATGATGCTCGCCGCAGACACTACCGGAAACTTTTCGTCTGCATGGTGCTCTGATACGATCTCGCAGGGATTGTCCAGGTGGTTTTTCACCATTTCAGCGTACCGGAATGTGTTCACGTCGCAGGCATCCACATAAGCGCAGGCAGGGGAGAGTCTGGCAATCACCTGGGCATGCGCCCGGGCAACAGCCGCATTGAGGGTCATGTCCTGCCGCACCAAATCAATATCCTGCGCGTCAAGCTTAACGATCGCAACCCGGCATTTTTTTTTAATTATCGTATACAGGCGCTCGCGCTCTTTTGCAGACAGCAGTTTTGAATCTTTCATTCCCAGGTCAGCAAGAACCTCTTCAGAGGTTATTCCTACCGCTGCAACCACCATGGGGCCCAGTACCGAACCCTTACCCGCCTCATCCACCCCGCAGATCACAGGAATGGGTTGATGCGCAAAATATTTCAATGGCGATGATGGTAACCGGTAATCATGTACATCATCATCGTAGGGCTCGGAGGAATCGGGAGAAACCTTGCAAAGCAGGCGATCGAGCACGCCCATAACGTTGTCGTGATCGATCAGGATGAAGCCCGCTGCAGTGAGATCCTCGAGCATTACGATGTACTTGCAGTCACGGGAAACGCAACCGATAAGACCATTTTAGAAGAAGCAGGGATCGACCGGGCAGATGCCCTGATCGCCACAACGAGTGATGATTCGGTCAACCTGATGACCTGCTGGCTGGCAAAAAAATTCAGGGTGCCGAATGTGGTTGCGATTGTCAACCAGCCCTCGCATTCGGACTTTTTCAAAGAAGTTGGCGTCCGGATCAGCGAGAACCCGGACGAGCTCGTTGCCTCACGCCTGTATTACTGGACCCAGAACCCCCAGCTCCAGCAGCTCGCCTCGATTCCGGGTGGCACCATCTTTGAGATTGTTGCGGAGCAGGGTGCCCCCATCGTGGATCACGAGATCCGCGAACTCAAGGTCAAGGACTTTGTCTTTATTGCGATCCGCAGGGCGGGAGGGGTCTTGATCATCCCGAGCGGCAACGTCAAGATCCAGCCCGGCGATATCTTTACCGTTTTTACCAAAAAAGAAGCAGAGGACGACTGCCTGCGCCTGCTCAACAAACAACTGAAAAAATCAACGGAGTGATGCTGCGAGCGCGCCCAGCTCGAGCATCAGTTTCGGGTTTACTTTAATAATTTCTTTTATCAGGCTGATGGTGGAGAACTCCTTTAAGTTCATTTTCGCGACCGAGTGGATGATCTCGTTGAGTTTTTCATCCGGTTGCTTGATTAAGTATTCCTTGATATTGTAATTGCGCTCGATCGCTTTTCCCATCTTCGACCCACGCCAGGTCTTGTCGTAGACCATGAGCGCTTTTTTCGAGGTGTCACATTTGCTGATGCAATCTGCGGCAACTTCTGCGGCAAGCTTGCCGGTATACATGGCATTGTAGATGCCGCCACCGGTCAGGGGATCGACAACCCGGGCTGCATCACCGGCGATAAGGAAATTATCGGCTACCGTGCAAGCGAGCGGGCGGCAGACGGATACGCCACCGGGGATATATTCGATGGTCTTTCCATTCGGGAAGGTCTTTTTTACGAACTTGTCGAGGTAATCCTTTGCCCGGTGCCCTTCGCCGCTCTTCTTTCCGGAGATCCCGATACCGACATTTGCCGTACGGTGGCCTTTCGGGAAGATCCAGAGATAGCCTTCCGGTGCGACATCGTTGCCAAGGTAAAAGATCGTGGAGTGCTCATCGATGTCGACATCGGCCATCACATACTGGACCGAACTCATGATCTCCCTCATCGGGACCGTGGTATCGATACCGCACCACTTCGAGAACTTTGATTCCACGCCATCTGCCGCGATCACCACATCGGCTCTCACGTTTGCGACTTTCCCGCAGTACTCGATCTTTGCCCCTTTGAGTACCCCGTCTTCCATGATCGGGGCGGCTGCACGGGACTTTACTGCTACATCCGCGCCTGCCTCTGCCGCCTTCCAGACCAGCTCACGGTCAAAGAACTTACGGTCAAGGACATAACCGACTTTGCCGCCGGCCATCTCAGACTCGAGTTTCATTAAAAAACCATCGGGAGCAACAATGCCGGCACCATGCATCTCGGCAGAGATCCAGCGTGGATCCGCGTCCATAAACTCAAGAAGGGCTTCCCGGCCAATGCCTTCAGCACAGCGTACCGGGGCACCGATTGCCGGCCGTTTTTCAACGATACAGGCAGACAGGCCTTTCTCCGCCGCAGTCTTTCCGGCAAGTGCGCCTGCCGGACCACCGCCAATGATGAGGATGTCGTACTTATTTTTCATTCACAACCTCCAGGGCACCCAGGGGGCAGACTTTGGCACAGATTCCACAACTCGTGCAGTTATTCTCTACGGAAAGGTAGGCATCGATCAGTTCAAGTGCGCCTTCGGGGCAGACTGATACACAGCATCCGCAGTATCCACAAATATCCCGATGTACTTTGAGCATTAGGGACTATGTTGGCTTTTTCCTTCATTAATAGTTACGATGGTTGGATAGGGAATCGGGATGGGATGCCAAAAAACAGGGACTCCTCACAGGGAGGGAGCGATATACTCCTGTTCTCATAATGACAGGGGCGCCGATATTGTAACATGCCCCTTTAGCATTTTTTTATTACTTGCATCTTCGCGGGTGATTCGTGGATAATTGAATGGTAAAAAACCGTTATTTCCCGAGCGAGAACGTGCCGTACTTCCCGCCACCGCCCGGGTGCAGGGTTACGGTCCCGCTGCGGAGGGCTGATACCGCATCGGCAACCTTCGGGTGAATCGCCCGTATCTCCGCAACGGGAACATCAAGGAGAACTGCAATCTCATTGCCGAACGTGGCGATGAACAAGGCATAGATGGCTTTGCACTTCTTCGTATTCGGTGACGATGATCCTTCCATCGTCTGGATGATCTGCGCAAGCGGGAGGATGTGAACGTAAGGGGGACGGGGTCGTGCCTCGCCGCCATGCGCCAGCTCCTTTGCCCGGTCAGATACGCCTTTTTTTATGATCCCGCCATCGGCCGGGCAGCGCCATGAATATCCTATGGCCTGCTCCGGTAAATACTGGGTGAAGCACCGGGTACACGCCGTGCGATTGTATTTTCCTTCCTCCGGAAAGAACCCGGCGTTCATCTCGATTGCGCCACTCCTGATGCTTGCCAGCACGTCTTTTGCGGTCCGGTTGCCGAGCCGGATCCGGTTGAATTCCCGTCCAAGCTTGTCCGGGTAGGGGCTGTGGGCATCGGAGTTGGTGAGGAACGGGACATCGTACAGGTCCCCGATCGCCGCACCATAGGAGCTGTCCGCAGAGAGACCGAGTTCGAGGAAGTCGATCTTCTCGTTCCCGTAGCAGGCCGGAACGCTGTCGAAATACGCGAACAAGGCAGTCCACGGGGTGAAAGCGTGGGCAGGGCCAACCAAGGCGCCGACCTCGTGGGCAAGTGCGGCAATCTCCTCCCCGCTCAGGTAGACATGGGGCCGGCCGCTCGTCTCGAAACTCTTGCATTTCCCGGCCAGCAGATCGCGGAGCTGGCTGAACTGGGCGAGGTCTTCTGCCAGGATCAGGTGGTGGACACGTTTCTGGTCCTCGATCTCGCTCTGGGGGACTATCACGATCCCGGCATCGTTCTCCAGGTACGGTTCCCAGCCCTTCTGCCATGCCGGCTGGAGTGCATCGCCGGTGCCGAGCACGTGGATGCCCTTGGTTACGCACCCCGCGAGCAGCTGCTCCGGCTGCATGAAGCGCGAGACGGCTATCGAAAACGGGGAATGGATATGGAGATCGGCATTGACAGGCATTGGTATGGTTATTGTTGCTTGTTTTGGAATATAATATTCATGAACGAACGGTCGCAGGAGCTGATTATGGTAAAAAATGGGCTCTATTGAAATCATTTAGAAAACTCTCACGCTCTCGGGGGCTTCGCCCCCGCCACTGGGGCACCCCCCTTCGCGATGACAACGTATTACCTGTAACCTTGGGCTATCGCACTGCGCCTGTCCCCCAACGGGGACTGGTGGCGCAAGAGGGGGGCAATATATTACGTGAAAAAGGTTTTCTACAATGCAAAAAAATGAGGACTGATGACAGGCATACCTGCCAGTGTGCTATCAGTCCGCTCTCACTCCATATTGGTAAGCCGTCTTTTCAGCTCCCCGATATCCTCTTTTTTAGCTTCCATCAGGGCAGAGATGACCGCATCGGAAAAGATCAGGGCGAGCGTCTCAAAGAGCGTTCCCAAGGGAGCAAATGCCGATGCAATCGACCGGTATTGTCCAGTCATCTGCCGGATCTCATACGAGGACTGATCGCTGTGGTAATACCCGGTGAGATCGCCGAGGTTGACAACGCAGTCTGCGATCCTGCTGATCTTTGATTCGGGCGATGCGGTGATGAGACAGATGGTCCCCCCGAGCTCTTTTACTGTTGCACAAAATGTTGCCATGGATACCGTTTCACCGGAACCGGAAAAGACAACCATCGTATCTCCCGGCACGAGTGCCGGAGTGACGGTCTCGCCAACTACGTACACCTCATAGCCAAGATGAAGCAGCCGCATGGCAAACGCCCGGGCGATGAGTCCTGAGCGGCCGGCTCCGGCCACATAGATCCTCTTTGCCTTTAACAGGTGGAGAAAAAATGCGGAGGTCTCTGTATTGTCCAGCATCGCGGCGGTCTTTTTGATCGACTCTGCCATATGCTCCATGAATACCGGGATATCTGAAAATTCGTCAGTCATTGTCCAGTAGGGTTATTTTGTACCAGTCGATATGAGCGTATCGGAAAGCTACGCGATCAGGACATTTACTGGGGGACGATACAAGAAAACAAGCCCGCAGCTGAAGGGTAATAATTACGTTCCGTCATTGCAATTATCTGGACAATGATGCGGATCACGGCAGTTGCACGCGGGGAGGTGCAGGGAGTGGGATACCGGTATTTTGTCACGGGCTGTGCACGGGCAGCGGGTGTGAACGGGTATGTGAAGAATATGCCGGACGGCTCGGTGCTGATGGTAGCAGAAGGTGAACGGGCGGCGCTGGATGCGTTTGTACGGATGGTGAAGGCAGAGGGGGATGCGGTTATCCGCGTGGATGAGCTTGCGGTGACTGTTGGGGAGGCAAGCGGGGAGTTTGCGGGCTTTGGGATGAGGGGGGAACGCACCTGGGGATGCTTGGGGGGGTCGGGGGGGGCGCGGTT
>Ga0074195_1002962_pt1 | contig 17161 bp, 14 predicted proteins | sample EPASupsiteHSE623_FD_64525 | JGI IMG/M metagenome (GOLD analysis project Ga0074195, IMG submission 64525) | Bioremediated contaminated groundwater from EPA Superfund site, New Mexico - Sample HSE6-23 | ecosystem: Environmental > Aquatic > Deep subsurface > Groundwater > Contaminated ...
GCGACGAACAAGCAATTCAAGGCATTTCTGGATGCAAGCCAATACCGTCCGAAAGATCCTGCGAATTTTCTGAAACACTGGGAAAAAGGACAAATCCCTCCGGGCGAGGAAAACTATCCGGTGGTGTATGTTTCGTATGAAGACGCGCAGGCCTATGCCAAATGGGCTGGCAAACGTTTACCGACAGAAATAGAATGGCAATACGCGGCTCAAACCGAAAAAGGAAACGAATGGCCCTGGATTCAGAAAAAACCTGTCAAAAGAGTTGAAGAAGTTATTACGGAAACCCTCACTACCATGAGACTGGAAGGAATTGACTCTAAGATGTGTAATCTGGGCGACGGGAAACTGCACGAAGCAGGCAAATATCCCAAAGGGGCCAATCCGTTTGGACTCCTGGATTTGGTGGGATGCGTGTGGCAGTTGACCAACGATTTGTATGTGAATGGCAGCTACAGTTACATCATGATGAAGGGAGGTAGTTATTTCAAACCATCGTCAAGTTGGTGGTATGTACAGGGAGGCCCAAGAGAGCTTCATTACAGGCAGTACCTGCTTCGTATTTCCGAAGGTTTTGAACGGAATGCCACGGTTGGGTTCCGATGTGTGGCCGATATTTAATTTGAAATAAACCCATATTATATCCAGTATGAAATCATATTATAAATCAATCATTTTTAGTCTGATTGCTATGTCAGTAACGATTCAGGGACATACACAGGGAACATCAAAATCAAGTGATTTTTACCTGAACAACAGGGCGCCACTGATTGAAAAACCTTATGTGGAACTGCCTCTGGGTGCGATTAAACCCGAAGGATGGCTAAAAGATCAGTTGGTGCGCCAAAAAAACGGACTCACAGGTAATCTGGATGTCGCCTATGAACAAGTGATGGGCAAACGCAATGGTTGGCTGGGAGGAGACGGCGATGTATGGGAGCGCGGACCTTACTGGATTGACGGGCTATTGCCGCTTGCTTATATTCTGAACGACAATGCTTTAATTGAAAAAACCAAACCTTGGATCGAATGGGCTATCAAAAGTCAGCGACCTGATGGTTATTTTGGTCCGGATACTGACCGGCCCAATGAACCGGGTCTTCAGAGAACCAATGCACAGGACTGGTGGCCCAAAATGGTCATGCTGAAAGTCCTTCAGCAATATTATTCGGCAACTAACGACGAACGGGTGATCAAACTTATGCTGAACTATTTCCGGTACCAGTTGAATGAGCTTCCGGAGAAACCACTTAACAACTGGACACACTGGGGAATGGACCGTGGAGGCGATAATCTGGCCATTGTTTACTGGGCTTACAACCTGACAGGAGAGAAATTTCTGCTCAACCTGGCCGAACTCATTCATCACCAAACCGAGCCCTGGACTGACATTTGCCAGCATGGAGAACTGACCAAACAGTGGAACTTACATTGTGTGAACATCGGACAGGGAATGAAAGAACCTATCGTTTATTATCAGCAAAATCAGCAGGAAAAATATGTGGATGCCGTTAAAAAAGGATTGGCCGATTTACGCCAGCATCACGGTTTAGTGCATGGACTTTACGGCGCTGATGAAATGTTGCATGGTAATAACCCTACTCAGGGTTCAGAATTATGTACGGCGGTTGAGATGATGTTCTCGATGGAGACTGTATTGCCGATTACCGGAGAGGTTGCCTTTGCCGATCATTTAGAACGTGTGGCATTCAATGCTTTGCCTACACAAGCCACCGATAATTACGACAGCCGTCAATATTATCAACAAGCTAATCAGGTTTTAATTTCCCGTCACCCGCGAAATTTCAATACGGCCTACGAAGGAACCGATCAGCTTTTTGGCGTACTGACTGGTTATCCGTGCTGTACATCGAATATGCACCAGGGATGGCCCAAGTTTACTCAAAACCTTTGGTATGCATCTGCCGACAAAGGAATTGCAGCCCTGATTTATGCTCCCTCCAAAGCTGCCATAAAAGTTGCCGAAGGCAATACGATAGAGGTTACCGAGCAAACCAATTATCCGTTCGACGAAAACATCAGGTTCACCCTGAAAATGGCTGCATCTGTTAAGTTTCCATTCCATTTGCGTATTCCCGGATGGTGTAAAAAGGCGACAGTTAAAGTGAATGACGTAGAATGGGATCAGTATTCCGGGAACCAGATCATAAAAATTAAGCGTGAATGGAAATCAGGCGACGTAGTCGAGCTGGAACTTCCGATGGAACTAAAAACTGAACGGTGGCACGAAAACTCGATTTCCATTGAACGGGGCCCTCTGGCTTATGCCCTGAAAATTGGTGAAAAATGGGAAAAGATTGAAAATAACGACAAGTATGGCAAATTCTACTACGAAGTTAAGGCAACTACCCCCTGGAACTATGGCCTGATTTCGGCCTCGCTGACCAACCTTGCCGCTAACTACCAGGTCGTTAAACGCGATGTTAAACCAGATTCGTACCCCTGGAACCAGGAAAACTGTCCCATTGAAATAAAAACCAAGGCAGTGAAAATTCCTTTCTGGGAACGTTACAATGGGTCGGCAGGACCGCTCCCTTACAGCGAGCAATATCAGCTACAACCTGAAGTCCAGGAAGAAGTTACACTCATTCCTTACGGATGTACGACCTTACGCATCGCACAATTTCCGGTAGTCAGAGTTTATCAGAAAAATGAAAAAGTGAATCTTTCGGGTTTGTAAAAATCATCTGGATAAAAGCAAAAAAATGAAAAAACAGCCAATTCTCCTTTTTACGATTGTATTCCTTATTCTGGCATCGTGTCAGAAAAAGGCTACTTATTTATCATCGCTCAACGCGGGGAAAGATTACCCATTATACACCACCTACGCCGCAGCACAGGAAAGGTCGGATTTTATTCTTGACGAAGGTTATGAATTCAAATACGACCAGGATTTATTGGGAGCCGATTTTACAACCGATACCGGCGGGGATATTGGCGTTGGGTTCAGGATGAATGGGAAATGGGTGTACCGGGTGGCTGATATGTACAAGCCACCTGTTATTTCTGCATCGTATCCCGATTTGGTGAAATACCGGTTCGAACCATTTGAAAATATCAGAGTCGATGCGGTATTTATGACTTATTCTTCGAGAATGGCATTGGTCGATTTTTCAATTGCCAATCTGGGGTCCCAGATAGCTGAAATAGAAATTTATCCTTTCATGAGGAGCAACCGGCGAGGGTTTCATCAGATCCGTGTTGATTCAAAAAAAAGTATTATCGAATTTTCTCACGAAGAGTATCCTGATAGCTGGACACTGGGACATCAGTTACCTTACGTCGATAGTTTGCGGAATATCGTTATGCTTTCGTCAGATGTAAATGAAGCCTGTGCTTTTTCAAGCGAAAACGGGGAGTCCCCAATTTGTCCGTCTTCAATCTATCTTGATCGGAAGCCGGCCAGAAGGCTAACCGGAAGATTATATGCTCCAACTGGAGAGCGCCTGGTGGGATCGTCGCCAATGAACCGGCTTCAGTTGATCGTTGATGATAATTTTGATCAAATGGTTACTGAAAATAGTAGTGTTGGTGGAACGGCACAACCGGTTTTCGAAACGGGTGGATATTTTATGATAGAGGGCGGAAATATTAATCAGAATGCCAAAACTTACCGGCTTACCGGCTACAATGTAAAAACCGGACTTCAGGCAACTCTAAACGGAAACTTTACGGCAAACTTGCTGCGCTGTGACCTAAAACTTTCTGCTGACAATATTCCGGTCATCAAAGAATTGAAAATTGAAAATAACCGGTTAAGCTGGACTTCTCCCGGAGGTGAAACGGAGTTTTCAGTTTATCGCAGGTGCTACCCGGAAGATATTTACCATCGGATTGCCAGCCGCATAAAAGCTTCTGAATTTACGGATAGTGGTGCAGAAACAGGAAAAGTATATGGCTACGTGGTGGTGTGCAGCAAAAATGGAGTAAGTGGTATTCATTCCGAAGAAGTAACGAATATTCCTAATTACAGCTTCAATCAGTTTATTAGTAAGGACAAATTGCCGGAAGGGTTGCCTGAGTTTGCGCATATTATTTCATTCAGAAAAAAAATTATTCTGGACTCCGGAAGTAAGGAATATTGGCGGTTGGTTCGTTCTGTTTATTCACAAAAGGAGAACAGGCAAATAGCCTTGAACGAAACAGCCGGATTGCTCCAAAAAGATCTTACTCCGTTTGTTCAGGCGAACGAAGATTTGCTCCAGAAAGTGAAAATTTTTCAGTTCAGGAATGAAAAACAGGAAGCGCTTTTCTGGAGTAATGTAAACATGATGCGGCAGGTTTTTTACCCTCCGCAGGCTAAATCGAAATACAATTATTACGTTTTTTCCCGTGAACCCACCTGGGGTTGGGGTCATGGTGGCCAGGTATTTCACGAAAGTATTGCCATGTTAGCCTATGCTGATGTTGATCCTTTGGGTGCAATGAATTCTCAGCGGGTGTACCGGCAACGTCAATATCCGAATGGTTACATTAACTACCGGACGGGTTCTTTTCTCGACGAAATAATTGAGGAAAATGGGGAGCTAACATCATCTGCTCCCTGGTATTCGTACCTGAATTGGGAAGGATTTAAAATAACCAGAGATAAAACCTTTCTGAAAGAGATGTACGAATCATCGGTTAAATTTTACAATTTCTACGTTACAAACCGGGACAAAGACGGCGATGGCTTGTGCGAATGGGGTGGTGAGGCCATCCTTGAATCAGTCAGGGATGCCTTGGTGGCCGTTTGGGACCAGGTAGGTTATCCTTCCAATTTTGAAGGACCCGACCTGAATTGTATGCTGGTCATGGAAGCTAAATCGCTGGAAGCGATGGCCCTTGAACTGGGATTGACCGATGAGGCTAAAAAATGGAGGGATGATTACGAGGAAAGGACAAACCTCATCAATAAATATTGCTGGGACCCTGAAACCGGATTTTACTACCAGGTAAACAAAACTGACCATAGTTTTACCTTCAAAACAAAGGATGACCTGAAACGCATGGAAATTATCGGGTTCCTTCCGTTGTGGGCTGGTGTGGCAAGTAAAGAACAAGCGGCCTCTTTGGTCAGGCATTTAACTGATCCACAAAAATTCTGGCGTGAATATGGAATCCCTTCTTTGTCTGCTGCTGATCCGTACTATAACGACAAAGGTTATTGGAATGGCCCGGTATGGGTGCAATGGAACTACCTAATCGAAAGGGGATTACTAGACTACGGATACCCGAAAGAAGCTGCAGAGTTGGTCGATAAAGTTACAGAAGTGATGTTTGACAGGCTCTCTAAAGATCACAACCTATGGGAGTTCTATAGTCCCGATACGTTATGGGGAGGCCATCATAAAACCTATTTTTGGACCGGAATCATAAATCGAATGATGAAAGACGTGAAAACTATAAACTAAATTACTTTTCAATCAGTAGTCCCACCGGGAATCGAACCCGGATCTACAGTTTAGGAAACTGCTATTCTATCCGTTGAACTATGGAACCAATTTTTTAAATCTTGAGTTACGAATCTTGAGTCTTGAATAAAGCCTCATTCTGCGTTTCTCCGGAAATTGAATATTCAATTTCCTTTTCTTCGTGGCTTTGAGCCTTTGTGGCAATTTCCAAATCCGCTGCAAAAATATGCAAATATGCTGTTTATGCAAAAACCGGCCAACATATTTTTTAGTCCTGAGTAGAGCGCTTGTAACCGGCCAATTTTAACATTATATAAATTTGATCGATTCATATCGTGCAGTTTCTGCTTAGAAACATTATAAATTAGTTATTTTACACCGCTTTTTATTGGTTGTGATGCCCGTTAACTCTACTTTTGTGGCACGAATAAAAATGAATCAATTATTAAAATAAAAATCTGTTATTCTATGAGCAATTTACTGACTGCCTCTATTGGACGGAAACTCCTGATGAGTGTTTCAGGTTTGTTCCTGATTTTGTTCCTCCTGGTGCATTTAACGCTGAATTCTTTCCTGCTGCTAGATAGCTGTATGGGATTTGAGGAAGGCCAGCTATTTAATGCCGGGGTTCATTTTATGGGAACCAACCCATTAATTAAAGTCATTGAGCCCTTGCTGGCTTTAGGATTTGTTGTGCACATTGTTTATTCATTAATTCTGACCCTTCAGAACATGAAAGCCCGTGGTTCACAAGGTTATGCTTCAGGTAAAAAAACAACCGGTGTTGAATGGGCTTCTCTCAACATGTTTCCGTTGGGTATTGCCATTTTTGCTTTCCTGGTCATTCACATCATTAATTTCTACATGAAAATGAAAGGTTTCATTCACTGGGAAGGTGGCGAAGTCGAATTCCCATTCTTCGGTACAATGGCTAAAGGTGAAAATGCTTATGCTTTGGTCAACGAAACATTTCAAAACCTGTCAATCGTTCTTATTTACATTGTTGGGTCGGTAGCCCTTGCCTTTCACCTGGCTCACGGATTCTGGTCCGCTTTTCAGACAATCGGCTTAAATAACGCTGTTTGGATGCCACGCCTAAAAGTAATCAGTAATGTGGTAGCCATTATTCTTGGTGGTGGGTTTACTGTAATTGCACTGGGCCAATACCTGTTTTTCTAATTTTTAATAACTGAAACATGAGTAAATTGAATGCAAGGATTCCTGAAGGGCCTCTGGCTCAAAAATGGACCAATTATAAAGATCACCAGAAACTGGTGAACCCTTCCAACAAACGCAAACTGGATGTAATCATTGTTGGTACCGGTTTGGCTGGCGCTTCGGCTGCTGCTTCATTGGGCGAAATGGGGTTCAATGTTAAAAATTTCACCATCCAGGATTCTCCACGCCGTGCGCACTCTATTGCTGCGCAGGGAGGTATCAATGCTGCAAAAAATTATCCAAACGACGGCGACTCGGTGTTCCGTTTGTTTTACGATACCATTAAAGGTGGTGACTACCGTGCCCGCGAAGCCAACGTTCACCGTTTAGCCGAAGTGAGTAACCTCATCATCGACCAGTGCGTGGCTCAAGGCGTTCCGTTTGCCCGCGAATACGGCGGTTTGCTCGATAACCGTTCATTCGGTGGAGCTCAGGTTAGCCGTACGTTCTACGCCAAAGGACAAACCGGTCAGCAGTTGTTACTCGGAGCTTATCAGGCGCTGATGCGTCAGGTAAACCTGGGATCAGTAACCATGTACACCCGTACCGAGTTGGTTGAAATCGTAATTGTTGACGGAAAAGCCCGCGGTATCATTGCCCGCGATTTAGTTACCGGCGAGCTGCAACGACATTTCGGACATGCTGTGGTTTTAGCTACCGGTGGTTACGGAAATACCTTCTTCCTTTCGACCAACGCCATGGGATCAAACGGATCGGCTGTTATTAAGGCTTACCACAAAGGTGCTATGTTTGCCAATCCATGTTACGCTCAGATTCACCCAACCTGCATTCCGGTTCACGGTGAATCGCAAAGTAAACTGACTTTAATGTCGGAATCGTTGCGTAATGATGGCCGTATATGGGTTCCGAAAAAGAAAGAGGATGCCGAAGCCATTCGTGCCGGGAAAATGAAACCAACACAAATTACTGAAGAAAACCGCGATTACTACCTCGAACGTCGTTACCCTGCATTCGGTAACCTTGTTCCACGCGACGTAGCTTCGCGTGCGGCCAAAGAACGTTGCGACGCCGGATTCGGTGTTGGTGCAACCGGATTGGCTGTTTACCTCGATTTCAAATCGTCAATCGATCGTTTGGGACAAAAAACAATCGAAGCCCGCTATGGGAACTTATTTCAGATGTACGAGAAAATTGTTGACGAAAATCCATACGAAACACCAATGATGATTTATCCGGCGATCCATTACACGATGGGTGGTATCTGGGTTGATTATGAGTTGCAGACCACTATTCCTGGCTTGTTTGCTGCCGGCGAAGCCAACTTCTCCGATCACGGTGCAAACCGGTTGGGAGCTTCGGCATTGATGCAGGGATTGGCCGACGGCTATTTCGTATTGCCATACACCATTCAGAATTATCTGGCTGACGATATTGCAGTAAAACGAATGACCACCAACGAACCTGAATTTACTGAAGCCGAAAAAGCGGTAAAAGCCCGCTTCGAAAAACTGATGAGCATCAAGGGAAAACGTTCGGTTGACAGCCTGCACAAAGAACTTGGCTTGGTCATGTGGGATTTCGTAGGAATGGGCCGCAACAAAGAAGGCTTGCAAAATGCCATTGATAAAATTGCCGCTATTAAAAAAGAATTCTGGAGCAACGTGCGTATTCCGGGGAATACAACCGGAATGAACGTGGAACTGGAAAAAGCCAGCCGTTTGGCCGACTTCATCGAAATTGGCGATCTGATGGCCCGCGATGCCCTGAACCGCGAAGAATCGTGCGGAGGTCACTTCCGTGAAGAATACCAGACTCCTGAAGGCGAAGCACTTCGTCAGGACGACAAATTTGCATACGTTTCCTGCTGGGAATTCAAAGGCAACGATGTTACTCCTGAACTTCACAAAGAAGCTTTGGTTTACGAAAGTGTAAAAATGGTTCAGCGTAATTACAAGTAATGGCTTTTAAAAAGGACATCAATCATGGAAAAAACAATCAATATTACGCTTAAGGTTTGGCGTCAGAATGGTCCAAAAGAAAAGGGCCGTTTCGAAACCTATAAATTAGATAAAGTTTCAACCGACAGCTCGTTTCTCGAAATGCTCGACATGGTTAACGAGCAGCTTATTGGCGAAAACAAAGAGCCGGTGGCATTCGACCACGATTGCCGCGAAGGTATCTGCGGAATGTGCTCGCTGTACATCAATGGTCGTCCACACGGACCTGACGACGATGTAACTACCTGTCAGTTGCACATGCGCAAATTTAATGACGGACAGACCATTACCATCGAACCCTGGCGTTCGGCTGCTTTCCCGGTCATCAAAGACTTGATTGTGGATCGCCGCGCTTTCGATAAAATTATTGCTGCCGGTGGTTATGTTTCGGTAAATACAGGTGGAGTTCCAGATGCCAATGCCATCCCAATCCCGAAAGTAGATGCCGACGAAGCAATGGATTCAGCATCGTGTATCGGCTGCGGAGCTTGTGTTGCTGCTTGTAAAAATGGTTCTGCTATGTTGTTCGTATCAGCCAAAGTTAGTCAACTGGCATTGTTGCCGCAGGGTCGCGTTGAAGGCGCCCGCCGTGCCAAAGCTATGGTTGCCAAAATGGACGAACTGGGTTTTGGTAACTGTACCAACACCGGCGCCTGCGAAGTGGAATGCCCTAAAAACATTTCATTATCGAACATTGCCCGTTTGAACCGCGAGTTCTTAAGCGCTAAGTTTAAAGATTAGTCTAATTACACACGTTATTATAAAAGCTCCGGAGATTTGTTCTTCGGGGCTTTTTTTATGCTTTTACCGAATTTGCTGACCTTCAGATTATTGCTTTTACTGCTCAAAAAGGGCCTTTTTACCTGCCTGATAACCAAAAATATACGTTTTATGAGCCAAAAACAGGTAGTTTATAAGCAATGTTCTGTTGATATCTCTCTGGCAGAAATTCACAAAATACAACAAAACAGTAAGTTAAGTGGTTTTTTAAACAATTGAATGTTGATTAGTTATTTTGCGAAGATCGGAATAATGAACAGCGAATTTGTATATTCGCAATAGTGTACCTAAAATCCACAATATGCCTTACAGGAGATTACCGAATACAGATGTGGCAAGGCTTCGCGCCATAGAAGCCGGACTGGAACTTGGTAAAAGAACAGCATTAACGAAACTGGCATTCAGCCAGCAAACGCTCGAAAAATTGCAGATATTTTATCCGCATTTTCTGGGCGCCATCCGTCAGTTGAATCTCTCCAAGCAAAACCAGTTTGATCGTTCCAAAGAGTATGGCGAAATTTTCAGGAAAGCAAAATTGTATTTATCCCATTTTCTTCAGGTGGTGAACTTTGCTATTTTGCGCGGTGAAATGAAGCCTGAAGTCATTGAATTTTATGGGTTAAAAGCAAATTCGAAAGCCACGCCTCCCCTCAACCTGGAAGCGAATGTTTTAACCTGGGGCGAACGGATTATTGAAGGCGAACAAAAACGGATCATGAAAGGCGGAAGCCCTATTTACAGTCCGTCAATAGCGCTGGTAAAAGTACACTACGAAGAATTTAAAGATGCCTATCGTTACCAGAAAATGCTTCAGAATATTACCAATCGTGCTTCGACGAAAGTAGCAGAGTTACGCGAGCAGGCCGATGAGCTGATTCAGACGATGTGGAATGAAGTTGAAAACTCGATGGTTCACCTTTCTGATGACGAAAAAAGAGAAAAAGCTTCGGAATACGGAATCGTTTACGTTTACCGGGCTTCGGAACAAAAGAAAATGGAAATTGAAAACCTGCAGCAAAGTATTGTCTTTTCTTAATAAAAATCAATCAATTCGTGATGCCTGTGAATCCACCTGATTTGCAGGCATTTTTGCTTTTGAATGTTCGCTGCGGTAAATCAGAAAAAGTAAAAGCCCAACGGTTGCCATGCTGAAAAGAACCAGCGGAATTTGTTCGGTGCCGGTACCCCATTCCTCCACATCTTTAGAAATCACCCCTTTTCCAATAAGGTAATAACCCAGTACTCCCATCGTGTTATTTACAAAATGAGCCAGAATGGGCACCCACATCGTTCCGGTCCAAACCAAAAGGTATCCGAACATGGCGCCCAAAGCCATTCGGGGTAAAAAGCCATAAAACTGCATGTGCATGGCGCTGAATAAAAAGGCTGTGATCCAGATACCCCAATGGTAATTTTTGGTCCAGGTGGTCAAAATGCGCTGAATAACTCCGCGAAACATCAATTCTTCGCCCAGCGCCGGAAGAATAGCAATCATGAAAATATTGAACATTAATCCCGAAATAGTCTCCACTTTCATAAATTTTTCAACCATCAGCTCGGCTGCATCTTCCATAGATCGCATCCAGTTTTCAATTCCTGAAAGAGATTCAGGAAACGACATCTGACTATTAATGGCTCCCAAAAAATTAATAAACGGAATGACAAATAATAATGAAATTGCGGCAAAAAGATACGAATTCGGTTTGGTTGAACGGTTAATCTGAAGATATTCGCCAATACTTCCGTGATAGAGATGAGCCAGAATAAAAGGCGGTACTACAAACAATCCAATAGATTGGACAACCTGAAAATATTTCAGGAAATTAATGCTTTCCGGAGTATTTGCCCCAGCCGAAATGCTGTCCATAACTCCTGACATTCCAAAGAAAGGAATGGCAACCAACACGGCAATCACTATAAAGATCAAAACCGAAGCTACCATTACAAATATGGCAAATATCAGTTGTGAAAAGGGTTTCATATCATAGAAAGCAGTAGTAGCCATAGCATTGTTTTTTGTTCAGGAGCAAAGATAAGTTTATATAAGTACCAAAGCATCAGAGGACCAAAGTACCTAAGCATTTCTTAAAGTTGAGCTAATTAACGTTGCCCTTGGTTCCTCAGGTTCTTCATTGCTTCGAGTTGATCAGAACTTCAATCTCTTTCAGGTGCAACTCGAAATGTGGCAAATATCCTTCTATGTTCTGGTGTAATGAAATGAGTTCAGTAGCACTGCTTTGCCATTGATTTTTGAGCTTGGCCCCGTCCACGTTATGGATAACATGAACCAAGTGCAGGTTGGTATATTTCCAAAGATAAACCAGATTTTGCCAGTCTTCGTGCTGGTAATCCTGAATAGCGATCCATCGGTCGTTGTTACCATGAGTAGCGTAGTTGGGGAAAGAACACGGATCTTCGCGGTATTGTAAATGGATGATCCGGTGGGTATTGTTAGATGCCGAATCGACCAAATGACCTAGAATCTGACGGATACTCCGGTTTTGACTGTTTTTGCGTTCGGTAATGATTTCTTCGGGAAGGCAGCGCAAACGTGGTTCCCAGACTTCCAATAAGTGAAGAATGAATTGACATGAAGTTTCGAATGGATTCATAATTGATTTTTCTGGTTGAAGTTTTTGGTTTGAATATTATTTTGGACTTGCGAGACTAAAAATAATCAAACTTTTCATACCCTCCCTTGTTTACTTGTATTTACACGTAAAAGCAGAAAGCATGAAAGCGTACAAGTTATTTACGCCTGAAAAGGTAGGCTCTGTTGAAGTCAAAAATCGGATTGTAATGGCTCCAATGACCCGGTGCCGGGCAATTGGAAATGTACCCAACGATTTAATGGCAGACTATTATAAACGGCGTTCCGGGGCAGGTTTAATTATTACTGAAGGAACTTCTCCTTCACAGAACGGGCTGGGATATGCCCGTATTCCCGGAATGTTTAACCAGCAACAGATCGAAGGCTGGAAGAAGGTAACCCATGCTGTACATCAGGGGGGAGGAAAGATATTTGTTCAAATGATGCACACCGGAAGGATTAGTCATTTGCTTAATATGCCTGAAGGGGCTGAAGTTTTGGCTCCATCGGCTGTAAAACCTGGCGGACAAATGTGGACTGACGCAGCAATGATGCAGGATTTCCCTGTTCCCAAAGCGATGACTGCTGAAGATTTGATCCATACAAAAGCCGAATTTGTAGCGGCATCCCAAAATGCCCTGAAAGCAGGATTCGACGGGGTTGAGCTACATTCCGCTAACGGCTATTTACTTGAACAGTTCCTGTCGCCGGTAAGCAACATCCGGAGCGATAATTATGGTGGAAGCATCGAAAATCGTTGTCGGTTTGTTATTGAGGTGGTTACAGCAGTAGCCGAAGCTATTGGCAAAGGCAAAACTGCCATACGTTTATCTCCGTATGGGGTGGCCAGTGATATGCCTCATTACCCTGAAATTGATGCGACTTACAATTACCTTTCAGAGCAACTCAATAAGCTCGGCATTGCTTATATTCACCTGGTTGATCATTCTTCGATGGGAGCTCCTGCTGTGTCAGTAGAGGTAAAAAAGATTATCAGGAATAATTTCAAGAACACGATTATTCTTTCCGGAGGTTACGAAATAGAGCGGGCCGAAGCCGATATTCAGAGCGGAATGGCTGATCTGGTTGCATTTGGCCGTCCGTTTATCAACAATCCGGATTTAGTAGAAAGGATGCAAAACAATTGGTCTTTATCTGAAACACTCAACATGGATCTGTTCTATACTGCCGGCGAAAAGGGCTATACGGATTATCCGTTATACAAGAACTAACTGTAAAATACATGCTCGGGTGGAGCGATTGATTGAAAATCATTTCACCCGATTTTTCATTTTTTTTGTTTCCGTATTAAATTGTACTTTTGCGCCGAGCTTTCAGGTGAAAGCCGTGTACTTGGTAACCACGTAAAAAACAAGAAAATGAAAAGAGAAGTATCTGTATTGTTTATGCTTACGGGCATTTTATTTGCCACCTGTTTGTTGATTTCCAACATTCTAGCCACCAAAATTTTATTGATCGGACCCTGGGCTGCACCCGCTGGTGTATTGATTTTCCCTATTGCTTACATTCTGAACGATGTGATTACGGAAGTGTGGGGCTTCGGTAAAGCGCGCTTAATTATCTGGACCGGTTTTGCAGTAAATATTCTGGCTGTGCTGTTTTTCACCATGGGAATTGCAATTCCAGGAGCGCCTTTCTGGCAGAATCAGGACGCATTTGCTACCGTCCTGGGCAACACACCACGAATTGTAGTAGCCAGTTTAAGCGCCTATTTAATCGGCTCGTTCCTGAATGCTTTTGTGATGAGCCGGATGAAAGTGGCCACCAAAGGAAAAGGCTTTTCTGCGCGGGCCATTCTGTCAACCTTAATTGGCGAAAGCGCCGATTCGTTGATTTTCATTAGCATCGCATTTGCCGGAGTTTTTCCAATCGGAGTTTTAATCACGATGATCTTTACTCAGGCTATGCTGAAAACCGTTTACGAAATCCTGATTTTGCCGGTCACGATCTGGGTGGTTAATTTTGTGAAACGGGTTGAAGGAGTTGATGCATTCGACACCGACCTGTCTTATAATCTGTTCAGAATTAATGAGGTATAAAATAGTTGGCAACGCAGGGTTTGTTGTCTGGTCTTAACCTTGAATGTTGTTTTTTCAGGCTTCAAAAACGGATGCGCATCGGATTAAAAAATGATGCGCATCGGATTGCAAAACGATGCGGAAGAAATTTAAAACGATGCGGAAGAAATTTAAAATGATAGGCATCGTTTTCGCCACGAAAAATTTAGGAGAAAAATTTGATGAGCAAAGCATTAGTGGTATTTTCAGGAGGACAAGACTCAACGACTTGTCTGTTCTGGGCATTGCAGAATTTCGACAAGGTGGAAACGCTTTGTTTCGATTACGGACAACGACATCGGATTGAAGAGGAAGCCGCACGCGCTATTGCCGAAAAAGCGGACGTTCCGTTTACTTTGCTGAATTTGGATTTACTAAAACAGATTACCCACAATTCGCTCACCGATCAGGCCATGGACGTGGAAGAAAATAAACCGGATAATCGCCCGCCCAACACCTTGGTTGAAGGACGAAACATGTTGTTCCTGACGTTCGCTGCCATTTTTGCCAAAGGGAAAAATATTCCAAATCTGGTAACCGGAGTTGGACAGGCTGATTACAGCGGTTATCCCGATTGCCGCGACGAGTTTATCCGTTCGTTGAACCAAACCCTCAACCTGTCGATGGATTACCAATTTACCATTCATACGCCGCTGATGTGGAGATCGAAACAAGATATCTGGGCATTATCGGATGAGCTGGGAGTTTTCGATCTGGTTCGAAATGAAACCGTTACCTGTTACAACGGAATTAAAGGCGACGGTTGCGGACATTGCCCGGCCTGCCAGTTGCGGCGGAACGGGCTGGAAAGCTATTTAGGAAAAAGAAAACAGGAATGAGGAAAGGAACTCTTTTTTTAACCCGCAACTTGAAACTTGAAACTATATTATTATGAGCGAATTAAAAAATCTCGGGAACGAAAGCAAATACCTGTTCGAATACAGCGCCGGAATGCTGGAAAGCTTTGATAACAAGCATCCCGAAAACGATACCATGGTGAAATTTAATTGCCCTGAATTTACCAGTTTATGCCCCATTACCGGCCAGCCCGACTTTGCAACCATTTACCTGAGCTACATTCCCGACCAGAAGTTGGTTGAAAGCAAAAGTTTAAAACTATACCTGTTTAGTTTCCGCAACCACGGTGCCTTTCATGAGGATTGCATGAACATCATCATGAAAGACCTGATTACTTTAATGGAACCCAAATACATTGAAGTTTGGGGGAAATTCCTGCCACGCGGAGGTCTCAGCATCGACCCGTACTGCAATTACGGCAAGCCCGGCACCAGGTACGGGCAAATGGCCGAATACCGTATGATGAACCACGATTTGTATCCGGAGAAAGTGGATAACCGATAAACGATTCTCCACAAAAAAATGAGGCTGTCTCAAAAGTCATTGATACCGTCATCCTGAACTTGTTTCAGGATCCCAACGCATTCTATATCAGATCCCGAAATAAATTCGGGATGAACAGATTCGCATGCATTTTGACTTTTGAGACAGCCTCATCAGGATTTTTAAAGTTCGGTACGAACGCTGCTACATTTTGAAGATTCCATCCACAATTCCGTATCCGACTGATTCTTTGGCGTTCATCCAGTAATCCCGTTCAAAATCTTTTAATATTTGCTGAAGTGGCTGATTGCAGTTTTTTGCCAGAATCTCTGCCGATAATGTTTTCGTTTTCAGGATCTGTTTGGCATGAATTTCCAGATCACTGGCCCGGCCTTGCAAATATCCGATACTGGGTTGATGAATCATCACTTCGCCCAACGGATAAATAAACCGCTGACCTTTTTCTCCTGCGGATAGAAGTAAAGAGCCCATTGATGCTGCAAGTCCCATACAGACGGTTGAAACCGGCGAAGAGATGAGGTTCATGGTATCCAGAATCGAAAATCCTGAGGTAACCATTCCGCCCGGACTATTGATGAAAAAGGTAATTTTTTCGCCTGGTTTGTCTGATTCGAGGTAAAGCAATTTGCTCACGATATCCTGGGCCGAATCATCGTCAACCTGTCCCCAAAGGAATATTTTGCGCTGTTCCAGAAATTTTAACTCTACTTTTTTCTGGATCGATGGTTTTTTACCTGTTTCTTCAGGTTCTTCATCTTCGTTCATTCTTCTGGCTTTCATGCTTATTATAAATTAGTTAAACATCTTTTAAAAGCAGATACAAAAGTAAATGCATCCTATTCATTCAACTCTCCTTTGATAAGAAAGAAACTTGAATCGGATTTTAAAAATACGATTATTTTTCTGATAGAGCCGAAGGAATGGAATTGTTTTGTAATGTTTGGTCTGATAAACAGCCGGGAATAACACTTAATTTTTCTGAATCAGCAAGGTAACCAACGAATCTTCAGGTTTCGAGTCGGTCCCGAATTTCGGATAGGGCTTGGCATCAACGATTTTCATGGTATATCCATCCGGTACTTTTTGCTGGTCGGTTAATACCGTGTGCAATTCAAAAGTAGATTTATTTTGGTTGACAGTCAGCTCACCTTTCACAGTTACTTCGCCCGACCAAATGCAGATCACTCCTTCAGGACAACGCGAATCGCTGATTTCTTTAATCAGTAACGTATATTGGCCGTCAGCCGAAGTGTAAAGTTTATTGATACGGAAAGTCGATTCCTTGCCAACCGTAAATACAGAATCGAGAACAGTTTCTTCGCAACCCATTCCGGCAAAAAGGAAAAAAACAAGGAGATATTTTATGGCAGATAGTGTTTTCATTTTGAATGTGTTTGGTATGAACTAAGACGAGAAAACACGCCTTTTAGTTGCGTAGAGGTAAAGAAAGCTAAAACAATAAAGCGTATAGGTTATTCTAAATCAGTTGCACTATCGAAAACTTAAATCGTAACGGCGGGATCAATGAAACACCCTGCACCGAAAGTTCCGATGCAGGGTGTTCTATTCTTTTTTTATTTCAGGAATTATTCCACCATAGTTACCCATCCGTGCGTATCGGGCTCGTCGCCATACTGAATACCACGTAATTTTTTATAGAGCTTTTCGCTGATCGGTCCAGGCTGCCCATCGTGCGAAAACACGTAGGAAATTTTTTCATCGTAATCGTCGATCCGTTCTATAGGGCTGATTACGGCAGCA
>Ga0074195_1002963_pt1 | contig 17157 bp, 14 predicted proteins | sample EPASupsiteHSE623_FD_64525 | JGI IMG/M metagenome (GOLD analysis project Ga0074195, IMG submission 64525) | Bioremediated contaminated groundwater from EPA Superfund site, New Mexico - Sample HSE6-23 | ecosystem: Environmental > Aquatic > Deep subsurface > Groundwater > Contaminated ...
TGATAGCCAGATAGATCTCTCAGTCGAAGGTGAACCGGTTTTTAGAGATCGAGGATACTTTGGAGCAAAGGCAAAAGGAATCGATTTTACGATGAAGCGCAGGACGACCGAGAAGCCATTAGATGAACTTGACAAGGAACGAAATCGATTGATTAGCAAAGTACGATCTCCAGGTGAGCGTCCTCATGCTGTTATCAAGAGAATTTTTAATTCCGGAAGGGTCTTAGTCACTACAGTTCGAAGAGTAAGCGTAAAAATGATGGTCACAGCATTTGCTTTCAACCTATACCAGCTCTGCACATTGAAAAAGTGGAATGTGATTTGAACCTAGCGGATGCTGTCAAAAAAATCATAAAAAAAGGATAAAAATAGGAAGAATTAGGCAAAAATCCGTTTCATTGCTGCAATTGCAGCTCGTTTTTAGAGGATCTGTCGATTAAAACCAGGTAAATAGGAATCCTCGAACGTATTAACTTGAAGTGCCAAATAAAATCCCATTTTATTTCAAAGTGTGTAGGCTTGGTTTGCTTTCCATCGCCAGTCAAAGAAAAATTTATGTCTGATACCACATGCAGTCTAACCCACACAATTCGGCAAGAGCCGATTATTAAGCATACCCATCTCGCCAGCAGACCGCGAATTATCTTTCAGACGGCGGAAACTCGGCTATTATCTCCCGGCCCCTCAGAACAGGCAGATCCATCTCTGCTAAAATTGCCTCCATCCTCTTTCTCTCTGCAGAACGAAGGGACTTCCTGTCAAGGTAAGCATAAGCGGCATTCGATCTGCTGCAGGCCTCCTCCACTACCTCGCGATTGATCCCAGCCATCTGGTAGTTGGAGAAGAGGTGGCCGAAGGCAACAGACGACTTGAATATCAGGTCCGTCTGCCTGGCAACATAATGCCCGCCTCCAAATCCCAGGAACGTTGGACGCGCTTCATCCACCTCATCCCCCAGGTCCAGAATCGCCCTGGCTACCACCTCTCCAGCCTCCCGATCCTGCCATTCCTTCAGAGTGCTGCCGATCTCCGCAAAGAAGCATGGAGTCCTGATGTCTGTAGGCCCGTGATGGGTGGCCTCAGCAGATATCGCATAGCCGGACGGAGCTGCCCTGGCAATGTTATGCAGAAATGAGCACAACCCTCCGGCTGCCGCAGTGGAAAGTGCCGCCTGGCCGTCTTGAAGGATGCCTGTGAAGTGCCCGCCGAGCCACGGCAGAGCCGCCTTTGCCTCATGCCGACTGGCAAAAACGATCATCTCCGGATTCAGGCCGATAGATGCCAGCCGATCATCCAGTCCCAGCAGAGCAGTCTGTCTGCCGTCGTGAACCACCAGCCGCCACCGGCCAAAAGATAGATAGCCCTCCTGGCGCTGCCATTGCCTCAGCTCCAGGAGATGCTCAAAAATATTGAGGCTTGCCGGGTCCGCCCGGGAGCAGACCACGACAGTCTCTGCCGACAATGCCGCTCCTCAGATCTCCTTCTCGATGTTGAGCATCTTGGCTACCATTGGAGCATAATCGATCTTGTTGGCCTTGATCTCAGTCAAGGGCATGATCACGAGCTTGGGCCGCTCCTCAATCAGTCCCTTCTCAGATAGAGCGCGCAGCTCCTTGTCCATACGGCTCTTCAGCTCAGGATAGCCTGTAGACAGGAAAGAGCCAAAGATCTCGCCGGGCTGCAGATAGCTGAACAGCGGCGCTCCGATTCTGCGGAATGCCTGATAGACAAGAGAGAGATCCTCGCGATCGTGGCCATGCCGAATGCGCACATGATAAAATGACATCAGCTCGCAGCAGATCTTCTGCCAGTCCACGTAGGCCTCGCGGTTTAACAGGCCGCTCTGGAAGAACTTGGTCCGCTTTCCGGAGATTGTGGGCCTCGAAATTCCAGTTCTCCTGGATAGCTCCAGGTCGGAGAGCATGGGATACTTAACAAAGGCGTAGAGCGTGAGCTTGTCCTTCTCTGTGAGACGGGAGTCTTCGGACAACGCCGATTTGGCAGATGTGACCTCCTCTGGCAAATCAGATCTGGTGAGATCAAACAGGCCGTTCACTGCGAGTGCGGCATCTGCAGAGTAGTTGGAGACCTGGAACGGATAATGGAAATACTGAATGTCCTCGACGTAATCGTTTCTGAAGTACTCGTCGATGATCGGATCGAAGTTCACTCGGAAATCGGTGAGGCTCTTGGAGTAGAACGTCGAAACTGAATCTGTATCCGTTGCAGTATGAGAAACGCAATTGGGATACTTCACCCAGTTTTGGAAGGATGGTGATCCCAATCTTACCTCAAACGGCGCAGTCGGACTGTACTTTACAAAGACTGAGGTCAGGATTTCGGCACCGACAGCTTCTCCGGATGGAACATTTAAAAGTTTAATGAGCTTCCAATCTCTAAACTTTCTTTTGCTCTTGAATATGGTCGAGCGATCAACGCCAATATTAGAAGCGAGATCTATGTCACTGAGTCCCGGATATCTGGCAAGACCGTAAAGAACTAACCTTTCCTTTGATGTCAATTTTAGCTGCATTCGCATAGTGTATACATATTATAAGTATTTATAGATTGCCTAATCTTAGATTTCTGGATATATCTCTCCTTCATATTCAATGGATAAGAAGTCCAATTTTGCCAGAATTCAATTATGCCGTCGGCAGCCTGCACTCTAATAATCATATCCAATTGGACCGGGCAGAGAGACATCAGCGGCTTTATGAACATAAAACGGAAAATCGTGACCGGGAACAACAAGATCTGCAATCTCCAGAATCTTTTTCAGGCTGGCCTCCGCCATAGCACGATCGGTATGTAACGCAGGAGGAACCATTTTTAAGAAATTGCCCACGGTTGGAAGGGCGTCGCCTGCTATTACTATCGTCAGGCCAGCCTCCACCACAACAGAGATGCTGTCCATGCTGTGCCCAGGAGTTGCCATGACCCGGACACCGGGAGAGATTGTTTCCCCGTCCTTTGGGACCAGCACCTTTGCCATAGAAAATAGACAATTGTTCCCGCAGTGGTCTGGGTGAGAGTGGGTATTGACTAGAAGGTCTACCTCCTCCGGCTCGACCTTGAGGCCCTCCAGCGCTCTTCGAATATCTCCCTCTTCACCCACGAGTCCGCTGTCAACGATTATCTTATGCCCTCCGCGGATTATCAGGCTCACAGAGGAACGAGCATCCAGGATCCTGCCGCATTCATCCCTCTTGATCGAGCCAGGCTTGAGGACAAACACTGACGGCATTTTCAATTCAGATTCTAACTCGGATTCCGGGTCGGATTTCAAGCCAGGTAGGCCTTGTGCAGCTTCTCGTAGAGCCTCTCCACCTGAGAGACGGCTGTGCCGATGTACTGGTGGGGATCAAGGAGAGCCGTTATCTCCTGAGCACTTAGGTTCTTCATGACCGTCTCATTCTCCATGAGCACATCAGCGAGCTCTCTCTTATTCTCAAAGGCGATCATGGAGCTCTGCCGCATGATCTCGTGCGCCTGCTGGCGCCCCACTCCTTTCTTGGCTAGCTCTACCATCACATTCTCAGCCATATTCAGACCGTGCAGCAAGACCAGGTTGCGTTCGATGTTCTCAGGCCGGAGCATCAGCCGGTCGAGGGTGCGCGTTGCGAGGGTGATGAGGTGGTCAGTGAAGATGAATGCCTCAGGGAAGACCACCCGCTCGCAACTGCTGTTTGTGAGGTCGCGCTCGTCCCAGAGTGGGATATTCTCGAAGGCCGGGATGAGCTGAGCTCTCACGACTCTGGACAGGCCGCAGATCTGCTCGGACTTGATGGGATTTCTCTTGTGGGGCATGGTTGAGGAGCCCACCTGTTTTTTGCCGAATCCTTCTTCGACCTCGGCGATCTCAGTCCTCTGCAAGGAACGCATCTCAACGAATATCTTGTCCAGAGTGGATGCCACAAGCGCCATCCAGCACACCATCTCAGCATGTCTGTCGCGCTGAATCACCTGATTGGATACATCCACCTCGGTGAGGCCCAGGTGCTGCATGACCCTTCTTTGAATCTCAATGCCATTCTTTCCGTATGCTGCCTGAGTTCCGACTGCTCCGCTCATCTTGCCGACAGCCGCCCGAGGCCGAAGCTGTTGCAGCCGCTCGATGTGCCGCGCGATTTCTGAGGCCCAGATGGCGAACCTTAGCCCATAGGTGGTGGGCACAGCTATCTGGCCATGCGTCCTGCCCGCGCAGACCAGGCCCTTGTTCTTTATGGCTTTATCCAGCAGGAGGGCCAAAAGCGCCTTGAGCTTGGGCTCCAGAATGTCTAAGGAGGCCTTGATCTGTAGACCAGTGGCAGTGTCCAGGATGTCGTTGGATGTGGCACCGAGGTGAATCCACTCGCCATACTTGGGGCTCTCCTCAGCCATGGCTAGGACGGTTGCCATCATGTCGTGCCCGATCTCGTCTTCAATCTCCTTGGCCCTCTCAGGTCGAGTCGATTCTGCTGCAGACGCAATCTCTGCAGCTGCGCCATTCGGGATCATGCCGAGATCCTCCTCTGCGCGTGAGAGTGCAGCCTCCACGCGGAATAGACAGCGCAGCCTGAAATCCTCTTCCCAGATGGCCTTCATCTCTTTGGTGCCGTATCGAAATTCAATTGGGTGAATAGACATGAAGGAAAGGATAGCGCGAGGGGTTGATGGAGCTTTTGGTCTGATCTCATTTGGCATGATCGAGAGCGCCCGGATGAAGAAGAATTACAATTGGAAAAGCGTTTAGTTTTTGTGCTAGGACGCAATCGTCCTCAGCATCCATGAAATAACGAAAAAAGACACCTGTTTGACCCGCAAATGAAGGCTCTTTGAGAGCGTACATGCATTAGTGAAGGAACGAAATGCATAACTCCTGCAAACTAATCGTGCCGGGGAGTCATTAGGGGGACTGAAATGAAATTTTTTCGGTAAAGGTATCATATATGGGAAGGACAACATTAAATATAGCAAGTATCAGTTAGGAATATCGCGAGTGGTTTATGAATGATGAGAATTCGGATTGCATAAATATGTGTGTGATAAAATATGATAAAATCAGTCAATAATTTCCCAATTTCTCAATTACTTGATATTCATGCAGGTGTAATATATACAGTACCCCGATACCAAAGGGAATATAGCTGGGGTAAGTCTGAGTGGCAAGAACTATTTGATGATTTCTTGGATAATGATTATGGATATTTTCTTGGTTCAATCATTTGCATTAATCAAAGCAAGGATGCTCTTTCAACACAAAAGCTAGAATTAGTTGATGGACAACAAAGGATGGTTACTCTATCACTTCTTTTTGCGGCAATCTATTCAACGTTGAGTATAAAAAAGGAGATCCTTACTGAAGATCAGCTGGTCGAGGCTGCAAATCTAAAATGGGAATTAATTCTGAAAAAGAGCGTGGATCAGATAAGGGTCGTACCTCAGGAACAAAACAACAACCTGAACGACTATTCTGCAATCCTGAAAGTGGCCGGTGCCATTCGATCGCATCAGGACACGCCTCACTGGGCTGCTAATCGAAAAATATTCAAAGCATATCATTATTTTCTTGATCGAATTGACATAATATCCAGACAAAATCACGGAAATATGGAGATAATTATAGATCTTCTTGAAAAGATTAACCGAGCAACAATGGTAAAAATTGAAGCTGCAAACCATTCAGATGCATATACTCTTTTTGAGTCTCTTAATAATAGGGGCATACCCCTAACTGCAGTAGACATAATCAAGAATAAGCTGTTTGCGAAAATTGAATGTGTTGATTCTTGCGGCTTAGACAGTCACTTCAACTCGTGGAATCAACTATTGAATTACCTTGGAGATGACTTTACTGTCCAAGAGCGCTTCTTCAGGCAATATTATAACGCATTTAAAAAAAACTTGGATGGAACAACAAATGTCCCAATGGCAACACGCTCAAATCTAATTAAATTATATGAAAAAATGATCGATCGAGATCCTGCAAACTTCCTTGAAAATATAATTGAGGCAGGAAAATGCTACTCATTAATCCTTAATCATGCTGACGACGAAGATCATATCCTTTGCAAACCACTATTGAATCTTGAGCGAATAGAAGGAACACCATCCTATATTCTCTTGCTGCACTTGCTGGTAAAAAAGGATAAGTTTGATTTAAATGATAAGCATCTTAGTGAAATCATTCAATATCTTATAAATTTTTTTGTAAGAAGAAATCTAACAGATATTCCACCAACTCGAGATTTAATTCGGTTATTTATGAATATAATTATGAAAATTGAAAAACTGACCGATGAAAAAGTCCTAAAGATGATCAAACATGAACTTGTTGCAGTAAGCTCAGATGAGGATATATTCCGCAAGAGATTAGAAGGTCCAGTCTATTCTGAAAATCTTGCAGTTGCTCGATTTATCCTTTGCTCTCTTGAAGAAAGAGAGATGAATAAAGAGAATTGGAAAGACCTCTGGGCGATCGAAGGAAAGCAATATGTTTGGACCATTGAACATATTTTTCCCCAAGGTCACAAGATTCCTAAAGCATGGGCGAATATGATTGCAGAAGGCGATATGAATCGAGCAAGAGAGCTTCAGTCTCAACACGCAGATCGACTTGGCAACTTAACAATTACCGGATTCAACAGCACGCTTGGTAATAAGAGTTTTGAAGAAAAAAGGGATAGAAAGGATAGGAAAGGTCGGCCAATGGGCTATAGAAATGGGCTTTATTTAAATGACGATATTAAACTATACGACAAGTGGACTGTTGATCATATTGAAAGACGCACGAAGCGCCTCGCGAATGAAGCAATCAATCTATTTCAATTATAGGATCAAATACTATGGATTTGATTAGTTGAATAATAGCGCTCTTGGTTAAAGAGCTGAATTGCATAGCATGAGATTCAGACAACACCTGTCTAGAACCTTGCAAAAAAAGTACATTATCATTGAGTTGACCTGCCTATGACTCCAGAAGACGTCAGATCCAAACTCTCTCAGATGCTAGACCTCCCATCCGAAACGGAGTGGATCGAGTTCAAAGAAGCCAAGAACGACTATCATTTTGATGAACTGGGTCAGTACTTTTCCGCTCTGAGCAACGAGTCCAATCTGATGGGACAGCCCGCCGGTTGGCTTGTCTTCGGCGTGACCAACAAACCACCAAGACAGATCTGCGGCACAAATTATCGATCTACAAAACAAGGACTTGAAAAGCTGAAAGTTCAAATATCCAAGCATACAAACCACCAGATAACGTTTATTGACATTCACGAATTAAAAGAACATGGCGGTCGAGTGCTATTATTTCAAATCCCTCCCGCGCCGCGAGGGATACCCACAACTTGGAATGGTGTGGCCTACGGGCGCATCTCTGAACATAATAGCCCACTCTCACTTCATGAGATCGAACAGATCCGAAGGCAAATCGTCCTGGATGATTGGTCCGCCCACATCTGCAAAGGAGCCACAATCAGCGACCTCGACCCCCAGGCCATCAAATTTGCCCGCCAGCAGTACATGGAGAAGAATAAGAATAATACTCATCTGGCCTCCGAAGCAGATCAATGGGATGATATGACATTCCTTAATAAGGCCAAGATCTGCATCAATGGCAATATCACCCGGACGGCCATCATCCTTCTTGGAAAGAGCGAAGCTGAACATTTCATTTATCCTGCCATCGCCAGGATTACCTGGGTTCTCAAAGATGCAAATAATATAGAGAAGGATTACCAGCACTTTGCGCCACCGTTGATATTGGCCGTTGATCAGGTCTTTTCAAGGATACGGAACCTTACATACCGCTACATGGCAGAAAACCGCCTTTTCCCCACTGAGACCACGCAATACGACAAATGGGTAATCCGGGAGACTCTGCATAATGCCATTGCTCATCAGGACTATACCAAAGGCGGGCGCATCAATGTCGTAGAGGAGGCTGAGTCTCTTCTCTTTACAAACATTGGCGGATTTATCCCAGGAAGCGTCGAGGAGGCCATACGCAGAGATGCGCCACCTGAGATATACCAGAACCGTTTCCTGGCTGAGGCCATGGTCAGCCTCAATATGATTGACACCATCGGCAGCGGGATCAAACGGATGTTCCTGAAGCAAAGAGAGCGTTGCTTTCCCTTGCCGGACTACGATCTTGCCGAGCCCGACCGGGTGAGAGTCCGCATAATCGGAAAGATCATGGATGAGAGATACACCCGGATGTTGATTACCAGAACGGACCTCGACCTTATGGCCGTCATCGCTCTAGATAAGGTTCAAAAGACCAAGCCCATAACAGACGAAGAATTCAAATCACTTAAAAAGAAGAAGCTGATCGAGGGACGACGTTCAAACCTGTTTGTATCGGCAAAGATCGCTGCTGTAACCGATACCAAAGCGGACTACATAAAAAGACGAGGCATTGATAAGGAGTACAGCAAGAAATTGGTCCTAGACTACTTGGTGAAGTTCAGAGAGGCCACTAGGCAAGAAATAAACCAAATACTCATGGATAAGCTCTCGAATTCTCTATCTGACGAGCAAAAGAAATTCCGCATAAGGAATTTGCTTCAGGAAATGCGCACAGAAGGTACAATCGATGTGCTTGGGAGAGGTCCTAGATCTAAATGGATATTGTCTAAAACACGTCATAAATCCCCGAGTTAGACTAGTGAAAATGGTCTGGATATGATGCCAGAAACCGCAGAAATAGCTAGGTACAATGCGGTTTACACATAGTCTAAACACGTAAAGAGAAATTTAATTTAGACTACCATTTAGACTATGAACGTAACGAATCAATCGTCGGATAGATTAAATATCGCATCACTCTCCAACTCACGCATCCCTTCTCCTCAATACAACAAACGCCGCCCCGGCAAATGCCGCCAAAAATCCGAGCATCGCCAGATAAGACGCAACTGGAACTGCCTGGCCTAGGAGACTCGCCCGAAGACAGATGCTGACGTGAGTGAGCGGCAGCAAATAGAGGGCCGACTTCAGGGCAGCGGGCAGATAGTTCAGAGAGAAGAAGGTCCCGCCGAGAAAGGCCATTGGCATGATGACCACGCTCGTAAACACAATCATATCATCATAACAGCGGGCGAGCAGAGCCGAGAGCACTCCTAAAAATGAGAATATCAGACAGGCGAAGAGAAGGCTGGCCAAAAAGAATACGCTCACATGAAGGCCTGGGGCTATGATCACTGCTACGACGAGAAAGGCGATGGAGCTGACCATGCCACGCAAGACGCCGATAGAGGCCTTGCCGAGAAGGAGCGATAAGAGCCCCACCGGAGCCATGAGCGACTCATCAAAGCTTCTCCAGTGGATTTGATCTATGACGAGCCTCGTTCCGGCTCCGTTGAAGCTGCTGTTCATAGCCGTCATGGCGATGATGCCTGGAACAACGAATTGCATATAGCTGATGCCGTCCATCTTGATGCTCCCGCCCAGCCCAAAGACGAAGGCTGCAATGTAAAGCAGCGGAGAGACAACGGTTGCTATCAGGTAATTGGGCAGGTTGCGCCGCAAGGCCGAGAGATCGGACCAGAGGATGGCACAGGCACTCTCTGCTCCCATCCGGAAATCGAGTCCGATTTTGTCCATGAGTCCTTTCATAGCTCTTTCGGGTCTCCTTTTCACCATTTCAGGGATAGACGAAGCTTCCAAGCTCGTTCGGCTGGTAGTCCTTCTCTGTGAAGCGGTCGAGATATTCCCTATGAATCGCTTCTGGGTCCATGTCAGCGAAGATATCGGGGTGAAGCCACTTGGACCAGTACATGAGCAGCGCCGGATAATCCGTTCCGTAGCTGAGATAGGAGCTCATCACATAAACCTGGCCGCTCTTCACAGCACTGACCTCGGCCAGCTCCGGACGGCCAAGGATCTCATCTCTCAAGGCTTGCATCTTAGTGGTATCGATCACCTCATAGCCTGAATCGTTCTTCTCTGCGTATTTGATGATGACATCGGGATTTCGTTTTATGATCTCCTCGGCATCAAGGGTGGCAAAGGCCCCGCTTCCGTCCAGATCGCTGAATATGTGCCTTCCGCCAGCCAGATCAACCAGCTTCTGGACGACAGAATTTTTATTGTATGTTTTATATGGCTGCGAGCTGGCCTCGACATAGACGCTTGGCCTGTCATCCTTGGAAAGCCCACTGATTCTGTCAGCAATGATACTCAAATATTTGTCGTGGAACTCATTGAAGTACACGTCTGCGTTTTCTCTTCGGTTGAGGACATAGCTCAATTTGAGCAGCTCGTCCCTTGTAGTTTCAGGAGTCGATGAGCCAAAGCTGAGGACAGCAACTCGATTGCCAATGCTATCATTGATGGCCTTGGCACTGCTGCTGTAGGCAATGAGCAGATCAGGCTGTATCTCAAGCAGCTTTTCCAGATCCGGCTCAGTCCATGAGCCAACAGCTTCAAGTTCTGTGAGCCCGGGAAGAGTGATCCTGTACTCCTTGCTCTCTTTTATGTTGCTGGAGACTGCAACAGCGAGATCCTGCGCCTTGAGGACGCCAAGAATCTTTGCGTCCCTGTCAACCAAAGGCACGACGCTATCGACCGGCATATTTATCTTGACAGTTCGATTGGAATCATCGATGAGAATGATCTGCTCTTCTGATCCGTTTATGATCTTTAAAACCTGCTCGACATCGCTCTCGGTCACGCTGCCGTCTCCGTCGGTGTCTGAGAGATAGGTTGGCTGCAATTCTCCCTTGACTGCGCCTTCGATATAGGCGACATCCGCCTCGTCTATCCTGTCATCCAAATTGGCATTGCCGAAGATGTCGAGCGTGTATTCAGAAGAGCTGACCAGAGCAGATGATAGGGCCAGCCAGGTGCAGATCGCAAAAAGCAAAGAAAACAGTCTCATCTCATCTCACCTCCTGTGTAGGATAAACAAACACACCATGCTTGCTCAAGTCGAAGTCTAATCCCTGAAACCGTGTCAAGTACTCCTGATGGATTGCCTGTGGGTCCAGGTCGTCGAATAAATCAGGGTGGAACCACTTGGCCAGGTATGCAATGCCAGGAAGATGGTTGAATCCACCAAAGATATCGATATGAACAATGTAAACGCGCTCGTTTTCTATCGCTTTGACATGAGCAAGCTCAGGACGGCCCATGATCTCGTCTCTGATCTCGGAAAACTCGGTCGCATTATCCAAAGCATATCCGCTTTCATCTGTAATGGCTCGTTTGAAAATAATATCCGGGTTTCGCTTCATTACTTCCTCAGGATCGACATCTACCCCAGAACCCTCAGAGATGTCACCAAAGATATTTTTTCCACCTGCAATCTCTATTTTTTGGTGCCATCCGCTCTTAGAGCCACCAGTCCTCCACATCTCACCAGGATTATATGTGGCTTCCAGGAATACATTGGGTTTATCATCTTCAGGAATTTCTTTGGTAGTATTATGGATTTTATCAAGCCACCCTTCGTACCAATCTATGAACTCATCCGCTCTTTCAGTTCTCCCAAAGATGTAGCCAAAAGTCCTCACTTCATTTGCCAAGGTCTCCGGCTTGTAAAAGTCCAATGCAATAACGGAAATTCCTGGGAGCTTTTCTGCTTTCTCTTGGGCCTTGGAGGTCCATTGAATTACCAGATCGGGATTAAGGCCGATTATTGCCTCGTAGTCGGTAACCGAGATCGTTCCAACCGATGGAAGACCGGCTAACTCCGGAAAGTATGTATTGGATTCCAGTATGCTGCTTCCCACACCTACGATCCTGTCCTGAACGCCCAGGATTCTCATTACCTCAGCAGGATAGTCGTTGAGCGTGACTGCTCGTTGTACCGGAAGCTTGACAGTAACAACTCTGTCAGCGCTATCTATAAGCGTCAGCTCCAACTCTTCGCTTTTGATGATCTCGTTTATCCGATCCACATCCAAGGAGTCAACCTTGCCATCATAATTGGCATCGGCAAGTTTTGTAGCTTCGCTCTTGCCATCAATTACTCCCTTCACGTAGTCAACATCTCTCTCATCGATGATGTCGTTCATGTCGGCATTGCCGAAGATCCCCAAAGGATTACTCGACGAGATGAGATCGGCAACCTTATCGCCTGCTGCGGCGCCGCACGGGCCTGATGAAATGGCCAATATCAATAGAACAAGCAGAGAAATGGGCACTCTATTCATAATCAAATCACATTCCTTTTTACTAATATCGCTAATAGTATGATCATATCTGCAAATACACATGTTCATTATAACGATTTCGGTAATGATTGTCAAGATTGTCAGAGAGTTGTTATTCGAGGAAAAAGGTGATTGAGGATCGCCCTCAATCTATCGATTTGTCGATCTCACGGGTATGCCCACAATCCCTGGCTGGGTATGGAGAGCCAGTCCTCGAAATACTCCTTCTGCAACTGCGCTGGATCCAGGTCCTGGAATAGCTCGGGATAGAAGCGCTTGGCCAGGTATGCGGCTCCAATGGGGTCCTGGCCGCCGGATGCTGTTCCATAGTATCCGAGGATGTAAATCCGCCCTTCCTTAACGGCTCTGGTCTGGTTGAGGATATCAGACTCCTGAACAGTCTTGAGCGACTCCTTGGCCACTGTGTCGTTTAGAACCGTATAACCGAATCCTTCTTTGACGAAGTATGAGGCTATGACAATGCTATCCGGGTCCTGCTTAATAATCCATTCTCCATCCACCTTGCTGCCGGTGGCAATATCGTCTGCAACGTTGATTGCACCGGCTTTGTCTATGATCTGATGATCTCCGATCAAGCTCGGAGAAAGCTCTTTCTCGCCTTTGAGAAGTGCCGACATGGTTGCCGAAAAAACCCGAAGCCTCTGAGCATCATCCAGATCCTTTGTGCGCTCTGCGATCATGTCTAAGGTCTCCTGTTTCCAATCCAGAAAGGCCCTGGCACGATCGGGTTTTCCGGATATGTAGCCAAGAAGCATCAGCTCTGAATCGTAGGCATCCTTGCTAAGAGCGAGACCGATGACCTTGATCCCCATGGGCTCGACCATCGGCAGCACAGGCTCAATGTAGCTTCCCGGTGTCATGATCAGAACAGATGGCTTGGCCTTGGCTATGGCTTCGTAGTTGGGTTCATAAATTGTTCCGATATCGATCTTGTCGAGCAGTCTCGGGTAAAGATCCGGATCATCGAAGACGTAATTGGTGACACCCACTACCCGATCCTCGATTCCCAGCATCATGAACTCACGGCATGGGCTGGTATGCAGTCCTGCAAAGCTCTCTATGGGGATCTCCAGTGAGACTGTCCGGTTGGCTGAATCGATGATTGTGATATTAGCTGGCTCGTACTTCAAAATCCTGTCAACCAGATCGATGTCTAATGAATCGATCTTGCCGTCCTGGTTCGCATCGGCAAGCTTCGTTGGCTCTTTGGATCCCGCGGCTATCTCCTCCAAAAGATCCCGATCGGCATCATCGATCAGATCATCCATATTTGCATTGCCAAAAATATTTAGCGTGTAGCCTGAAGCCAGTCCTGGCACAAGCGCAAACATTGCTGACGCTGCCAGAAAAAGCGGCAGAAAATGAGCTGTTGGTTTCATACATCATTCCTCCTGAAGCGGATAAACGAATACGCCCTGCTTATCAAGGTCACAGTCCAGTCCCTGGAATTTTGTCAGGTATTCCTGATGAATGGCCTCTGGATCGAGATCCTCAAACTCTTCTGGGTGGAAAAACTTTGCCAGGTAGCCGATTCCTATGAAGTGCCTTACATTGCCGAGAATGTGATTATCAATAACAAGCACCTTATTGTCTTTAATGGCCTTAACATTGGCCAGTTCAGAGCGGTTGAGGATCTCATCCTGCAGATCTCTGAGACGTTTCGTGTCGTTGATATTGTATCCCTTGATATCCGCATCAACGCGTATGATTATGTCTGGATCAATCTTCAGTATCGCCTCTGGATCCACATCGAAGTAACCTTCTCGATCGGCAAAAATATTCTTGCCGCCTGCAAGATCGATTTTCTGTTGGTGACCTGTACCATTGCCTGCGCTGTAATATGGCTTCCTGCTTTCGTAATAGACTCGCGGCTTATCATCCTCAGAAATTTGATCCACCCGATCCTTTATGGAATTCATCCAGGATTCATAAAATTTGATGAATTCCTCAGCTTCATCTCTTTTGTTGAAGAGATATCCCAGCATTCTCGTCTCTTCGACATAGCTTTCGGGCTTGAATGCATCTATGCGGATCACTTTTATCTCAGGATCAAGCTCTTTTAGGTGAGATTGGACTTCGTTGCCTTCAGTTATCGAAAATGTCGCAAATGCAAAAACGACTTGCGGCTTTAGCCTCAGGATCTCCTCGTAATTGGGATTCTTGGTAGAATCCACATTTGGATATCCATAGAACTCCGATAAAATCTCATCGTTTTTGATATCGCTTCCAACCCCTATAATCCTATCATCTGCCTTAATCGACCTCATTGTCTCTACTTGGTGATTATTGAATGCCACAACCCGATCTACAGGCATCTTTACGGTTATTGTTTGGTCTGCAGAATCAATTATAGTTAGCTGTGTCTCATTTCCTGCAATGATCCTCTCGATTTCGCTGATGTCGCTTTCATCAATTGAACTATCGTTGTTCGCATCTGCCAGTTTTGTAGGTTCGTTCGTCCCTTTGATTATTCCCTGCAAGTATGTGATATCATTCTCATCCACAAATTCGTCCATATTCGCATTGCCGAAGATATCCAGCACAATATCTGATGCCGCCGCAGGCAGAGATATGAGCATCATGATAATCGATATCCATGCGATTAAATCCGGGCCGCGAAACTTGTTGCCTCTTGATAACATGAAATTCTGAATTAGCGCGTACTATATAACAGTTATTATGCCTATTATCGTAATAAGTGATTTGCATGAAGGGCTTCCTTCTCACCATGAGAAATCAATAGAACCCTTCGTGAGACCTTGGCGGCGCCGCAGCGAAGCTATTAAGTGCTGTGAGCACAGCATGATCCACAAATAATAATCCTCAAATTTATGATCTCCCTAGACGCTCTCCCACATCTCCCAGGATGCTACCTATTCAAAGACGATCAGGACAATGTGATCTATGTTGGAAAAGCCCGAGATATCAAGAAGAGAGTTGCCAATTACTTCCAAAAGCAGGATCACGGCCCCAAGACCGGAGCACTCATGGCCGCAGTCAGGGGACTGGAGTTCATTGTAACCAACACCGAGGTCGAGGCTCTCCTGCTGGAGAACACCCTCATCAAGAAACATCTGCCCCGTTACAATATCAAGCTCAAGGACTCCTCCCGTTACGCCGGCATTGAACTGACGGAAGAGAAGTTTCCGCGCATCAGAATATCACGCAAGCCCACCGGCCAGGGCTCCTTCTTCGGACCCTTCACCTCCGCCAGGGAGAGAACATTCGTCTACCAGTTGCTCCGCAAGACTTTCGGATTGCGCACATGCAGAAGGCTGCCAAAGAGGGCCTGTCTGCGCTACCATCTGGGCCACTGCACAGGTCCATGCATCGGCAAGATTGACGAGACCGAGTACCTGGAAAGAGTATCGAGGGCGGCCTCTGCGTTGGGTGGCAAGACGAAAGAGCTTCTGGTCTCCCTGCAAGAGAAGATGGCGGATCTTTCCCAAAGGCAGGAGTTCGAGAGAGCAATACAGATGCGAGAAGAGATCTATGCCCTGCAGCGTCTGCAAGAGAGGCAGCAGGTGGAGAAGAGCCGCAGGTATGATCAGGATGTGATCAGCTATCTGCTGGACGGGTCGAACGTTTTTCTCATGCTCTTTAAGGTTTATCGGGGAACGCTCGAGGGCAAGGAGGATTATGTCTTTGCCCAGAGAGAGGATTTTTTAGAGCAGTTTTTGGTGCAGTATTATTCAGAGAAGGAGCCGCCAGAGGAGCTGATAATGGATGAGCCGCTGGAGACTTCGATTGTGGACTTCCTCACTCACCAGAAAGGGAAAAAAGTGCGGGTCACCGTTCCAAAGCAGGGTGAGAAGAGAGTGCTCTTAGATCTAGCAAAGAAGAATGTAGAGATCGGATTCTTCGGAGACAGACAGAAGCTGATCGCCCTGCAGGAGGCTCTGCGCCTGCCGGTACGCCCTGAGGTTATCGAGTGCTTCGATATCTCGCACCTGTCCGGCACATCAACTGTAGGCTCCATGGTGCAATTTCGAGGCGGTAGACCCGACAAGAGCAACTACCGGCGATTTCGGGTCAAGGGCGTACAGGGCATAGACGACTTCGCATCAATCGCCGAGGTCGTCCGCCGCCGATACACTCGCCTCATCGAGGAAGCGCAGGAGATGCCGGACCTCATCATCATCGACGGAGGCAAGGGACAGCTCGCTATAGCTCTAGGAGAGCTGCAGGGCTTGCGGCTGAAGATTCCAATCATCTCGCTCGCCAAGAAGGAGGAGGAGATCTATGCACCAGGACTCGATGGGCCGCTGGACATCAGAAGAGACGAGAAAGCGTCGCTTTACGTGCAGGAGATCCGGGATGAGGCGCACAGGTTTGCTATAGCATACAACCGATTGCTCAGAAAGAAGGCGATCACAGACTGATCGATTTGCCTTCTTTTTAAAAAGAGCTGAAGGGTGTTGGATTCTATTGTGCTGAATTCTATTTTGCAGTAAGTTCGAACAAGATCTTCATGCCCTTGGTGAATGGGGGCATCCCGGATGTGAGAAGGACTACTCTCAGAACGTCCACGATCTCATCTTTGGTGATTCCCAGCTCCTTCATGCCGCTCATCATCTGCTTTTTGGTTGCCCGGTCGTCGGAGGCAGCGGCATTGATGGCGATGGCAATCAGCTTCTGGGTCTTATAGTCCAGGACTTTGCCTGTGTAGGCAGCTTCGTTCAATCCGACGATGGCTTTGTAGAGGTCAGGATATTCAGACTTCGTCCTGGCCATTCCTTCCCCAAAGAAAACTTCTTCTTTCATAAAAATTCACCCGTATGTTTGTTATCTTTTCAAAGAGTTATAGGTTTCGTTAAGCTTCATGGGAAGTGGAGGCTCCGTTTGGGTCGTTTGAGATCTGCTCGGATAATGGGTCGTGTACTCATATCACTGAATTGGTATCCGGAATGCCATCAGCTCCTTGATAGTCCAGATATGATCAGTCAGTCCTTCTGCCATCGCTGGTGTTCTTTGCGTCCATCTTTTCCTACCC
>Ga0074195_1002965_pt1 | contig 17137 bp, 17 predicted proteins | sample EPASupsiteHSE623_FD_64525 | JGI IMG/M metagenome (GOLD analysis project Ga0074195, IMG submission 64525) | Bioremediated contaminated groundwater from EPA Superfund site, New Mexico - Sample HSE6-23 | ecosystem: Environmental > Aquatic > Deep subsurface > Groundwater > Contaminated ...
GCACCAACAGCTCCGCAGCTTGCCCTGACGGCGAGCGCGGTACATCCGTGTACCGCGGCCGATTTTTCTAACCACCTTTTACCGGTCACGACTCCTAGCTGCGTTAACGGTTTTTTCCGGTTAACTGCCTCTCCTTTTGTTTCCATGGATTACCATCTTGTCCTAATACTACATAAGTCTTAATATACTGGTAAATTAATTTTACATTACCATCCATTCCGGGATAATACAAATATACCAGGTTTGCCGTATTTCGCCCCCTTCTTTATACTGTATACAGTGCAGCCATTAACCGAAAAGGGGGTAAGTCATGAAGAAAAAAGCCGCGGTGCTCCTAACCGCGCTGCTGGCGTTTGCTATCCTGTTCCAGTTCACCCCGCAGAAAGGTTATGCGTGGCTTATTTTTGACAGGCAAAAGGACAAGCCTTCTGCGCCCAGAGCCTTGTCAAAAAAGAAACCGGTACTGGCGCCAGTACCAACACCTGCGCCTGAACCGGTTCCGGAACCAACACCCGCGCCCGCACCGGCTCTCGAACCTTCACCCGCACCGGCTCCCGAGCCCTCATCTGCTCTTTCTCCTGCTCCGGCACCGGCCTCTGCGCCGACACCTGCTCTCCAGTCCCGGAATTTAAAACCTGCTGCCGCTCTAAACAGGGAAGTCATCGGTTTTTATACCCACGACTGGGCCGGGGATACCGCCTCCCAACTGTCCCTTAATACCTATGGGGCCAAGATGTCAGGTGTGGCCACATTTTCCTTCCAGTTGAAGGCAGATGGGACGTTTGACGGGACCGTTCCTGCCGGAGCTATTGAAAAGGCTCATACCAGCGGCGGGAAAGCCCTGGTACTGGTACATAACTGTATCAACGGGTCTTTTGACAGGAATCTTCTTCATGCGGTACTTAGTGATGCTACCCTTAGGGCAAAAGCAAAGAATAATCTCCTTTCCATCATCGAAAAAAACGGTTTCGACGGTGTCAACATTGATTTGGAAAACGTTCCGTCCACTGACAGGGCCGTCTTTACCGGGTTCGTATCCGAACTCTCCGAACTGCTCCATAAAAATGGATATATTGTCACCATTTCCGTCCCGGCCAAGACATATGATGCCACCACAGGCTGGGGAGGCGCCTTTGATTATAAGGCCATCGGCGTCGCGGTTGACAGGATGATGCTGATGACCTATGACGAACATTGGTTTGGCGGACCTCCGGGACCGGTGGCCTCTGTAGGCTGGGTGGAGAAAGTGATTAAGTATACCGTGAGTCAGGTTCCTGCGGAGAAGGTCCTGCTGGGCCTTGGCATGTACGGGTATGACTGGGAGGTAGCCGCAGGTAAAACTACCAGGGCTGTTTCATCCGTGAAGGCGCTGCAGACAGCCTCCCAGTATGGCGCTGCCATCAAGTGGGATAGTACGGCTCAGGTGCCATATTATTATTATACCGTTAACGGTATTCAGCATGTGGTTTGGTTTGAAAGCAACAACAGCGCGGAATTTAAAATAAACCTGGTTAACCGGTATAACCTGGCCGGAGTGGCCATCTGGAAACTGGGTTACGAAAACGCGGGATTCTGGCAGATGATCGACAAGAAATTTGCTAAGTAAATTAATGCTTAAAAAATAGGTTGTCTCAAAAAGTGCTTGTTAAAAGCCTTTTGGGACTTGTTCACAATACTTAATGTAAAGGCACGGGTATAAATGTTTCCTCCGCTCTGGGCGGAATCTCAATCGGCAACCACTCCCGCACGTTGGCTGGCGGATCGTGGGCCGATTGGTGATTCAAGCCCCGCTACGGAAACATTTATACCCGTGCTTCTGTTTTCTTATTTGGCAAAAGGCCCAAAAGCCTTTTGGGACAACCCATTTTTAATTGTACTTACAGGTTTCGGGGCATAACCCTTTGGGCGGGTGAATAATCTTTACCAGATGGTTTGGCTTAAAAAATATTTATCCGGGGGGTCAAACATGAAGGTATATTACATTAACTTCAACTACGTTATTAAAAAAGCAATAACGGGTTTGCTTATCATCATTGCCCTGATTCTTGCCTATAAAATGATTCAGTATAACCTGCTCAAGCCCACCCTGACCAAATTTGAGCCTATATACCAGGGCACTGCCGAACAAAAAAAAATTGCCCTTACCTGCAATGTGGTCTGGGGTGAGGAGCATGTTCCCCGGATACTGGAGATCCTCAAAAAGAACGATGTCAGGATGACCTTTTACCTGGGTGGACAGTGGGTTCAGAAATTCCCTGACCTGGCCAAGCAGATAGCCGGTAATCATGAAGTCGGTAACCACAGTTTTTCCCATCCCCACCCAACCTTTATCTCCAAACGGGAGAATATTATCGAAATAAAAAAGACCGAACAGGCCGTTTACGAGCAAACCGCAGTAAAAACCAGGCTTTACGCCCCGCCGTATGGGGAGTTCAACAAAACGGTACTGGAGGCGGCCGGGGAAAACGGTTATCAAACCATCTTGTGGAGCATCGATACCCTTGACTGGAAGCGCCCGTCTCCCGACATTATTGTAAGGCGCGTCACTGATAAGGCTCATAATGGCGCCATTGTTCTGATGCATCCCACGGAACCCACCGTAAATGCCCTGCCGGTACTTATCGAAAAGCTGCGGGAAAAGGGATATGAGCTGACCACGGTATCTGATATAATCGGCCTTAAATAACCTGTAAGCAAATCATGTTGGTTTTTTATTTACGGTATTTCACTTAGGGAGAGACCCGGATTGAAAAGAATTGGCTCATTAATACTGATTTTTTTTATCCTGTTTTGGCTGGCCGGCAGTGCACCGGCGGCCCCGGCCGGGAAACAGCCCGATTTATCCGGCGGGTTAAGCGTTTCAGCCGATGCCGCTATTTTGATGGATGCCAGGACCGGGCAGGTTCTTTATGCCAAAAACCCTTTCAAAAAAAGACCTCCGGCCAGTACTACCAAAGTTCTGACAGCCTTGCTGGCCATTGAAGCGGGCAGGCCTGACGAAGCGGTAACCGTGAGCCGGCAGGCTGCCTATACCGAGGGCTCCAGCATGTATTTATCGGTAGGGCAGACCGTGACAATGTCTGACCTGCTCTACGGCGCCCTATTAAATTCGGGGAACGATGCCTGTGCAGCTATGGCCGAGCATATTGCAGGAAGCACTGAAAATTTTGCGGTATTGATGAATATGAAAGCCCTGGCCCTGGGAGCCGTCAACAGCCGTTTTGCCAATCCCCACGGACTGCCGGACAAAGACCATTACAGCTGTGCTTATGATCTGGCGCTCATCGCCCGGAGGGCCCTGGCCAACCCCACCTTCGCTGAGATTGTCAGCACGAAGGACAAAACCATTGATATTCCGGGCCGGGACTGGGACAAAAAACTCCGCAACACCAACCGGCTGCTCTGGAGATATCTCTGGGCAGAGGGCGTTAAAACCGGCACGACCAATGCGGCCGGCCCCTGCCTTATTTCATCCGCCAGTAAAGATAACAGGCAGCTGGTGGCTGTAGTCCTCAATAGTGGAAACCGGTGGGGAGATTCCGTCAAAATGTTTGAATACGGATTCAACAGGTTTGAGTATCAGCAGGTAGCCGTTGCTGGTACCGAGTTCGGAAAGTACAGGGTGTATAAGGGCAGCTCGGAAGAAATGCCGGTTGTTTATAGTGCGGACCTTGGCATCCTGGTTCCGGTGGGAGACCCCGGAGCACTTGAAAAGAGGGTTTCCATTCAGGGGTGTCCTGAGGCTCCGGTAAGGAAGGGTATGGTTATCGGGTCTGTGAGTTATTTGGTAAACCATTGTTATGTTGGGAAGACAGACCTGGTATCAGCTCTCGATATCAAGAGAGAAGGTATCTGGAAAAAAACAATTAATTGGTTGAGCCGACAGCTGTATAACATTTTCAGACATATTTCTGCTTAATTTGCGGTTAGATAGAGGAATTTTGGTTAAGGCCTCGAATAAACAAAATTATTGTGAATTTAACCGGGAGGTCTTTATTTTAATGAATAAGAAAGAAACACTGCCAAATGGAGTAAGGATTATAACCGAAGAAATGCCGTATGTCCGTTCGGCCTCCATCGGTATATGGGTAGGCGCGGGATCCAGGGATGAAAGCGAGAGTAATAACGGAATTGCCCATTTTATTGAGCATATGCTGTTTAAGGGTACAACCGCCCGTTCAGCCAAGGATATAGCTGAAACCCTGGATGCAGTGGGCGGCCAGCTTAATGCTTTCACTTCCAAGGAATATACCTGCTATTATGCCAAGGTTTTGGATGAGCACCTTGACATCGCCATAGACCTGCTGAGCGACATGTTTTTCAATTCCACATTTAAGGAAGAGGATATTGAGAAAGAAAAGAACGTGATCATCGAAGAGATAAAGATGTATGAGGATACCCCGGATGAACTTGTCCATGACCTTTTTGCCAACACTCTCTGGAGCGGCCATCCCCTGGGGCGTTCCGTTATCGGAACTGCAGGGATAATAAGCCAAATAACCAGAAAAGACCTGGTTGATTTTATGGAAGGGTATTATCGGCCGGACGGGGTTGTGGTGGCAGTGGCGGGCAATATAAAGCATGACGAGGTTATCGGTAAGCTGGCACCTATTTTCAGCAATAACACGTCTCCCCGGAACGAGAGAAAATACGTGGCTCCGACTGCGGGCAGCCGGGTTTATTATAGAAAGAAAGATACGGAACAGGTTCATTTCTGCCTCGGGACCCCCGGACTTCCTCTGGACCACGATGATATCTATGTGCTTCATGTCATGAACAGCGTGCTTGGTGGTGGTATAAGTTCGCGACTGTTTCAGGAAATCCGGGAGGAAAGGGGACTGGCGTATTCTATTTATACCTATCACAGTTCCTACAGGGATGCCGGGCTGTTTTCCATTTACGCCGGTTTGAGCCCCGGCAACCTTAATGATGTCATCTCCCTGATTACCAAGGAGATGAAGAGCCTGAGGGTTAACGGTATTACCAAAGAGGAACTGGCCAGGACCAGGGAACAGTTGAAAGGCAGTATCCTGCTGGGACTGGAAAACGTAAGCAGCAGGATGAGCAGGATAGGTAAATCCGAACTCTGCCTGAACAGAGTCGTTTCCGTGGAGGAAGCGGTCGAGCGCATCAACAGGGTAACCGCTGACGATGTGAGGGAATTGGCCCAACAGTTATTCACGGGTGAGAAAATTGTGGTTTCATCTATCGGTCCTGAGACCGAAGAATCCGGATTAACCGTTAATATTGACTGACGGAGGGCTCATGGACAGGATAAAGGTATACATTAAAAAGACGTCCTCAGGGGAAGGGCTGCCCCTGCCGGGCTATATGACCGGCGGTTCAGCCGGCATGGACCTTTACGCTGCCGTGGCGGAGGTGGAAGTGCTCAAACCGGGGGAAATAAAACTCATTCCGACAGGGTTGAGCATTGCCCTCCCTGATGGTTATGAGGCCCAGATCAGGCCCAGGAGCGGTTTGGCTCTAAAATACGGGATTACCATGGTCAACACCCCGGGGACGATAGATGCTGATTACAGGGGCGAGATAGGATTAATTATGGTAAACCTGGGACAGGCTCTTTTTGAGATCCGGAGGGGGGACCGGGTAGCCCAGATGGTTATCAACCGGGTGACCAGGGCTGAACTGGTGGAAGTCAAGGACCTTGACGAAACGGACAGAAGCTCCGGGGGATTCGGTTCTACAGGTAAATAAAGTAATAAAGGCTTAACACCTCACATAATATTTATTATGGGGTATCCGGGATTAACCGGATCCACCCCGGTTTCAAGGGGGGTTGGCCATGACTTGTATGAGACTGAGCGAACTTGAAGGGAAAGAAGTTATCAATATAATTAACGGCGCGAGGCTGGGCGTCATCGGTGAAACGGATATGGTTATCGATATCCATACGGGAGAAATACAATCCATCATTCTGCCGCGTAAAAATAACATTTTCTATCTGTGGATGGACCGCCAGCATATAATAATCCCGTGGCAGGCGGTAAAGAAAATTGGCGCCGAGGTTCTCATCGTGGAACTGGACCATACGGTGCCCAATCTGACCGGCTACACAGGTTAAGTTGTAATCTCCCGGAAAAAAGATTAGCTATTATTTGCTGAAAACTGACCCGCTGTGGTTTGATCACGGCCGGTCAGTTTTTAACGTTTTCCGGCGCCGGCTGACCAGCAGTCTGAAATGCCGGATAATCAGGGGGACTACCGCCACACCGGCAGCCAGGTAAGAGGCGATGAGAAATGCCCGGAAGGCCAGGAAAAGCCCCCGGGTAAACTCTTTTTCCAGGAAGCTCAGCATGGAATTATAAGCGATAATCCCCGGTACCAGTGGAATAATCCCGGAGACTATGTAGACGGTAACCGGGTGTTTCTGAACCCTGGCCATAATCTCGGCAAAAGTCCCTATAACCACGGCGCCGGCGACAGCGGCTACCAGTTCGGGGATATTTTTACCCGATAAGCTCTGGCTGGCCCACCACCCCAGCATGCCGGCAAGCCCGATGGTAAACCAGGCGGAACGGGGTGAGCGCAGCGTTATACCGGTAAACATGGATGTAAAAAAAGCCAGCACCATCTCAAGAATCAGGGTTACCACCACCAAAAAATACATAATAAAAACATACCACAGACCGCAGAGACACAGACCAAAACCAGAGATTAGAATATCAAATGGCGCAAGTAGCCTGAATAAACGGCCAGGGCGAAGCCGACACCCCCGGCCAGCGCTGCGGCAACAAGGAGGGCTTCCACCATCCTCAGGGTCCCTGATAAAAGGTCCCCTGATATGAAGTCCCTTACGGCATTGGTCAGTGCCACCCCCGGAACCAGGGGGACCAGGGCACCTACAATGATCTTATCCAGATGCATACCAAAACCAAAGTCTACGAACAGGCTGCCGATAAATCCTGAAAATAACCCTGCCAGATACATCTGTAAAATATAGACCAGGTTAAAAGCCGCAGCGCCCACAATTATCCTTACCAATCCCGTAGCAAGTATTGCCGGCGCAAAGTCCCTCCAACTGCCGCCCAGCAGGATTGTTGCGGCCCCGGAAGCCAGGGCTCCGGCTGTCAGCAAAAGAAGAAAGCCATTATCTGTCGGCGGATGGGTGACTACTTCCTTTACTTTAGCCAGACCTTCCTCAAGGGAGATTTTATTGTCGGCATATTTCCTTGAGATGTCATTTATCAAAGAGACAACAGAAAGATTGATATCACGGATGTGGATGCGTTTGGCCAGAGTGAGGTTAGCGCCCTGGTGTTTACCGTTGATAATTATGCCTGTTGGGAAGACCAGGACCTCGGTATCTGTGAAGCCGGCCCTCTTGCAGATACGTTCGATTGTATCCTCCACCCGGGAGGTTTCTGCTCCATTTTTTAAAAGGAGTTCACCGGCCAGGCCGGCAAATTCAATGGCATCATGGTCCTGGATACAAATCACCCCCTGCTCTTCAGTATTTTACCCAGAACTTACCGGTATACATGTAGGGGCAAATACCAGGCACCCTTGACATATCATCTTATTTATAAGAAAATAAGGTTTAAGGTATTTTCCACCGTTATTATTCCCCAATTTCCACAGGAGGTCGCTTTGCATGTTAAAGGTAGTTGTGGTTGGAGCCGATGGCAGGATGGGCAGGGAGGTAGTCAGAGCTATTCTCAGAGAAGAGGACCTATCACTGGTCGGAGCTGTGGATGTGCACAATCAGGGCCATGATATAGGAACATTGGCCGCCGGAAACCCATGCGGAGTACCGGTGACCGGCAACCTGGGCCGGGTCCTGGAGGAAACCGGGACCGATGTCGTGGTTGACTTCACAACGCCAGACCGGGTCAGAGAAAACCTGGCGATTATTCTCAGACATAGAGTCAATGTGGTAATAGGCACGACCGGTATATCTGAAGAAAGCATTAATGATATCGACGTGAAGGCCCGGGAGGCAGGTGTAGGAGTGGTTATTGCTCCCAACTTTGCCGTGGGTGCAGTTCTGATGATGAAATTTGCCGCCGCAGCGGGCAGGTATTTGCCCAATGTGGAGATTATAGAACTGCACCATGATCAAAAACTGGACGCTCCTTCCGGCACAGCTATCAAAACGGCGGAGCTTATCAGGGCAAACAGGGAGTTTGTCCGTCAGGGCCACCCCGGGGAAACTGAAACAATCCAGGGCGCCCGGGGCGGCGAATACTCTGGCATGCGTATCCACAGCATCCGTTTACCGGGGCTGGTAGCCCACCAGGAAGTTATTTTCGGGGGGCTTGGTCAGACCCTGTCCATAAGACATGATTCCATCAACAGGGAGTCCTTTATGCCGGGAGTGGTTCTGGCAGTCAGGAAGGTTATAGACCTGAAGGGAGTGACTTACGGTCTGGAAAAACTTTTAACTTAATAAATTTTAATACCTTTTTTGACAGGCACCTCGTTTCGTACGGCTTCATATACTGTGAGTAGTTGGTCGTACGAAGGAGGTTGTGGCATGAGTTCGTTGCCTGCAGGCGTTGCGATTGCGGTCCTGGGGGGTGACGACAGGGAAGTTGTCCTGGTCACCGAACTGGTACGCATGGGCGCCAACGTGAGGGTTGCCGGAATTTCAAAGCTGGCTGAAAACAGTGCAGTCCAATGTTTTTATAGAATTGAAGATGCTGTACGGAACACCGGGTTTATTATACTGCCAATGCCCGGAACGGACGAAAAAGGTACGGTCAGGGCCAAGTACGGTATACAGCCGCTGGTATTGACCCCTGACTCCCTGCTTCCGGTCAGGGATGGCGGGGTTGTTATAGTAGGAGTGGCCAGGCCGACGCTTAGGGAAATGGTGGCGCAAAGAGGGCTTAAACTGGTGGAAATTGCGGAGATGGACGAAGTGGCCATTCTTAACTCCGTTCCGTCAGCTGAAGGTGCTATCCAGATGGCCATGGAGGCAACAGATATCACAATCCACGGCAGCAGTACCCTTGTTCTGGGTTTTGGCCGGTGTGGGGTTACTCTCGCCCGGATGTTGGCGGGGTTGGGCGCTAAAACATCGGTTACAGCCCGGCAGCCGTCCGACTTAGCCCGGATCCGGGAAATGGGTTTGCAGCCCTTGACATACTTGGAGCTGCCCGAATGCATCGGCGAATTTGATATTATTTTTAATACCGTGCCTACCCTGGTATTGGATAAATCGCTGCTGGAAAAAGTCAACCCGGTCGTCTACATCTGTGATATAGCTACCGCCCCGGGCGGTATAGACTATACAGCCGCAGAGCAGCTGGGCCTTAACGCGGTCCTTGCCCCCGGGCTGCCAGGTAAAGCAGCGCCCCGGACAGCGGGACTTATCCTGGCCAGTATAATTCCACAAATAATAATTAACGAACTCAACACATCCTCTTCAGTCTCAGGTAGAACCTCAGGTAATTCGGGGGTGTTTGCATGAAACTGAAAGGTATTAGAATAGGTTTTGCCATTACAGGCTCATACTGCACCATCAGAGAGGCCTTGGGACAGATTTCCCGTCTGGTCGAATGCGGCGCCGACGTATACCCCATCATCTCCTCATCTGTTGACTCGTCCGATACCAGATTTGGCTCGTCGGAAGAGTGGAAAGAAGCCCTTCGCAAAATAACCGGCCACGACATCATCAGGACAATCGTCGAGGCGGAACCCATCGGACCCAACAAGCTTTTTGACATCATGATTGTAGCCCCGTGTACCGGCAATACTGTGGCCAAACTGGCCAACGCCATTACCGACAGTCCTGTTCTTATGGCCATAAAAGCCCACCTGCGCAACCAGAGAGCCGTGGTACTGGCCATTTCCACCAATGACGGACTGGGGATGAACGCCAAAAATATAGGGCTGCTGCTAAATACGAAAAATATTTACATGGTGCCTTTCGGACAGGATAATCCTGCAGTGAAGGCGAATTCTTTAGTAGCTAAAATGTCACTTCTGGCCGATACTGTCCTGAACGCTATAGAAGGCAGGCAGATCCAACCGGTATTAATACAGTATACGGCCACTAGCCACTAACGTGTCGATGGTGTAGTAAAATAATCTTCAATATACATAACAACATTACGGAGGGATAGTTATGAAAAGGTTTAATGTTGCTGTCGTGGGCGCCACCGGCGCGGTTGGACAAGAGTTGCTAAAGATTTTGCTGGAAAGAGATTTTCCCGTGGCTGACCTGAAATTACTGGCTACTGAAAGGTCGGCCGGTAAGAAGATAGAATACGCAGGCCGGGAATATACCGTTGAACCTACAACGGCAGAGGCCTTCGCCGGTGTAAATATCGCCCTGTTTGCCGGGGGCTCGGCCAGTAAGGATTTCGCCCGGGAAGCCGCCAAGCAGGGTGCAGTGGTAATCGATAATAGCAGCGCCTTCAGGATGGACCCCGATGTTCCCCTGGTGGTCCCGGAGGTTAATCCGGAGGACGTTAAAGAACATAACGGAATTATAGCCAACCCCAATTGTTCCACCATCATCATGGTGGTTCCCCTTAAACCCATCCACGACGCCGCCGGGATTAAAAGAGTAGTTGTATCCACCTACCAGGCTGTATCCGGAGCGGGAAAAGAGGCCATTGACGAGCTGGCTGAACAGGTCAGGCTGCTGTCCACAGGACAGGAGGTCAAACCCCAGGTTTTCCCCTATCAGATTGCCTACAACCTGATCCCTCACATAGATGTCTTTACTGACATGGATTACTCCAAGGAAGAATGGAAAATGGTCAGGGAAACCCAGAAAATCATGCACGACGACAATATTCAGGTTACCGCTACTACTGTAAGGGTGCCTGTATTCAGGAGCCATTCCGAGTCGGTGAATATAGAAACCGCAAAGAAGATTACAGCGGACGAAGCAAGAAAAATTCTGGCCCAGGCTCCCGGCGTTATAGTTCGTGATAATCTTGAAAAGAAGGAATATCCGATGCCGCTGTTTACTTCCGACAGAGACGAGGTTTTCGTTGGCAGAATCCGTGAGGATAACTCCATTCCCCAGGGGCTGAATATATGGGTCGTGGGAGATCAATTACGCAAGGGAGCCGCTACCAACGCCGTACAAATTGCCGAACTGGTCGTAAAATATAATTGCTTCTAGGGAGATGACAGCATGAAGTACCTTGTGCAGAAATTTGGCGGGACATCACTGGCTACGCCCGAGTTAAGAGAACTGGCGGCACAAAAAATAATTGCCGCCAAAAAAGAGGGCTATTCTCCCGTTGTAGTGGTTTCCGCCATCGGGCGCCAAGGCGACCCTTATGCTACAGATACGCTGCTTAAATTTATCGGCGGCATTTACCCGGAAATTTCCTGCCGGGATCTTGATAACCTGATGGCCTGCGGTGAGGTAATATCCGGAGTGACCATGGTTGCAGTGCTTGAGAAACACGGGTACAAGGCTGTGTTTCTTACAGGGGGGCAGGCCGGCATAGTCACCGATGATAGCTTTACCGATGCCCATATAACACAGGTGAACCCTGCTCTGATCAACAAATACACCGCGGATGGAGCCATCGTCGTTGTGGCCGGCTTCCAGGGACAGACCCGGGAGGGACTGATTACCACCCTGGGGCGGGGCGGCAGCGATACTTCCGCGGCTGCTCTGGGGGTGGCCTTAAACGCCGAAGCCATCGATATTTATACCGATGTGGAAGGCATCATGACAGCTGACCCCAGGATAGTAAAAAACGCCAGAACCCTTGATATCGTGACATATAACGAAATATGTCAGCTGGCCCGCGAAGGGGCGAAGGTAATCCATCCCCGGGCAGTGGAAATAGCCATGCAGAAGAATGTACCCTTAAGGGTGAAATGCACCTTTTCCGATGCCCCCGGGACGCTTGTCACTTCCGCGGCCGATAACGGGTCTGTCGAAATCAAGAGAGACCGCGTAATTACCGGAATTACACATATCCCCGATGTATCCCAGTTAAAGGTGGATATCTCCGGTTGGGCTGAAAACGATTATCCCCAGTTAAAGATATTTAAGGCCATGGCCTTGGCCGGTATAAGCGTTGATTTTATTAACGTCCACCCCGACGCAGCAATCTTCACCGTTAAGGATGACGTAGCCTCAAAAGCCGTACAGATACTGGAAAACATGGGTTTCTCTCCGGGTGTTACACCCGGCTGCGCCAAGGTGTCGGCTGTAGGAGCCGGCATGGCGGGAGTTCCCGGGGTGATGGCTAGTATCCTTGAAGCGCTGGCTGCCGAAAATATTAAGGTGCTGCAGACGGCAGACTCTCATTCCACCATCTGGTGCCTGGTGAGACAGGACGAGATGGAAAAAGCCATCAGGGCGCTGCACAATTATTTCGCCCTGGGGGAATAACGGGAACCGCCTGCAAAATCCATAAAAATATCAATTTAATTAATGAGAGGTGGAAGTCTTGTGACAGATTTCGGGCGAGTGCTGACTGCCATGGTAACCCCCTTTGATGATAACCTGGAAGTGAATTATACTGAAGTGAGGCAGCTGGCACGATATTTAGTGGAAAATGGTTCCGACGGGATAGTGGTGGCTGGGACAACAGGGGAGTCACCTACCCTGACCAACGAAGAAAAAATCAGGCTGTTTGAAACTGTTGTGGATGAGGTCGGCAGCAGAGCGGCTGTTATCGCTGGAACAGGAAACAATGATACTGCGGATTCCGTATTTATGACCAGGGAAGCTGAAAAGGCCGGTGTCCACGGCATAATGGCCGTGGCTCCGTACTACAATAAGCCGCCTCAGGACGGCATTTACAACCATTTCCGCATGATTGCGGCAGCCACCGGTCTGCCGGTGATGGTCTACAATATACCGGGCAGGGCTTCAGTCAATATACTGCCGGATACCATTTCCAGGCTGGCCCAGATAGATAACATAGTCGCCTTGAAGGAAGCGGCCGGAAGTCTGGACCAGGCCACTGAAGTCAGGCGTAAAACCCCCCAGGATTTCCTGATTTATTCGGGGGATGATTCCCTTACCCTGCCCATGCTGTCCGTTGGCTGTCACGGGGTGGTGAGCGTTGTTTCCCACATTGTCGGGAGTGAACTGGGGCAGATGATCAAGGCCTTTCTTAACAGTGATATGGAAACGGCCACCAAGATTCACCTCGACCTGTTCCCCATATTTAAAACCTTATTTATCACCACCAGCCCCATTCCGGTCAAGACAGCCCTCAATATGATGGGCCATGCAGTCGGCGGGTTACGGCCGCCTATGATTGCTGCGGGAGAAGCTGAAATTGAGGCCATCAGAAATGTCCTGATAAGCTATCATAAAATACAGTGAAGAGCACACCTGTGCTCTTCTTTTTTTCGTCAATTTGCCGGATAAAGTATTTTTCCAAGATTTCCTGTCAATAATACAAGTGAAATAGTTACATACAGAATCAATTATTTGCTTGTGGTGACAATTAGAATACAGTATAATAATAACAGGTGTTTATGGGCGGTTAATTTTGGTAACCTGAGAGTCGGAACGGACAACCGAATATTCCCCTTACTTCTCCTGGTTTTCTCGGTAATTGCTCTACCACGATTTTCAGCGTGTTTTTTTTGTTTTCAGGAGGTGTATAAATGGCAAGAGACGCGAAACTTTCGCTAATTCCCCTGGGAGGTCTGGGGGAAATCGGAAAAAACATGATGGTTGTGAAGTACGGGGAAAATATTCTGGTTATTGACTCGGGTTTGATGTTTCCGGAGGAGGAGATGCTGGGAATAGATATTGTTATTCCCGATATTACTTATCTCCTGGAAAACAAGGATATCGTCAGGGGAATTGTCTTAACCCACGGTCATGAAGACCACCTCGGGGCTCTTCCGTACGTGTTAAGGCAGGTAAATGTACCTGTTTACGGGACGAAACTTACCCTCGGGCTGCTCCAGGGTAAACTTAGGGAAAATGATGTTGCCGGTGGGGTGACGCTGCATCCCGTGAAGCCCCGCGATATGGTGGAAATCGGCCCGTTTAAGGTCGAATTTATCAGGGTCAGCCACAGTATTCCCGATGCCGTAGCCATTGCAGTGCATACCCCCGTTGGCGTGATTGTGCACACAGGCGACTTTAAGTTTGACCAGACCCCGGTTGACGGGCAGATTACGGACTTTCAGAAGTTTGCCGAACTTGGCCAAAAAGGTATCCTGGTACTCATGTCGGACAGTACCAATGTCGAGCGCCCGGGGTTTACCCTGTCAGAAAAAGTTGTGGGCAATACTTTTGATGAGGCATTCCGGACCGCTAAAGGCCGGATCATCGTCGCCACCTTTGCCTCCAACGTTCACCGGCTGCAGCAGGCGATTGCCACAGCTTACAAATACGACCGTAAAGTGGCCATTGCAGGGCGCAGCATGGTCAATGTTGTCGGCATTGCCGGCGAGATGGGCTATATCAATTTCCCCGGGGATATGTTTATCGAGCTGGATGAAATAAACCGTTATCCGGCTGAAAAGATAACCATATTAACCACCGGCAGCCAGGGCGAGCCTATGTCAGCTCTGACCCGGATGGCCATGAGCGACCACCGCCAGGTGGAGATTATCCCTGGTGACACGGTAATAATTTCGGCAACCCCTATTCCAGGAAACGAAAAATTGGTCGCCCGTACCATAGACCACCTTTTCAAACAGGGAGCGGATGTTATTTACGAATCCTTTTCCGGGATTCACGTATCCGGTCACCCCAGTCAGGAAGAACTGAAAATGATGATTAACCTCATCAGACCCAAGTTCTTTGTACCTGTACACGGGGAATACAGACACCTGATAAAACACGCCAAACTGGCCAAGGAATTAGGCATTCCCCGCAACCAGGTATTTGTCCTGGAAAACGGCCAGGTTCTGGAGTTTGGTAAAAACTCCGCCCGTCTCAACGGACGGGTTACGGCCGGACGCGTCCTTGTTGACGGGTTGGGTGTAGGCGATGTCGGCAACATAGTCCTGCGTGACCGGAAACAACTTTCCCAGGACGGTATCCTGATTGTGGTTGTCAGCATTGAAAAGGCCAGCGGTACGGTTATCGCCGGTCCGGACATCGTTTCCCGGGGGTTCGTCTATGTGCGTGAATCCGAGGGCTTGATGGAGGAAGTCAGGGAAAAGGTAAAAATCGCCCTGCAGAAATGCCAGGAAAAAGGTATTACCGAATGGGCTGCCATCAAGTCAAATATCAGGGAGGCCATCAGTAGACACCTGTACGAGAAAACCAGAAGAAGACCAATGATACTGCCAATCATCATGGAAGTGTAGAAAAAATACGCAGCCGCTCAGGCTGCGTATTTTTTCTTGCTGCTGTAAACATACTAAACAGGAAACCAAAATTGGGAGCGTGATTGCATGTCTGAATTTGAATGGACGCGTTTTCCCGGGGGGGACAATACGGGTAAGCCTCATACTATTAACCCTGAGCTGCCCGGACAGCCGGGAATTGCACCCAACCCTGACATATTGATACCCCAGGAACCCGGAACCGTTGAGCCTGATGCGCCGGGAGTTCATCCGGAGCCCGGCGAGGAACCCCAGCGTATAAGGAAGACAAAGCAGGGGATCAACAAAAAAGGGGATATCAATACTATAAAGGAACTGGGCCAGATAACGATGCCCCAGACCAAGACCAATATCCACTGCCTGCCGATAGTGGGCCAGATTGAAGGCCACATGGTGCTTCCCCCGCAGAACAAGACGACCAAGTACGAACACATGATTCCTCAACTGGTGGCTCTGGAGGAAAACCCTGAAATAGAGGGGGTACTGATTATCCTCAACACCATTGGCGGCGACGTGGAAGCCGGCCTGGCTATCGCCGAAATGATCACCAGTATGTCCAAACCTACCGTTTCTCTTGTCCTGGGCGGGGGCCACAGCATAGGTGTACCAGTTTCGGTGGCTGCCAACTATTCCTTTATCGCGGAAACAGCCAGTATGACGATTCACCCCATCAGGCTGACCGGGTTGGTGATAGGGGTGCCCCAGACTTACGAATACCTTGATAAGATGCAGGACAGGGTAGTCAACTTTATCACCAGGCATTCCAAAGTCACAGACCAGAAGCTGCGGGAACTTATGTTCAGGACCGGCGAACTGGCCCGGGATATCGGTACTGTCCTCATCGGCAAGGATGCGGTGGACTGCGGCATGATTGATGAAATGGGCGGAATATCCAGTGCGGTGGCCAAGCTTAACCAGTTAATCGAACAGCGCAGAAATACGGGGGGGTTAGTGCAATGAGTATAATTTATACGCCACTGCCAATCGAACTTGTCCTCGATGGCATAGACAAGGAAGGCCCACCATACCAGGAAATTGAGGTGGGCGGCGCCAAACTGCTGGTGGAACAGCAGAGTATGGACAAGTGCCGGGTAGTCCGCCTGATCAGCACAAATCCCGCCGACTACCTGAGGAGCGAGTTCCAGCCGGGGACGGAACTTAAATTTGTACCCCAGTTTACTTCCGGTGAAACGGAAGGGGAGTATTTAGTTTGATTATAGGCTAAAGGTTACAGGTAGCGGAAAAACAACAAAACATACCACAGAGATCGCAGAGGCGCAGAGAAAAAAGAGAACCACAAAGACATGCAGGTGATTGATTCATGTCTAAGTACTCTTAGAGCAAGCTGTGGTCCTAACACCACAAAGAAAACATAATGAATAATCATAAAAAAAAAAATTATACTACTTATAGTGGAAGGCCTAATTTTGGCTTACTCCCATAGTCACGTTATGAAAATTGCCCACAAAAAGTGGGCTTTTTTATTTTACAGTGTCCTCCCCGAGCTTTATAATTATAAATGGAATAAGAATTCCTAAAAGTATATGTCCTATCAGGTTAACTAAATTTGTGCCGGCGTCGATAGGATCAATTCTACCAATTTTCAGTCTTAAAATAATACCAAAAACGAAGAGCCACGATAAGGAAGAAACAGATAACCCTTTAACGAACCAAAAATCTTCCCCGGTAAGATACAGCAGGTATACCGTTGCTATACCCATACCAGCCGCTATGGCATAATCGGTGAACATCCCTACTATTAATGCAGGCATTGTTTTTACGTCCGGTATTTGGAAATAAGCTGATGCTGCAATATGCCAGATGAAGTATTTAGTTAGATTAAAAAAGTAGCTGGTATAGTTATAAATATTTTCAATTATATTTGCCA
>Ga0074195_1002966_pt1 | contig 17134 bp, 18 predicted proteins | sample EPASupsiteHSE623_FD_64525 | JGI IMG/M metagenome (GOLD analysis project Ga0074195, IMG submission 64525) | Bioremediated contaminated groundwater from EPA Superfund site, New Mexico - Sample HSE6-23 | ecosystem: Environmental > Aquatic > Deep subsurface > Groundwater > Contaminated ...
GCCGGCCCCCCCCGCCGCCCCCGGCGCGCGCGCGGCGGAGGCCGGGGCGCCCCCCCTGCCGGCGAATTTGATGCCGATTTTCTCGGCACTGCCACCGATTGCCGGGACTCGCCCCGGCGGGCGAGGGACTTTCTTGCTGCGCAGCAAGAAAGTACCCAAAGAAACGCGCCCCGGCGCCACGGGTGGCTGACGCCAGCTTCCCTCGCTACGGCAGAAACGGGCGGGCAGCTTTGCAAACTTGCCTGCGGCTCGAACAGCGAAGCCGCAAACCCCGCCCGTCCCTGCCTTCGCTCGGCGTGGCACTGCCCTTGTTCTTGACGAGCGAAGCGAGGCTAGAACTGGGCGTGCAAAGCTGAGGGGATGGTCGGTTAGCAGCCTGATTTGATGTGCGAGAAGAGAGGAGGTAGGGCGGGGAGGAATTCTTTTCAAAAATACGTCTTCGATCCTAATCACTTTTCTTCTTGCCCACCGCTGGCGCATCCTGGGTTTGCGCGGATACGCTATGCGCTTGCACAAAAAACATGATGACCTCACGCAGTAGCTTGCGCTGAGGCGTTGGCAGGGTTAGGAAAGCCTCGAACATTTCACGCTCCAGATGACCTACCCCATCGTCCCAGCGCTTGAGGTTGGCTTGGACGGATTTGCTGACCCGTTCGCCGAATCGTAGGACATGTGGCTCAACCTTCAGCCATTCAGCTAGCACTTGCAGCTTCTCCTGTGAAGGTATCGCTTCCCCATGCAGCCAGCGGCGCACGGCCTGAAAGGTTACCGAGCGGCCCCAGTAGCGGCTGTTGAACTCTCGTTCCAGCACTGCCGGCCGTGCTTCGTAGCCCGCAGCAACCATAGCTTCGCGCAGGCGTAACGCAAATTCCTCTTTTTCTTCCATGAACAGAAAGTTAAATTGGTGGGCGACATTAATGTCACTATTTGTTATATTCGCAGTTAAATTATCTGTTCAATTTAATTTGCCTCGCCAGAAGAGAGTGACATGGTGGCGCACACAGGAACCATATGAATCAACAATCCCCTTTGCATGCGGCCCTATATTGGAGGTTGGACTCTATTGCCTCCCAGGATCAAATAAGGATGTATTCCAGTTGTTGTGCCACCCGTTATCCAATAAAGCTGTTTCGATATTGGTTTACCTATAACCTGATTCGAGAAGAATCGGTACGCCTTAGACGCCCGTTACGTATCTGCGAGATTGGCGTTGATCGTGGGCAAATGCTGGGGTTTGTGCGAGTAGCCGGAAACATCGAGATTGCATGCTGGGATGCGGTCGATTACCGGTTGAAACCTGAACTCAATCAATTCGGGTATTCGCGACAGATTGAAGTTGATGTTGATAAGCCCGATTTTTCTCTGGACGAAAAATACGATGTGATCGTTGTGCTCCACTTGCTCGAACATCTACTAGAACCGGAAAGACTGATGAAGCGGCTTTCAGTCTCAGTAGAGCCGTGCGGTATAGTGATTGGCGGTTTTCCGGTAACACCGCGATGGGCTGCATCAGCATGGGAAAAGCGGCTACGCCGCAAAATTAATCGCCACTTTCATAACTTTGGCCACGTCAGTGTATTCTCGCCGGAGCGCGTGCATAGTCTTGCGGAGGATTGTAAGTTGAGGCTCGAATTTCTTTCAGGCGCTTTCCTGATTAGAAAGACGGGATCCTTCATCGAGAACTCATCATTCTGGGCTCGCCTAAATTTGCTCTGGGGTGCGGTGTTCCCTTCGTTGGGCGGTGAGATTTACTGGCAAATGCGCCGCATGTAAAGTGTAGCAATGAGCCCCAAGCGTTAATGGGTTTTCGATCAGGTGAACAGCCAACTCAAGCCAGCGTTACCCCCTTATCCCAATAAGGCTCCGGCCCAAAATGCCGGGCGAGAAAATCCACCATCACCCTCACCTTCGGCAAGAGGTGGCGATCGGGCATGAACACGGCGCAGATGGCGTCGCCATACTGCGTCTGCGGCGTGTAGTTGGGGAGTATCTGCTTGAGCCTGCCGCTTAGCAGGTCGGGGCCGGCGATGTAGGTGGGCAGGATGGAGATGCCGAGATTTTGCACGACGGCGGTGTTCAGCGCCTCGACGTTGTTGACCTGATAGTTGCCTTTTACATGCACCTCCAGCACCGGCGATTCAGCATCCGGCCCCTTGAAGCGCCAGAGCGAGTGTTCCAGGCTGGATTGGAAAGTGAAGCAGCGGTGTTTTGTCAGTTCATCTGGATGTTGCGGCGTTCCCGCCTGTTCCAGGTAGCCGGGTGAGGCGCAGAGCACCCAGCGCACTACGGCCAGTTTCTTTGCCACCAGATGCTGCGGCGTTTGGGCCGACATGCGCAGGCAGATATCGAAACCTTCCTCGACCAAATCAATCATGCGGTTGGTCATGACCATATCCACCTGAATTTCCGGGTAGGTGCGCAGAAAATTTGGCATCACCGGCGCGATGTGCAACTGGCCGAAGGTCACGGGCACGCTGATGCGCACTCTGCCGCGCGGCTCGGTGCGCAATTTCTGCACTGCCTGCTGTGCGGATTCGACCTCGGCCAGGGCGCGCACGCAGTGTTCGTAATAAATCTCGCCCGCTTCGGTCAGGCTGATCTGCCGGGTGGTGCGGTTGAACAACTTGCTGCGTAGCGAATCCTCCAGAGCATTGACGAGTTTGCTGACCGTGCCTTTCGATAGGCCCAGTTCCTGGGCGGCAGCGGTAAAGCCTTTCAATTCGGCCACCTTGACGAAGGCGATCATGCTGTTGAGTTGATCCATGGTTTCCAATATTGAAACAGTGAGTTGGATTTTAGCGGGTTTATTTCTTAATTCAATGAGTCTAGAGTTCAATCATGCAGGTTTCCCAACTTTCCGGAGGCGACAATCATGAGCGAAATTCGTTTTAACGCGCTAGTTCTGAAGCAGAACGACAAACAACTGACGCCGGTCATCGAGCAACTCGGTGTGGACGATTTACCGCAAGGCAATGTCCTGGTTCAGGTCGAGTATTCAAGCATTAATTACAAGGATGCGATGGCGATAGGCAATCGCGGCATCATCCGCAAGTTTCCGGCGGTGCCGGGGATCGACCTGGCAGGGGTGGTAGCCGAATCGCAAGACCCCGCCTACAAGCCCGGAGACAGAGTGGTGCTGACTGGTTGGGGCATCGGCGAGCGTTACTGGGGTGGCTACAGCCAGTATGCCCGCGTGCAGTCCGAATGGCTGACGCCGCTCCCCGCCGGTTTGACGACGCGGCAAGCGATGGCGATCGGGACGGCGGGCCTGACGGCCATGCTTTGCGTGCTGGCCATCGAGAAACAGGGCATCAAGCCGGACAGCGGCGAAATTCTGGTAACCGGCGCGACTGGCGGTGTCGGCAGCGTTGCCGTGGCGATACTGGCGACTTTGGGCTATCAGGTTGTCGCCATGAGCGGCAAACCGGAATGGGAAGATCGCCTCAAGATGCTCGGTGCGCAACGCATTGTCGGCCGCGACGAATACGCGACGCCATCCCGTCCGGGCCGCTTCGTGCTGGAGTCGGAAAGTCTCGCGGCGGCGGTGGATACCGTCGGCGGCAACACGCTCGCCTCCATCATTTCCCGCCTGAATTATGGCGGCTGCGTCGCAGCTTGCGGTCTGGTCGGCGGCAACGACATCGACACCAACGTCTTCCCCTTCATCGTCCGTGGCGTCAGCCTCTTGGGCATAGATTCGGTGCGTTGCCCGACACCGTTGCGTCTGGAAGCCTGGCAACGGCTGGCGCGCGATTTGTCGTTGGCCAAGCTGGATTCACTGGTGCGGGAAATTTCCCTGGCGCAGGTGCCGGAGGAAGCCGCGAAACTGCTGGCGGGTCAGGGCCAGGGCAGGATCGTCGTGAATCTGGCGAAATAGAGAGAAATCATGAGTGTGGAAAAAGGTAGCCTCAGGCCCCCCAGCGAGCAGCACAGCCTGATGATTCGAGTGGTGCGCAACTGTCCCTGGAACAAATGCAAGTTTTGCCCGGCCTACAAGGGCGAAACTTTCTCCATCCGCAGCAGCGAGGAAGTCATCGCCGATATCCAGAAGCTCGCCGCCGATCCGGAAAATCATCGCTATCAAGCCGTGTTCTTGCAGGACGGTGATGCGCTGGCCGCAAAAGTAGCCAGCCTGCTGGAAATCCTGGCCGCCATCCGCACTCACTTGCCTGCCGTGAAACGCATCACCGCTTATTCGCGCAGCAGAATGCTCATTAACCGCAAGGTCGAGGATTTGAAGAAGCTCAAGCAAGCGGGCCTCGACCGTATCCACATTGGACTGGAATCGGGATGCGATGAGGTGCTCGATTTCATGAACAAAGGGACAACTTATGAAATCCAGAAGGCGGGTTGCCTGCGCGCAAAGGACGCTGGGATAGAAATCTGCTGTTACTACATGCCCGGCCTGGGCGGGCGGCAGTTCTCCGAAAAACACGCGCTGGATACTGGCCGGCTGATTAGCGAAATCGAGCCGGATCGCGTCAGACTGCGCACCTGCTTCGTGCTGGAAGGCACGCCCTTGGCCGAGGAGTATCTGGCAGGCCGTTTCGAGCCCTTGGACGAAGAGGAAACGGTGCGGGAGGTTCGGCTCTTCCTTTCACAACTGTCACAGACCAGAACCGAATTGATCAGCGACCATCGCATCAATCTTCTCTTCGAACTGCGTGGCCATCTGCCTGAAGAACATGGGCGGCTGATGGGCATCATCGACCGCTATCTCGCATTGGCAGAGTCAGATCGTAAACTATTTGTGGCAGGCCGCCGCCTGGGCCTGGTCCGGTATCTCGATGAATTAGGAGATGCGAGTATCAGGGCGCAAATCGCTGAGCAACAGCATCGCTATCAGCAGATTACCCCGGTGCCGAAGAGCATGCTCTATTAAGGTACCTCTGATCAAGCCATTCTCGCTTCCGCGGGAATGACGGCATGGGGACTTGTTCAGACCTTCCTTAGGTAGTGTTGCCGCTCAAAGCGATATGCGGTAGCTGCTCAACCAGGGCGGCACATGCCATGTGACGTTGGGGTCCGGGATATGCCTTGGCGGCGTTACGTTTCCGCGCCAGGCAACACCCATGATCTGCATGGTCAGGCAGATCATGGTTTGCCATCCCTTGGCGCGCAGGTAATCCATGGCGTGCGCGACGTCGGGAAATGCAAGGTCGTGGAACAGCATGATGGCATCGGCGGCAGCGTATTGCTCCGCCGCTATTGTGTCATCGAGCGGGTGCGGCGCCGAGTGGTCGCCGTCAATGAATACCAGGGACCATCTCTTGCCGTCCCTCGCTGCGATGTCATGCACCGCCGATGGGCTTGCCCCTGTGTGTAGGGAGCAGCGGTCTGCAACGCCAGCTGCCTGAAGCGAAGCGCGCACACTGTTGAGTACGTCCGGCTCGGCAAAGAGTGGGTCGACCACATCGAGATCTACTCCGCCCAACGCCAGATGACAGGCCGACCAGCCCATCCAGCAACCGATTTCCAGCGCCGGCTTGCCGGCGAAAAGCTTGGCAACATTGTGGATGAGCAATGCCTCCTCGCGTGAAACAAAGCCATTGAAAGGGCTATGGATATCGACATACCACTTGTGCGGTATTTCCTTGCGATGGAATGGCGAAGTCGGGCGGTGGCGATTGCCTTCGACCATGTTTGGAAATGCGGCATCCGGGTGCACGACCGCCAGGCTCGGCGGATAGTAGTCGTAGGTATTGAAGTCCGCCGCGAGGCCTTCGATGGTGGTGCGGGTGGCAAACGGCGATGCGGCCAACTGTTTGCCCGCCATGGCGAGCTTTAGGTAGGCGCGTCGTTGATAGGGCGAGATCGGAGTGCCATCGGCAAACTGCCCGTATCGGTAAGGGCGGTGGAACGCCTGTTGTGCCTTCTCCAGCGTTGGCAGGTAGTGGGCTATGAACTGTCCCCAGAACGAATTGTCCGACATGTCGCGCGGCATGTACTTCGCTAGCACATTGGGACTCTGCGCGCTCCAGCCACTGAGGTGCAGCAGTGTTATCCTGTCGTCACCGACGACTGCGCCACCGTCGGCGCCGATGGTGTAGCTCTCTTCCGGACCCAGGCTCCACGGGCCGAAGTTAGTGCTGCGATCCTTCAGGATATAGACGTTGTCGAAGAACATTGGCACCAGTACAAGCCAGGTTTGATCGGCGAAGAATGCGAAGCGCTGATGAGGTTGCAAGCTGACTGGAAGAGGGGTGTCGACGCGACCGAAATGCAGCATCCGGTCATAGAACCATGTGACAAATCGCCTGCCGACCTCGCTACGGCGTATCCCCAACAGCCCACCGTTGTAACACCCAAACATGAGCAGAATGAGTTCCTCTTGCGCGGTTGCGCAGGGGGAACTGCGGTGAGCCGACAGGACCAGGTCATGGTTTTGCAGTTGGTCGAATATCCCGTTTAGCGGACCGAAACAGTACATGTCGCCATCAATATAGAACCATACGTCATGTTCGGTTTGTTCGAACAGCCAGCGATGCAGTCCTCCCCGTGCTATGTTGCATAGCTCGAATGCGTCATAGCAGAAGCGCAAGGTGTCGGTCATGCTGCCGTAGATCTGCTCCAGCGTGAGGATTGTCACATGCAGCGCGTCACCACGGTTCGCGTAGCGCATGAAGCGCTCTTGCAGTTCCCCTGCTTCCTCTTCGGAAATGTCGATGACCAACAGGTAAACAGACAGAGCGGATTCATGTTGCAGAATGCTGTCGACCAGGACGGCGAACTGGCCAATGTGGCTTTGAGAAGCCACTGTGGCGATGACTTTTCGGGAAGCAGATTTCAATTCAGATCTCCACGTGGTTGGGTTACGAGAGGAGTCAATTTACCTTAAGGCAGATTCTTAAGACAGAACACATTTTATAAGCATCTTTCGGACTCTTAGTGCTTGATTCGCGGTCATGAACATGCGCGTAATGATGGTAAATAGCCGAACACGCGAGATCAGCGCCGGCTGACCAGCACGACGCCGATAGCTACCAGCGCGGCCCCCGCTATTTGTTCGATGGAAATCGTTTCGCCGAGTATCGGCCAGGCGAAAAAAATAGTCAGCAGCGGGCCGATGGTGCCGATAAGCGCAGCGCGTCCGCTGCCGATACGATGGATTGCCGCCGACTGGGCAAATACCGGCAGCACCGTGCAAAACAAGGCCATGGCAAAAGCGATGGCATAGATTTGCCATGGTTGAATCAGCGAGGCCAAAGGCTGCGTGGCAAGGAAGTGAATGAACGATGCCGCCGTCGATACCAACATCGCCAATGCGGTAAAGCGCGCCGCGCCCAATCGCGCAATCATTTGGCCGCTTCCGACCAGATATAGCGCATACGCCAGCGCCGAACCGAAAATGCAGGCGCTGCCGATCCACACTGAGGTCTCATCAGAACTCAGCTTGAGATCATGGACAAAAGCTGCTGCGACGCCCAAATAGCACAGCACCAGAGCCGCCGCCTCGCGCCACACGACGCGCTTGCCAAAAAACAGCGCGCCAAGCAGCACGGTCAGTGTCGGATAGATGAACAGAATCAACCGTTCCAGCCCGGCGGTGATATAGCGCAAACCAATGAAATCGAGGATGCTAGCGCCGTAGTAACCAAGCAGTCCGAGTATCGCCAACGCTGTCCAGTCACGCCGCGTCAGCGGAGCCGCATTTTGCGACTCGCGCAGTCCAACGAAGATGAAAGCCAGCAGCGAAAACACCATGCGCAAGGCAAGCAAGGTCACCGGCTCCACTGGGGCAACGGCAGGCAAGGCATAGGCCAGTTTGACCAGGATGGCCTTGAATGAAAAACCGAAAGCGGCGAAGACGGCCAGCCATACGCCAGTGGAATAGACGGCGGCCGGCAAAAGAGGTGTCATGGAAGAATGCGGCAGCCCAAGTGCTAAAATGACGATTCTAGTACCCGCTCCGGGGTACCAGCAACTTTAGCCACTTAGCAGCAGAGGAATCTACTATGGCCGGTCACTCCAAATGGGCCAATATCCAGCATAGAAAAGGTCGCCAGGACGCCAAGCGCGGCAAGGCATTTACCAAGTTGATCAAGGAAATCACGGTTGCCGCCAGGATGGGCGGTGGCGATCTGAGCTTCAATCCGCGCCTGCGCCTCGCCATCGACAAGGCCAAGGCCGAGAACATGCCCGCTGATAACATCAAGAACGCCATCAAGCGCGGCACCGGTGAACTGGACGGCGTCAATTACGAGGAAATCCGTTACGAAGGCTATGGCATCAATGGCGCCGCCGTCATCGTCGATTGTCTCACCGACAACAAGACGCGCACCGTCGCCGACGTGCGCCATGCCTTCAACAAGAACGGCGGCAACCTCGGCACCGACGGCTCGGTGGCGTTCATGTTCAAGCATTGCGGCCATTTCTTTTTCGCGCCCGGCACCAGTGAGGATCAATTGATGGAAGCCGCGCTCGACGCCGGCGCGGAAGATGTCGTCACCAATGATGACGGTTCCATCGAGGTCATCAGTGGCCCCAACGATTTCGTCATGGTCAAGGAAACGCTGGAGAAGGCCGGTTTCAAGCCGGAATTCGCCGAGGTGACGATGAAGCCGCAGACCGAGGTGGCGTTCGCAGGCGAGGACGCCGTCAAGATGCAGAAACTGTTTGATGCGCTCGAATCCCTCGACGATGTGCAGGATGTTTACACTAGCGCAGTGTTTGACGAAGAATAGAAATGGTGGCCGCCACAGGCACGGTTGTCCGCATCCTCGGCATCGACCCAGGACTGAGGGTAACCGGCTTCGGCCTGATCGACCGCATCGGCAGCAAGCTGATCTATGTCGGTAGCGGTTGCATCAAGACCAGCATCAACAGCAGCGCGACCGGCAGTCTGCCGGAACGGTTAAAAATCATTCTCGACGGCATTGCCGAAGTGATTGCCAACTATTGTCCGCAGCAAGCGGCCATCGAGAAGGTATTCGTCAATGTGAATCCGCAATCGACGCTGCTGCTGGGCCAGGCGCGCGGCGCGGCGATCAGCGGCTTGGTGCTGGCTGGCCTGCCGGTCGCCGAATACACGGCCTTGCAGATCAAGCAGGCTGTTGTCGGGCAAGGCAAGGCCAGCAAGGACCAAGTGCAGCAGATGGTGCGCCGCTTGCTGGCGCTGCCCGGCGACCCCAGCCCGGATGCCGCCGATGCGCTGGCCTGCGCCATCTGCCATGCCCATGGCGGGCAGGGGATGGGCGCCTTGGCTACCTCCGGCTATCGCGTGCGCAACGGCAGGCTGATGAAATGAACATCACGAGGAACGTGCCCTGCGCCGGGCCGCCCCAAGCAGGACACAGTCAACCGATTGGAGGCCGCGTAGTGGCCGAACCAGAGTCACCCCCTTCCTTGGGGCAAAGGCGGGAATTCGCGGAGCACTGCTCCGCGCCGCCGGAGCCGGACGGCTGTGCAAAGCCGTCCGTGGGACGGGGGGGGGGAGGAAGGCTTCTTTATGCCTGGGAATACGGCGCCGGACTCGGCCACATCGGCGCCTTCCTACCGCTGGCGCGAGCGTTGCGTTCGCAGGGGCATGAGGTCAGCTGGGCGGTGACGCAGACCGCTCCGACAGCGGGCCTGCTCGCCAAGGAAGGCTTTGCTTGGCTGCAAGCGCCGACCAGCCGTGAGGTACCGCGTGAAGGCCCTCCGCTCTCGTATAGCGACATCTTGCTGCGTTTCGGCTATGCCAGCGGCGAGGAACTGCTCGGTCTGGTCGTCGCCTGGCGCGAACTGCTGCGGTTGACTGGCGCACAGGTAGTGCTGGCCGATCATGCGCCGACAGCGATCCTGGCTGCGCGGTCGCTGGGAATACCCGTCATGCTTTTTTCCAGCGGTTTCTGCGTCCCCCCGCGAATACGCCCGCTGCCGAACATGCGGCCATGGCAGGAACTGCCTCCCGGACAACTGGAAGCGCTGGACGCCCCTGTCCTGGGCAGCATCAACGCCATTCTTGAACGCTTCGGCCAGCCGCCGCTCGATGCAGTGGCCCGCTTGTTCGATGTCGCGGAGGATACGCTGCTCGGTTTCCCGGAACTCGATCATTATGCCGAACGCGGCCCGGCGCGTTACTGGGGCAATCTGCCGGATGCGGGGGTCGGTATTGCGCCAGCTTGGCCTGACTTCCCCGGAAAACGCATCTTTGCATACCTGCGCGCCGAATTCCCCCATCATGAACCGGCGCTGGCGGCGCTGCATGCGCTCGGCCAACCGGCTATCGTGTTCTTTCCCAATGTACCCAGGACGCTGGCTGAGCGATATGCCGCGCCCCACCTTGTTTTCAGCGAGATACCCCTCGATCTGGCGCAGACTGCCCGCGAAGCCGACGCGGCCGTCACCTATGCCAGCTTGTCCACCGCCACGCGCTTCCTGCTGATGGGCAAGCCGTTGCTGCTGCTGCCCGGGCATCTTGAGCAATACCTGCTGGCGCGCCGCGTTGAAGAAATGGGCGCGGGCTTGCTGATTAACGCGGAACAGTCATCCGTCGAACTGCCGCAAAAACTTCGGCAGATTCTGTTCGAGGCCGATTTCACCCTGAATGCGCAGGCTTTCGCGCAAAAGTACGCAGCCTTTCCTCAGGAAACCGTCATCGGCCACCTCGTTCGCCGCATTGAACAATTGCTTTGACCCTTGGTCGAAACCGGAACCGTTATCATTCAAACTTGATCCAGAGATTTTCGCCATTATGACCACCGAACTTTCACTCGAAAACCTGCCCAACCCGGTATTGCGATATTTCCTCGCCACGCGCCCGGCCTTCCTTACCGTGACTCTCGTCGGCGCGCTGCTCGGCTTGGCCAGCGCATGGTCGGCTGGAATCAGCCTGCGCCCAGCCGAAGCGCTGGTTACGCTGTTATTTGCCCTGATCGCGCAGGCCAGCGCCAATGTAATCAACGACTATTACGACGCCAGGAACGGCACCGACGCAGCCAACACCGAGCATGTTTTTCCCTTCACCGGCGGCAGCCGTTTCATCCAGAACGGCATCCTGACGCAACGGGCAATGGCGATCTTCGGCTTCGCGCTGCTGGCCGCCGTGGTTCCGGCCGGAATTTGGCTGACCGCCCATTCGGCGCCGTGGTTGGTTGCCATCGGAATGGCCGGGGTATTTACCATCTGGGCTTATTCCGGGGAACCGATCAAGCTTGTTCATCGCGGCCTGGGCGAAGCCGCCATTACCATTTGCTGGCTGCTGGTCGTCGTCGGCAGCGATTACGTGCAGCGCGGCGCGTTCGATTTCGCGCCGGTTGCCGCCGGTCTCGGCTATGCGCTGCTGGTGGCGAATCTGCTCTACATCAACCAGTTTCCCGATTTTCGCGCCGACGCCCATGTTGGCAAGCGCACGATGGTGGTTCGCCTTGGACGCAGTCGGGCGCGCTGGGGCTACGCCGCGCTTGCCGGCGCTACCTATGTCTGGTTGACGGCATGCATAGCGCTTGGCGCGCTACCTTGGTTGGCGCTGGCTGTCTTCGCCGCCGCGCCGCTGTCATGGAAAGCCACGAATGAATTGTGGCGGCATGCCGAAACGCCAGCTCAACTTACTCCCGCCATCAAGCTCACCATCGGCGCGGCGCATGCGCACGGCTTGCTGCTGGCAGTCGCGCTCGTTGTCGCGAAGGCGCTTCAGTCATGATAGGCCGCCTGACCGGCATCCTGATCGAGAAAAACCCGCCGCAGATCACGGTGGACGTGCATGGCATCGGCTATGAGATCGACGTGCCGATGAGCACTTTCTACAATTTGCCAGCCACCGGCGAGAAGGTTTCTCTCCACACCCATATGGCGGTGCGCGAAGACGGCCACTTCCTCTACGGTTTCCTGAGCGAAACCGAACGCGCCGCCTTCCGCCAGTTGCTCAAGATCAGCGGCGTCGGCGCGCGCACCGCGCTGGCGGTATTGTCCGGCCTGTCCGTGGCCGAACTGGCGCAGGCGGTGACAATGCAGGAAGCAGGCCGGTTGATCAAAATTCCCGGAATCGGCAAAAAGACCGCCGAGCGGTTGTTGCTCGAATTGCGCGACCGGTTGCCGAAAACCATCGCGCTCTCGTCTGCTACCGGCCCTGCCGGTTCCGGTGGCGCAGCCCACGACGCCGGTAGCGACATCCTCAACGCGCTGCTGGCGCTGGGCTACAACGAACGCGAGGCGCTGGGGGCGATGAAGCAGTTGCCGCAGAACTCGGGCGTGCCTGACGGAATCCGGCAGGCGCTGAAGCTGTTGTCGAAGGCCTAGAACCCAATTCGGCGCCGCCCCTTTTGATTTGCAGTTGACATATTTGGCAGTTACCCCCACGATTTGGATGTGGATGACCCACCGCCGCGCCTCGGGTACAGGGGCTGAGATCATGATGAGCAATTTCACCGACCTTAAGCTTTTCCTCGTCCGTGACGGCGAGGTGTTTTCGGAGTCCGCCGCACCGGAGAGTAATGAGGTAGACAACATTCTAGTTGCTGCCACGACACCCGAAGGGGCGCTGCATATCGCCGATGCCTATGAGAACGAACAGATTGAACCCCAGGAAATGGAGTGGCAGGGCAAGAAGATTTCCGTCCTAACCATGCGCAACCCGCAAACTGGTCTCTACTTCTGATCACTCCGCAGTCCAGCACACAAGCGTTTGGATATTCTCTATGGATGTGGCGCATAAGCCTACATCCGGCTGAGAAACCAGAAGTTTTCCAGTAGTTTCCTTTGCTGCCTCCGAAGTACGGGGGCAGCAAAGGGCATTAACGCCTTTATCGGGCTATTGGGGTCGATGGGTGGCCAGCTTCTCATTACGTTCAAACTGTCCTTTATGCTTCTGAAAAGATTACCCGGCAAGCGCGACGTCACGCCGGGCAATTTGACGTGGGTCTTGACTGAATTCAGTGCCTATTTGAAGGCTGAAAATTGAGCATGCAATACGCGGTTGTTCCGCCGCCGCCCTTAACGCTGGCCGGTGCATAATCGCCCCATGATCGAAACCGACCGTCTCGTTTCCGCTGCACCAGAATCTACGCAAGAAGACGCGCTCGAACGCGCCTTGCGGCCAAAGCGGCTGGTGGATTACGTCGGCCAGCAGAAGATTCGCAGCCAGTTTGAAATCTTCATCCAGGCAGCCAGGCAGCGCAGCGAGGCGCTTGACCATGTGTTGCTGTTCGGCCCGCCGGGGCTGGGCAAGACGACGCTGGCGCATATCATCGCGCATGAACTGGGCGTAAATCTGCGCCAGACTTCCGGCCCGGTGCTGGAACGCGCCGGCGATCTGGCGGCGATCCTGACCAACCTGGAACCGCACGATGTGCTGTTCATCGACGAGATTCATCGCCTCTCGCCGGTGGTGGAGGAAATCCTCTACCCGGCGCTGGAGGATTACCAGATCGACATCATGATCGGCGAAGGCCCGTCGGCGCGTTCGCTCAAGCTCGATCTGCCACCCTTCACCTTGATCGGCGCCACCACCCGCGCCGGCATGCTGACCAATCCGTTGCGCGACCGCTTCGGCATCGTCGCACGGCTGGAGTTTTATACGTCGGAAGAACTCGGCCTGATCGTCACCCGCTCGGCAAAGCTGCTCAACGTGCATGTCGCGCCCGAAGGCGCCGCCGAAATCGCCAAGCGTTCGCGCGGCACGCCGCGCATCGCCAATCGCCTGTTGCGGCGCGTGCGCGACTTCGCCGAGGTCAAGGCCGATGGCCGGATTACCCAGGATGTGGCGGATGCGGCGCTGACCATGCTGGACGTGGATCATCTCGGCCTTGACATCATGGACCGCAAGTTGCTCGGCGCAATGCTGGAGAAATTCGGCGGCGGGCCGGTCGGCGTGGACAATCTTGCCGCCGCCATCGGTGAGGCGCGCGACACCATCGAGGATGTGCTCGAACCCTTCCTCATTCAGCAAGGCTATTTGCAACGTACCCCGCGTGGTCGTGTGGCGACGGCCAGCATATGGCGGCATTTCGGCTTGAATATGCCGGGTAATGGGCAAAGCGGCGAATTGTGGCGGGACGAGAAATGAGCGCTACTTATGTTCTGCCGGTGCGCGTCTATTACGAGGACACCGATGCTGGCGGCGTGGTCTATTACGCCAATTATCTCCGCTTTCTCGAACGCGCCCGTACCGAATGGCTGCGCTCTCTCGGCTACGAGCAGGGACTCTTGGCAAAGGAACACGGAATCGTCTTTGCCGTGCGTTCGATTGCCGCAGAATACCTGCGGCCAGCTCGGCTCGACGACATGCTCAATGTCATTTCCGGAATCGAGTCTGTCGGACGCGCCCAAGTTGCCTTCAATCAGCGGGTGGAGCGAAAAGCTGGCATGGAGGATAATACGGACGAATTGTTATTGACGGCGAAGCTGCGTATCGCCTGCATCAATCCGGCACGCATGCAACCGGTAGCGATGCCTAGAGAAATTTACGAAAGGTTAAGGTCTCTTACATGAATATCACCCAAGACCTGTCGATCCTCGAACTCGTCATCAATGCCAGCGCCGTCGTCAAGGTGGTAATGGGGTTGCTGACCGTTGTTTCATTCATGTCGTGGTACTGGATTTTCCGCAAGTGGTTCTCCATCCGCGATGCCCAGGCAAAGACCGACAAGTTCGAACGCGATTTTTGGAGCGGCGGCGATTTGAACAGCCTGTACCAAAGCGCGATCAACGATCGCCATAGTACCGGCGCGTTGGAACGGATTTTCGAGGCTGGCTACCGGGAATTCACCAAGCTGCGCGGGCAGAAATCCCTCGATCCGGCCACCGTGGTGGACGGCGCTCGCCGCGCCATGCGGGCCACCTACCAGCGCGAACTCGACGGACTGGAAGCGCATCTCGCCTTCCTTGCTTCGGTCGGCTCGGTGTCGCCCTATGTCGGCCTGTTCGGCACGGTGTGGGGCATCATGCATTCTTTCCGCGGTTTGGCCAACATGAGTTCGGCAACGCTCTCCGCCGTTGCTCCCGGCATAGCCGAGGCGCTGGTGGCGACCGCCATCGGCCTGTTCGCGGCGATTCCGGCGGTGGTTGCCTACAACCGCTTCGCCCACAACGTCGACCGGATTGCCGTGCGTTTCGAGAGCTTCATGGAAGAGTTCTCGAATATCCTGCAACGGCAGATCAAGTAAAAATGAGGCATGGAATGACTCATTTTTGCGCGCCACCGGCGAAAAGTTGCCCCGAGGCGATGGCAGTCAACCATTTGGAAGTCGCGCATGGCGCGACTGAACCGCAGTCACCCCCTTCTCGGAGAAGGGGGATGAAGGGTAGGTCGTCATGAGACAGCGCCGGCTCATGAACGAGATCAACGTCGTGCCGTATATCGACGTGATGCTGGTGCTGCTAGTGATTTTCATGGTCACTGCGCCCATGATCCAGACTGGCAGCGTCGACCTGCCCAGCGTCGGCAAGTCGGCGCAGCCGCCGGTAGCGCCTCTGGAAGTCATCATCAAGGCCGATGCTTCGCTTGCCCTGCGCGACCGTTCCCGTGGCGGAGCGGAGCAGGCGCTCAGCCGCGTCGAATTGACCAAGCGCATCCAGGAAGCGCAGGAACGCAACCCCGAACAGGCCGTGCTGATTGCTGGCGACAAGAACGTCAAATATGAAGCTGTGCTGAAGATCATGGACGATCTGCAACGACAGCAGGTGGCGAAAATCGGGTTGCTGGTTCAACCAGTTTCTGGTTCCGGAAAGTGAATACCGTACCCGAATTCCCCTTCGCAGTTACCTATGACGCGCCCGGAAAGCGTGTTTCGATTGCCTTGGCGGTTGGGGTGCATGTCATTCTGGCGTTGTTCCTGTTCTATGGCGTTCGCTGGCAGAATCGCTTGCCTGAAGCCGTCGAAGTCGAACTGGTGCGCGCAGTGACCACTCCCGCCACTCCAGCGCCGCAGATTGAACCACGGCCTGAACCCGTCGTTGTGCCAAAGATGGAACCAAAACCGCTCGCGCCTTTGCCGAGACCCGATATCGCTCTCAAGGAGAAACCCAAGCCGGTGCAGAAAGAAACACCTCCGCCACCACAGCCGCGTTTCGACCCTCAGGAGCAACTTAAGCACGAACTGGAGCAGTTGTCCGCCAAGGCCGCGGCAGCACGCGACTTGGCACAAGTAAAGTCGGCTGCCCGCAACAAGGCGGTTGCCGATTACATCGCGAGGATACGCGGCAAGATCAAAGGCAATATTGTTCTGCCGCCCGACATCAAGGGCAATCCGGAAGCGATATTCGAAGTAGTGCAATTGCCCAGCGGTGAAATTCTCAGCGTCAAGCAAAAGAAATCCAGCGGTCACGCTGCCTGGGATGCAGCGGTCGAACGCGCCATCCTTAAGTCTTCTCCACTGCCGAAGGCGGAATCGAGCGACATATTCGATCGCGCCTTGGTACTCACGTTTCGCCCGCTGGAGGAGTAGTCGCGAATAACCCTAACTTATTGAGATCTCGATACATGGGGGGTAGTTTAACAAACGAAATCGTGGCCTGATTTATTGTCGGCGGACTCAATACTCCGGGAAACCTTTCTCGCCATATTGCACCTAGCCAGCAGCTACTGCTACAGAAAAAACGGCCACCCGAAGGTGGCCGTCTGCATCGCTTGAATCTAAACCGACGTTTGCCGGATTAGAAGGCATGCTTCAGGTTGAAAGACCACTGCGTCCAGTCCTTGCCAGTGGTTGCCCCAGTGCCCCCCCAAGTTTGGTCGGTATTGTAGCCTTTGTATGCGCCATTGGTAGCATTGGTCAGCTTGGTGTAGTAGACGCCGACCGCTGTACGTTTGGAAAGCGCATAGTCATAGCCAAGATTGATCTGCTTCGCGCTGTTGTCGTTGCTGCCGCAGCGAGTCGAGTAGTCAGCATTGCTGGTCTTGTTGGCCTTGGTGTAGGTGAAGTGAACTTGATGCGCGCCCCACGAGTAGCTGACCGGCAACTGCCACGCGGTACGCGTTTGGTCGGCATATTGACCGACGACGGCAGCGGTGGTGCCTGTCGTCGTGCTGATCATTGTGGCGCCAGTAGCAGTCGTTGTACTGAAGAGAGTGGTGTACGTGGTCTTCGCAGCGACACTAGCCAACACCGTCGCATTGTTCTTGATGGTCGAACGGTCATAGGTCAAGCCAACTTTCAGACCTATCGGGAAGGCATAGCCGATGTTTGCGCGCCATGCGCGCTGATCCTTGGTGTTG
>Ga0074195_1002968_pt1 | contig 17119 bp, 11 predicted proteins | sample EPASupsiteHSE623_FD_64525 | JGI IMG/M metagenome (GOLD analysis project Ga0074195, IMG submission 64525) | Bioremediated contaminated groundwater from EPA Superfund site, New Mexico - Sample HSE6-23 | ecosystem: Environmental > Aquatic > Deep subsurface > Groundwater > Contaminated ...
TGGAGAAGTTTGCTGTTGGTACCAAGAGGATCGCGACTATGCTTGCCGATGTTACTCAGCATGGTGTGTTCACGCTTGTTGGTGGTGGCGACTCTGTTGCTGCTGTTACGCAGATGGGTTTTGCCGATAAGGTTAGCTATGTGTCTACCGGTGGTGGGGCGATGCTGGAATATCTTGAGGGCATTGAGTTGCCGGGGATCAAGGCTATTCGTGAATAACTGAGGGGCGCAAATTGTGGGCTTTGTTTTCCGGTAGGGAGAGGGGTTCTTCGATGCGTGCCCCGGGTTTACCCACTTAACGCTCATTTCGCTAAAAAACAAAGGTGTCGACCGAGAGTATGCTAATGCAGATTAGATACCGGTCGACACTCTCGTTTTTTTTACGCTCCATTCGCTTAGTGGGTACCCAAACCCTAATTGCAAGCATCTGCGAACACCTCTCCCTATCCTGTTTTAGCCCAATGATTTTGCGCCCAGATTTTGAGACACTGCCATAGATTTACTCACTTAGAACTGGTGCCTACATTGTCCTTATTTCAATAAAAAATCATTTTTTGCTATCCTCCTAAGGATTAATTGCATAACATTTCAAAAAAAGTGTAACTTTATCCTGTTGAACAATTTGCAGTTAATTGAAAGAATTATTCGATATACTTGTTTTAATCCCCAAATATTTGAAGGCTTTATGCAACATAGGTGAGATTATATACAAGTTGTATGGCATTTTGAAACAAACGTAAACTAAAATAGATGGTTAGAAGATTATTTTGGAAATCTAAACTTTCGAAAGTATTTACACCGGGGACTGTTGCGACTTTAACATATGTCAACAGAACTTCAGTCGAGAATGATTTTGAAAAATTCATCCATACCCCGGGCATTCAGATAATTTTGTATGGTTATTCCGGGAGTGGAAAATCTACTTTGAATGAGAACATTTTAGCGAAAGAAAAACTAAAATTTATTCCAAGTCGTTGTCAGAGTAATACAACTATGAATGATTTGATTTTAGATGCATTTGACCAATTAAATGTTTATTATAATTCTGAACAGAAAAAAACCGTAAGAAATCAAGTTACTTCTGAACTATCTGCTAAGTATGCAGAAATTGGTTCAAAGCTTAGTGCTATGGAATCAATTGAAAGTACTGAGACAAAAACTAGACTTTTACCAATACAGCTTTCGCCTCAGAGACTGGCTGAATTCATGGGTGCAGCGGAATGTATATGGGTAATTGAGGATTTTCATAAAGTAGCGGAAGCGGAAAAAAAACTGATAGCAGATATCTTAAAAATATTTGTAGATACTGCAAATAAATATCCAAAAACAAAAGTAATCTGTATTGGAGCTGTTGCAACTGCACGAGAAATGATTGAACTTGAATCTAATCTTTCAAACAGAGTTGCAGAAATTCCTGTACCATTAATGAAAGACGATGACTTAAAGCAGATTGTAACAAAAGGAAGTTACTTAATGAATCTTTCAATATCATCAGATATAACTGATAAAATTGCCTATTACTCAAATAATTTAGGGCTAATTTGTCATCAAATTTGTTATGATTTATGCTATAACCGAGGGATTAAGAAGACTAAATTTAATAAAGTCAGAATTACAGAAGGGGATTTTAAAGATGCTGTCAATTCTCACATTAGAAAACAATCTGATACTTATAATAAGATTTATGATAAAATAAATTGTAATACAATTGGTATAACAATATTAACTGCAATTTTAAATATTGACAAAGAATTCTTTTCAATTAATGATTTCTATAAGGAAGTTCGAAAAATTGGAGGAGTAAGTAAAGCCAATGCAGATGATATACTGCAAAAATTTATTAGTTCAGAGTTTGATGAGATTATTCGTTTGGATAGACACTCCAAAAATTATTCCTTTTCAAATCCATTTTTCCAATCATATTTTAAAATGAAAATTGCGCTTTTAGAACATGAAAAAAATAATGGAAGAAAGAAAACGAGATTAAATTATAGACTTATCTCAGATGATAACATTGAGATATTCTGGAATGATAAAATTCTAAATGAATATTACCAAATACTTGAGCACTCTTTAAATAGAAAACTAGAATACTACCAAAAAGAGAAGATGCAGATAAATAAACAAATCGAAATAGATTTTAAAAAACGCCACACAACACGCGGTAATAGCCAATAAGGGTTTCAGAGGTATGCGAAGGGTTGTTGCCCGCTTCAACTTTTCGTGTACTTGATAGGGAATCGCCCGCAATCCCTTACTGTCCATACCGTCAACCGTTGGCGTTAATTGTGAAACTGCATCAACAACCGAAATCGAACATGAAAAATATTCTAATAGATACTTGTAGTTTAATTGACTTATTAACGGAAGATACAAATAAGCTACTTCCTCATCTTGAATTTTGGAAAAGTAATAACTGTATAAACTTCGTAACTCACCAGATAATTATAGATGAATGGAATAAACATAAAGAAAAGCAAAAAAAGAGATTTGAGGATTCTTTAAGAACTAAATACAAACATACTGTTGAGATAGGAAAGAAAGAAAAACTTTTAATTCCCGAATATTTAGAGCCAAATATTCAAAATATTGACAATCAGATAAAAACCATTGATAATTTATTAAATGACTCAATATTACTTGAAACGTCAGATGACATAAAAATATTCTGTAGTGATAGGACAATTAGCAAGAAAGCTCCTTTCCATAATAAGCTTGACAGTACAAAAGATGCATATATTATTTTTTCGGCATTGAAATATTTTACAGAATTAGGACAAGACTTTTTATTTATCTCTGCAAATAAAGATGAATTTGGTTCTCCTGAGGATTTAGAATCAAAAATACATCCAGAACTCATTGAGAACTATACAGAAATCAATATAGATTATTCAAATGATATAGGCAGAGCAATAAATAATTTAAAACAAGAATTAGCAATTTCACTACTACCCGAGGAAATAAATAGTACAAGTGTAATTAATGTTGAAGATGAAATAGTCATCGATAAAACAAAGCCGATATTAGAGCAAGTGTTCGATTATGTTTCAATAAGACACAAAGAAATTAAATTTTATCCAATTTCACTTTTTATAAATCATTACCCTCTAAAAGTAAACTCATATAGCTATTATTCAACCTTTAATTTAAATACTGACCATGAAGAATTATTTGAATTATTTAAATCAGTCGAAATATCTGAGGATAATGAAATCCGCATTACTGATGAAAAATTTTACAATGGAGTTGAGAATTATGAAGCTAAAATAAAAGCTATTTTATTGGGATTGTCTGCAAATCTGATATTTAATATATCTAGCAATAAATCAAGAGGGAGGTTGTCAATTAGATATTCCGAAGAAAAAAACTGTGAATGTCCCAAATGTAGTTTCAAAAAATTTCAATTTTCAGAATGTTTTAAACGCTTAAATACCTATACAAACAGTAAGGAAGATTTACAAGAAAGTAGTTATTTGAATTATCAAATTGGAAACTATCTATTTGCTGTAGAAAAACAAAAAAGCGCATTAGTTAAATATAAAAAGAAACATCTAAATACTTCTTATTTTATAGGACAGTTCAATTTATCAAAACTCTTGATTTTTGTTAGAAATAATTACTTTGGAGAAAACTCACAAAATGAAATAGTTAATGAATTAAAGGCAATAGATTTAGAATATGAAGAAACAAATTTGTCATCTAAAGAGAATAAAAAATTAATTAAGTATTTAAGAGAAAACACTTTCTATACTGATGCGAGAAATAAAATTCAAGAAACATCGAGTAAATTAATTGACCAATATTATAGCTCATTAAATGGAGGATGGAGCTCTAATAGTGATGTGTGGATTCTAATAAATGAATTTGCGAAACTTGAAACCTTTCTGGTCGACAACTACATTGTATATGATAAATTTAAAGAGTTTCAAGATGTTTTTTCAATCTTTATGGAAGGATTATTTGCCTCACATGCAATTGCAGACTCACATCATAGTCGCTTAGAGAATTTTGACGATTGGTTAATTACAAATTTACTTCAATACGGAAATCCTGAAATAATAAATAAATACTATAGGAGATACAAGATTAAAAAGATTCAATACAAAAAAACATCTTCAAATGGAGACTCGTTCTCTGAACTTATTGACAACTTCTTCAGTAACTCAAACCTAAGAGAATCACTTGTTGAAAATTGTGAGAGTAATAATCGCAGGTTCTGGGAATATTATAATATGATTTTCCAAAATCTACTAACCATAGTTTCTATCTCTGATTTTGACAAAACTTTTATTAATTCTTTTTCAAAACAACTTGTTATCTATTTGGCAAATGAAACATTTATTCATCCTCAGAGTTTTAAACAAATAAATTTGTTTTTATATCGTTGTGGTGAGCATTTAGATAACGAAATAATCCACAGATTTTTTGACTTAGGAATTAATAAACCATTCTATCATAATTCGGATTTCTATGTTTCATTATTGAATACAGTAGAAAATAATAGTGAAAGCATTAACATAACTGAAAAGCAATTTCAAACAATTAAGAATATTGCTTTTGAAGAGTGTTCTCTCTGCAAAGAGAAACATCAACGTTCAATTATTATTCCTCTTTATTTAATGATAGATAATTTTGATTTCAAAAAGGAGATTGGAAGTATAATTCAAGAAAAACTTCAAGAAAGTTTCTCTTTTGACTTGTTTTATCAGGCTACCCTATTTGAATTAATACCACTTGATAAAGATTTGCTTGGCAAAGCAATTGAAATGTCACTACCCAAGAGTAAACAAGTGTCATTAAAGAGTGCTTTTTCAGGTGTGGATGATAAGCGATTTGATATGCTGGATTCGATATTGAATTTATGCTTTAAGTTTGAGATTGATACAACAACAAAACAATTTGAACCTTTCAAAAATCTCGATTCTTATTACGCTTGGTTGATTGATATGGATAATTTCAATTATGACCTTTTTGAGTCTGAATGGATTGTAGAATATGCTACAAGGTTTTATTATAAAAAAATTCACAATAACAGATTTGTGAAGGAAAAATTAGATGGTATTATTAAAAATAAGTTTGATTCTAGTTTAGAGCGAGCTTATTTAAATATATATGTAAGAAAAACTTGGAATGTAAAAGATTAAAAAACAACGAAACGCCAACACGCGGTATATAAATTGCCGAGACACTAGGTTATTCGAGGGTTGTAACCCGCTTCAACCTTTGTGTACTTTGACAGGAAATCGCCCGCAATCGGCAACTTCCCATACCGCCGTCCGCTAGCAACCATTTAAATAACAGCACTATGATAAAGATTGCAGATATATTTGAATTGAAAAATGGAAAGAAAAAAGTCGAATTCTTCCATTTGGGTATATATGATTTATTGAGAGAAAAACTCGGATTTAGATATACTCGGATTAATAAAAAAGGGTATTATTTAAAGTATTGTAGCGGGATTTATAAAGTTGCATGTTTCCATGAGCTTAAAGATTCATTTTTGGATTTCATTAAAAATGATTTTGACTCAATTGAGTTAAATATTTCAACCGATTACCATGATTTTATAAATGAGTATTATAGACAATCGCCGATTAAAAATGGCGATTTTGCAAGAGAGTATTTGAGTGAGAACTTTGCATTATCAGATGAAAACAAGCACCTTGTTTTACTTGAGATAGATTTCAAATATTCGAATGTTTTTGTTAAAAATGAAATGATAAAATTCCTTAATATTCAAGGATTCATTGAAAAAATAGACAAAGTTGGAAGTTTTTGTAAAGGTTGTCCACTGTATTACAAAAAGATAAATTTAGATGAGTTTTTAGTAATCAATATTCCTTTTTGCAACAGTAAAGCATCGCAAACAAACTTTGATTTGTGGAAAATATCTGCTAAATCGGAAAAGGAATTTTTACTTAGAAAGTATACTAATCCTAAATCTATTATGTTAGGATTTGACTTGAGAAGGGATTTTAATTTGTTTGATAATGAAATAAAAAATAAAAACGTCTGCTAATATGCGACCATAATATACTTGGTATTATATTGTTACGCAAGCGCATCACTCGCTGACAAGGTTCTTATCAGTTGATCAGTTCACAGCTCCGAACTCCCCGACATTTCATACCGTCACCGTTAGTGTTCATTGTTAGAAACGACCATGCAAAATTGTTTCCTATAGATAAAAAAAGTAAAGAACTTGAATAAACCCAAAAGACATAACAATCATATTTTAGAAACGGAATCAAGTAAGTTTTTTAATTTTCAAGTTCCAAGCGAATGGTATATTGATAAGCCAGAGCATGATTATGGTATTGACTATATTGTTAATATTGCCAATAATAATCAAGCGACAGGACTTAGTTTTTCTGTTCAATTAAAAAGCAAAATAAAAGAGAAAAATCATAGATTTACTACAATTACATTAAAACACTCAACCTTAGGACTATTTAATACAAAGTTAGAACCTGTATTACTAGTTGCATATGTGCGAGAGGAAAAGGAAGCATACTGGTGTTGGTATAATGAATTAGGATTTGATTTAACATCTTCTCAAAAAACATATACGATAAATATTCCCAAAGCAAATAAACTTAGACAAATTGATTGGGGCGCAATCTCAGAATACGTTCAGAATATTTTTAGCATCAAAATGCTTGTGGAGGGTATTAGATCTCTTGAATATGATGAAATTTCTAATTCACAGATTCTTGCGTGGAGATATTATTTCTCACAGGATTATGAAAAATCAATTTTTTATTTCAAAAACTTATTGAAAGAAAACCCTAATGATATAACAGTCTTGGAAGGTTTGGCACAAAGCCAATATAATATTTTTCATTACAAAGAAGCTATCAATAATATTAATAAAGCGATTGGGTTATCAGGTACATCTAACCAATATTTGATAAAAGCTTGCATCTTGGCAGAGGATGGTATGCAGCATGGGATCAAAGGGAAAATTATTGATGCAAAAAACATATTTAAGGAGTTTTTAAATCAGGATAATAACCAATTTATTTATCACTACAATTATGCAAATACGCTGAGCCGATTAGGAAATAATGAAGAAGCGATTCTTCACTTTGAATTATGTTTAAAACTTAATCCTAATTTTGAGCAAGCTTGGAAAAATCTTGGACAGGTTTACTTTGATATTAAGGAGCATGAAAAAGAATTAAGTTGTTATGATAAGGCTTTAAGAATAAATCCCAATTTACCACAAGCACTTTTCAGTAAGGGCGTTACGCTTTCAAGGATTTATAATAAAGCCGAAGACGGGTTATCACTTATGTTGGAAGCAGTTGGAAATGATGAAAATATTCTTCTTGAATATCAATATACTTACTTTGGGATTGCCTATGCTTATGAGAAACTTGGAAGCATAAAAGAAGCTTTAAATTGGGTTAATAAAGGCTTAGAACATTATTCAGAAGATATAGTTTATTTAAATTTTAAATCAAACTTATTAATTGAAAATTGGAAGGACAATGAATGGTTAATTGATGAAGCATTACACTTTTTTGAATTTCGGCTTGAATTAAAAAATGATTATAAAAGTTTGTATTCAATACTTTTAATCAAGCAATTGAAGGATGGAAAACAAATTTTTAATTTGATAAAAAAGCATACTTTAATTTTCAGAGAAATTAGTTTTGAATCAATAAAAGAATGTGAAATAGATCTTATTGAGAGCATTGTTTTCTTACTACACTACAATAAATATCTTGATTTCCGAAATAGCCATTCAATATATAGATATTCAGACCATTTGATTTCAGAGTTGTTTGTTGTTTCAATAGAATTCTGGGAAATTCTTGATTTTATTTTTGCAAAAAGCTTTAGTAATGCAATTACTAAATATTTAAAAAATAAGGATTCTGCTATAATAACACAGACAATATTAAACGACTTAGGAATTGCAACAAAAGCAATCAGAATGATTTTTCCTGATACAGACTTTCCACAAGAGGAAGCAATAAAAATAATGGCTCATGTTTGTGCTGAATTTCCTATAATTATAATTCGTGAATTTGGAGCTCAAGCTGGCATGATAACAGGTTCAATAGGAATAGATAAACCAACACCAGAAACTGAACTATCTGAAGAATGGTTTGGAAAACTTCATGAACAGAGTTTAATTGAAATGAATAGAAAACTAAAACTATTAAAGGAAGATTGAAATAAACAACGAAACGCTAATATCGTGTATGTAGTGGGGGGGGACTGAAGCGTATTTGGGCTTTCTACCTCGCATCCATTTGATGTTGTTAACAAATTACCTTATGAATTTTCTTTCGTTTTTTCTGATAATATGGGAAGGAGAAGCACGTTAATGATAGAAGATTGGGAAACAGGCCAGTTATTTTAGAATTGTTTGAAGAATCACAATGGTGACGAACAAAAAGCTTGTATGGATGTCAAAAAAAATATTTCGACGACTTTGCTAAAACCAAGGATTTGCATTTATATTTAGGAACAATCCGGCAATTACACCCTATATCACCCAATCCGTTTATAATAATCGGGACTTTCCATCCTAAAAAGGAAGCCCAATTAAAGTTGTTCTGATAAATTTTGCCTTATATCATACTAAAAGAAAAATACTCTCCTGAAGATTGCAGTTATCTATATTTCAGTAGCATTTAGATTTTGTATCTTTAACTAATTTTATAACAGTCTGTTTACGCAGATTCCCGTTAACAGTAATTATATGGAAAAACTATATTTTAAACTTTACAACCTCGAAAGCTATCTTCTGACAGATGTTAGAACTAACTTTTTGACAAATGGATTTTTAACTCCATTTGATTTTTTTTGCATTATTATCTGGAAAGCAAACAGAGCAAAAAGTAAAATTTATCAAAGATTAACAGATAAGAATCCCAACATTACGGAATGTGTAAAAACTTTGACAAACGAAATTTTTACGGCCAATGATGATAAACATAAACTTAAAATCCTTATAGATAATTATGGTTTTAGGCTTCCAATGGCATCCGCAATTCTGACAATTTTATATCCTGAAGATTTTACTATTTATGATGTTCGAGTATGTGAGACATTCCCAATATTTAAAGGTATTGATGATTTAGTTTTTGAAAGACTTTGGGAAAAATATTGCGATTATATAAAAAGTGTAAAAGAGTATGGAAAACAGGATATTTCCTTGCGTGATAAGGATCGGATTATTTGGGGAAAATCATTTTATGATCAGCTAACTGCCGATTTAGAGTCCAATTTTAAACGATAGTTTGTGAAAACAACTGAAGAATATTTAAACGATTATTTTGATAAGCAAAACGAATTATCAAGAAAGGGTGAGCGGTGGCGACTTCGTGTTACACCTGAAGAATTTCTTGCAGAGATTGAAAAAATACGGGTTTTTGAAATTGAAAAAAGGAAAAGTAATACCTTAAACGAATATCATATTCAGAGAAGTATACAGGGAATGATTTCAATAATGCTAATGAACAGGGTTACTCTGGATGAGGCAAGAGATCAATTTGAAAGGCTTAGAAAATCAAGTGAAGAGGAATTTGCTCAAGAGGCTCCTGAAATTTAAAAAATTGAGCCTTATTCAAACACACTTGAGTTTTAGGGATATTATTAATATTTACAAATGGTTTTTAAACATACAAATAACAATGGAAATGATATCAGCAGATATGTTAAATGAATTTATAAAAACAAGACTCTATGAGAAAATAATTTGAAGGTATAGAGAAGAATCAATTTAGTTAGGCACATACTTCAAACACGGTAACATTTTAACCAAAACTCCCCTTTATTAAAACCACATCATTACAAAGAGTGGTTAACAATTTTTATTAAATTGCATCAAAATTATAGCCATGGAGAATATAACAATATTTGAAAAGATAAAACACTTTAATAATATAGATCAAGAGTACTGGAGTGCTAGAGAACTATTCTCGGTTTTAGATTATCTAAAATGGGATAAATTTCTAAACGTAATAGAAAAGGCAAGGCTAGCATGCAAAAATTCTGGACAAGAGCCAAATGACCATTTTCCCCGAGTGGAGAATATGGTCGAAATTGGTTCGGGTGCAAAAAGAGATATCGGAGACATTCACTTATCAAGATATGCATGTTATTTAATTATACAAAATGCTGATCCTTCAAAAGAAGTCGTTGCTTTGGGGCAAACCTATTTTGCTGTTCAAACAAGAAAACAAGAAGTGTTGGAGACTAGTTTTGGTGAGATCCAAAACGAAGAAGACAAACGACTGTTCTTAAGAAAAGAAATGGCTGAGCACAATAAAAAATTGGCTGATGCAGCAAAAAACGCAGGTGTAATTAAACCATGGGAATATGCAGTTTTCCAAAATCATGGATATATGGGATTATATAATGGATTGGGAGCTAAAGAAATTCAGTCAAAAAAAGGATTGAAAAAAACTCAAAATATACTTGACCACATGGGAAGTACAGAATTAGCAGCAAACCTTTTTCGTGCAACACAAACAGAAGACAAATTAAGGAGGGACAATATAAAAGGAAAACAAAAAGCTAATCAGACACATTTCGAGGTCGGTAAAAAAGTTCGGCAAACCATTAAAGAATTAGGGGGGACGATGCCTGAAGATTTACCAACTGAAGATAATATTAAATTAATAGAAAAAACCAAAAATAAAGGCATAGACTCGAAATAATAAAGAGGTTTGACATAAAAGAGGATGGCAGCAAGTGGGCCTCGGAGGATTTTGCTTCGTTGGCGGGCAGGACTCCTCAGACTCATGGTGAACACTATAAGTATATCGGCAATTATTCTGAGCTTTTCGACATAATGAAAATGTTTTTGCCGGCATACAAGCTGGAAGCGCCAAAGCTTTTTAAGCTCATCGTCTTTAACTATCTGTTCTCGAATGGTGATGCTCATTTCAAAAATTTCTCCATTCTGGAAACTCCTCTTGGTGATTTCCGATTAAGTCCTGCCTATGATCTGCTGAATTCCCGCATCCACATAGAAGATTCTGATTTTGCCCTGGAAGACGGACTTCTGCCCAAAAATCTGGCTAAAGGAAACATACGGGAACAATTCCATAAGCTCGCCTCACTTGCAGGCTTAAGTGTGGGCCAGACAGAAATAATTTTCAGCAATCTCCTTTCAAATTCAGAAAAGGTTGCCACACTTATTAACGCCTCCTACCTTAACGACCGCTTTAAACGCAATTACCTTCAGGCATATCAGACCAGGTACAAACAATTGATTCAATAGCCGATCGTTTTCCTGATGTCAGGAAGATGACAAATAGTTATATTTGAATATTAATTCAAGATTTAACCAAGCTAATTTTATGGAAAGCAATAGTTCAATTCTACTGTATCAAACCGAAGACGGCATCACTAAAATTGATGTGCGTTTGGAAAATGAAACCGTGTGGTTGACACAGAAGCTTATGGCTGAGCTTTTTCAAACAACTACACAGAATATAACGATACACCTCAAAAACATATTTGAAGAAGGCGAATTAGAGGAGATCTCAACTTGTAAGGATTTCTTACAAGTTCAAAAGGAAGGAAACAGACATGTAGAACGCAATCAGAAATTCTATAACCTCGATGTAATAATTTCTGTTGGTTACCGGGTTAAGTCACATCGAGGCACGCAATTTCGGATATGGGCAACTCAACGACTCAAAGAATACATCGTTAAAGGTTTTACAATGGATGACGATCGTCTGAAGGCTGCCGGACAAATCCTCTATTTCGACGAACTAGTTGAACGCATCCGTGACATTCGCAGTTCTGAGCGAATTTTCTACCAAAAAGTAAAAGATATTTTCACCTTAAGTATCGATTACGATGCCAAAACCAGCCAGGCAAAAGACTTTTTTGCCACAATCCAGAACAAACTGCATTGGGCTATCCATCAGCATACAGCCGCCGAATTGATTACCCAAAGGGCCATTGCGTCCGAAAAGAATATGGGTTTAACATCGTGGCAAGGTTCCAAAATCAGAAAAACGGATGTAAGTATTGCCAAAAACTATCTTAACGAAAGTGAATTGAGCCAACTAAATCTGTTGGTAGAGCAGTTTCTTGCTTTTGCAGAAAACCAAGCTCGCCAGAAAAAAGTGATGTATATGGCTGACTGGATTAAAAAGCTGAACGACATACTCACCATAAACGAAAACGATATCCTGGAACATGCCGGGAAAATTTCGCATGAACTGGCTATACAAATAGCTGAAAGCGAATATGAAAAATATTCTAAAGAAAGACTTACTGCAGAAGATTTGAAAGCACTCGAAAATCTGAATGATGAAATAAAAAAACTCAAAAAATAAGCTTTTAGGAAAGTTCATGGATCCTACAAATAAACAAATAACCCTTTTTAAATCTTTCTTTAACGGCAGACAGGATGTTTATGCCATTCGTTGGGAGAAAGACGGGAAAAGCGGTTATATGCCAGCATATAAAGTGGACTGGAGCGATTACAACAAACACAAAGCAAGTGGCGGAACATTTAAAGATTACAACAAAAAAGAATATTTACCTTTTAGCTCGGAGGCAATTTTAAACCACATATCCGGAAAAGAAACAGTTGGTATTTATCCTCTTTTGGAAGATAATACCTCACATTTTATTGCAGCTGACTTCGACGATGAAAATTGGCAGAAATCTATTCGAAAGCTTTATTCCACCTGCAAGAATTTTGAAATTCCTGCTTACATAGAACGGTCTCGTTCGGGAAACGGGGGACATGTGTGGATCTTCTTTGAAGAAAATCTTCCTGCCGAACAAACTCGCAAATTAATGTTTGAGCTTTTGCGTGAGGCAACAATTGTTTCACATTTCGAAAAAGAGCCAAGTTTTGACAGGTTGTTTCCAAATCAGGATTCTCATTCAGGCAAAGGGCTTGGCAACCTTATTGCTTTACCGTTAAATGGAAAAGCTGTTCCAAATGGTAATTCCTTATTTCTTAATCCCGATACCTTTGAACCAATAGATAATCAATTTGAGGCGATTGCAGATTTTAAAAGACTTTCAAAGAGTAAATTTCTTTGCCTCTATGAACGCTTTTTCTATCAAACGCCGCAGGATTCTATAATATCAAATATTCTATCAGATTCCCAGGCTGAATTTGAAATTGAAATCAGCAATCAAGTTTATCTGAGACGGTTACAGCTAAATAAAAAGCTTATTTCATTTCTCCGGGATAACCTGAATTTTCTCAATTCTGATTATTTAGTTATGAAGAATTTGGGCAAATCAACATTTAACATCGAAAAATATTACCGATTGATTGAAGAAACCCAGGAAGGAGTCATAATTCCCAGAGGGTTTGTTGCAAACATTATAAATTTCTGCAAGCAGGAAAGAATCTATTTTAAAATAATTGATAAAAGGAAAAAGCTTGACCCCATTGATTTTGAATCGGAAATAAAGTTATTACCCCATCAGATGTTGGCTATCCAAAAGATTTCAGACAAAGATTTTGGTGTAATTGTGTCGCCTCCTGGTTCCGGTAAAACGATTATAGGGCTTGAGATTATTGCAGAAAAAAAACAACCTGCATTAATCATTGTCCACCGAAAGCAATTATTCGACCAGTGGATAGACAGAATTCAAAGCTTCCTGAAAATTCCAAAAAAAGAGATAGGCCAAATTGGTAATCAGAAGTTTACTGTTGGTAACAAAATTACAGTAGCTATGATTCAATCGCTTACACGAAGCGATGAAATCGACAAAATTGCGAACAGCTTTGGAACAATAATCGTTGATGAATGCCATCATATCCCTGCTAAATCATTCAGAGAAGCAATTGTTAACTTCAACTCATTTTATTTGTATGGTTTAACCGCTACACCTAAACGCAAAAACAATGATGAAAAACTTATATACTTATACATTGGAAATATCTTGTATCACGATGAACAACAGAGACAAATTCAACAAAGTAAGTCTAAGGCAGAAATCAACATCAGAGAAACCGCTCTTTATGCCCCATTCGATTACAAAATTGATAAATATGAAACTATTTCCCGTATTCTGATACATGATACCCAGCGAAATTCTCTGATAATAGAAGATATCGAGAAAAACGCTGATAGGTTTAAAACAATTTTAGTATTAACTGAGCGAAAAGCCCATGTAGATATATTAAACCTTTACCTTAAAGATAAATTCGAAACCATAACCATACATGGCGATGATTCTGAAAGAAGCCGCAAAAGTAAACTGGATCAGTTAATACAGGGACACTATAAAATAGTAATTTCTACAGGCCAATATTTTGGGGAAGGCGTCGATATTGATAACTTAGAATGTCTTTTTATAGTTTATCCATTTGCTTTTGAAGGCAAATTAGTTCAATACATTGGCCGCATTCAACGGTCAGGAAAGCCTCCGGTAATTTTTGATTACCGTGATGTAAAAATTGATTATTTCGACAACATGTTTAAACAACGAAACAGGTATTACAAAAAACTAATATAAGCAAAGCAACATAAGCATATCTCCTCTCAATTCATATCCACAAAATATAAAGTTCATTCTTGAGATAACTTTGAAAATATTATTGTTCTCTTTGTAGATAACATTTAAGTATGGCAAGAACAAACACAGAAAACACCAAAAATAGAAATTGAACGAGCCATGCGATTAAAGACTGAATATTTCCAAACTAAAAAAACGAAATAAAATAATGGATTACAAGAACATAACGAATTTTGATGATTTGATAGAACTTGAACACGGCAAATTGGGAACTGACGGTCGCAATGAATATGAGGAACGTGCTCAAATGTTCATAGTGAGCGAGATGTTGAAAGCGGCAAGACTACAAGCGAATTTAACACAGGAAGAATTGGCATTGAGAGCTGGTACAAAGAAAAGTTATATTTCAAAGGTTGAAAATGGAAAAGGAAACATTCAGCTTTCAACTTTGATCCGGATATTTGAGAAAGGCTTGAATAGAAAGATCGGCTTGACCTTTTTATAAACAGGAGAATGAGAGAAACTATCTCCTAGAACCGCTAACAAAACCAAATATGTCCGAGATAATAACATATAATTAGGATTTCTATTCGAGGATTTCCTAAACACTGTCTCGGAAATCTGAAATAATTGAATTCCAACCTTTGAATATCTTTATGTTAAGCATTAAGTCGAGACAAAAAGGAGTCCAAATATTATCCAAACAAGGACTTGTTGTCGAAGGATCGCAGGATGCTAATCTGCATATCTATATTTCGGCAGCATTTGAGTAAAACTCCGCCGCAGTAAGTGGTAACTATCTCTTAATTTGGTAATTCTCACATAAACTTTAGTACGATCTGCCAGTTGTTTTAAGAAAAGCTTGTTTATTAACATATTACAAATGAATTTTCTGCAAAACCCTTAGAAAATTCATTTGTATATCGTTCATTATATGATAGTTGTGAAAACAACTGGCAGATCGGAAACTTCAACGGAGTCCTTCTCTCTACAGTATATTTATAGTCGTTTTAAGCGGAGTATTTGGTTCAACTTCAAGATTTAAAACAGAGATTTCAACTTTCAATCCTTTATTTTTATCATAATTATCATTGAATGTGACCTTAACGGCGGTTTCACCGTTTGCCGGGATGGTTAGACCACCGGTATATGTCGATAATTTAGCATTTTCACATTTTTCTATCTTGACATCGAACTTTAACGATGATGAATTTTTTAACACCAACATCCCGTTTTTGTCTATAAATGATTGAAAAGAGACCTGGATAGACTTCTTAAATATCTCTTCCAGGAAAACTTTATCGCCAATCAGCATTTCGTTACAATAAGATACGGTACGTCTCTCTTCTAGCGCCTCCCTTATTGATTCTGCGCTCTTCTCTTTCGCAAAAACAATAGTCATGGTTCTATACCTTCCGTTATTGTACCCCGATGGTGTGTGAAGATCTGTGTTGGCAATATTTGTAAGTGATTTTGATTGTACCCAGCTTAAAATTACAGGATCATACTTGGTAGCGTTTACAACCTCAACACCGTCTATATAACCCTCATTATACAAAGAGTCAATAATAGGAAACCAAATCGATTTATTCATAGGAATCTGAAACCATGGATGATTCCAGAAAATAAACGCCCCCTGATCTCTGGCTTCGGTAAGTGCTTTCCTTATAAACCTGCCATCACGTGGATTCTCTTTGTTGTAGCAATTGTTGAATTTATTGGCATCTTTAATAAAAATGGCGTTGAAGTGTCCCGGAGGAGCCTCTTTGGTAATCTCAATTCCCGGAATAAGAATTATACCAGCTGCATCGGCAGCTTTCTTTGCAAACTCATAGCCAAAAGAATGGGATAAGTTGTCGGTTCCCATATTCTTCATATGTGGCCTGTACTCCAGGTGATCTGTAATTGCTATTGCATCTAGGCCTTCTGCTAATGCTTCATCTACTCTTACCGAGGGCCATACCAATCCGTCGGAGAAGATTGTATGTAAGTGAAAATCACATTTTAATGGTTTATACCCTAAGATATTTTCCGGCAGTCTTAATGAAGAGCAACGAATTTCTTGTGCGTATGAAGCACTATATACTATGAATAGTAGTATAAGTAAAAAGAATAGTTTTTTTAATCTCATAATTATATTTGTTTAGTTTACTGTCCAACCTGAATTTTGCGTCAGGTGTGAATTTTTTAAAATAGCACTCTTAGGTATCGGGTAGAGATAGTTCTTATCTGGAAACCTTTTTGTTATATTCGAATAAATAGCTATTTTCTTTGCAGCAGGGGCAGAAAAGGTAGCCGAAGAGAGATAATAGTAGACCCCTTGCGATGGAGATGCAGGGGCCGAGGTAACAAAACAAACATCTTTTTTCCCGTCTCCGTTCATATCTAACTCCACATTATGACTTTCTACGTAAACACCATCCCACACCAGAGTCAAAAGATTTCCTGCCCTCCATCTGCGTAAATCATCAAAACGAAAGCCTTCGGCAACAAGCTCAATGGCCCTTTCTCGTCTGATTTCAAGCAGATCGGCAGAGTTTATATTTGGATATAAACTTTTCATATATTGATCCTCCTGCGAGGGGCGCGATATATTGGTAATTTTTGCCCCTGAACGGAGTACCCCTATTCTTTCATTTCCAAACTCCTTC
>Ga0074195_1002969_pt1 | contig 17113 bp, 15 predicted proteins | sample EPASupsiteHSE623_FD_64525 | JGI IMG/M metagenome (GOLD analysis project Ga0074195, IMG submission 64525) | Bioremediated contaminated groundwater from EPA Superfund site, New Mexico - Sample HSE6-23 | ecosystem: Environmental > Aquatic > Deep subsurface > Groundwater > Contaminated ...
CGAGCTGACCTGTTTTTTTTGGGTCTGTGTTGTATACTGTCAGGTAATCATAGGGTTGTGTTCCGGGCAGCTGGTATAATCGGATCACGGTGTTCTCGTCTGAGCCTTGGTGTTTGAGCGCCTGGTTTCCGTTGTTGTCGAGAGTCTTGACTTCGAGGAGTCCTCGCGCGGTGTATTTTGTCGGACCGAGCCACCAAGCTTCATTATTGCCTAATTGGTCGTGATGGACTTGTCCAAACTTGATTTTTGTCTCTGTTGCCGTTCCGTCTGCGGTTTTTCCGGTGAATGTCTGTTTGCCTATTATTATTCCCGATTCGGATGATGTGACTTCAGGGGCTTGGTTGTTTTCGTATCTGAATGAGGTCTTTCCTTGTCCGCTCATCGACAGGTCTTGGTCTGGTAGGAATTGTTTGGTGTTGGATTTCCATGGCCCGTTTACATTGGTCTCGAATCCGTTGTTGGATTTGTATGCATCCGCCATGGCTCCGCCTGCTTCTCCATCCTTTCCTAGTGTCCCTTTGAATGCTGGTGTCTCGATGTTTGTCGGTTTCTTTGATTTGATCAGGTATCCTTCATCGATGTCTTCTGGGTTCCGGGGGAGGACTTCGATACCGGCTTCAGGATCTATGTCGTTTATCTTCAGTGATACTCCGTCGAAGTTTCCGTTGATCGATCGTTTGCCGTTTTGTTCGGATGTTGCTAGGTGTTTTGCTGATTCGGTTATCTTGACTCCATCTATCAGGAATCCTCCGTCTTGCAGCGCGACCACTTTTGAATTCGCGAGTTTCTCGAGGGGGATGGATATTTTTCCATTGGTGAGGGTGTTTCCTTTTAGTGAGAGTGATGATGGTGTGGTGAAATCCGAGTCAGGGCTTAGTTTTCCTTGGAATTCGTTTGCCATCGCCTCGTTTAGTTTGGGATTCTTGGTTGCGGAGTTGAGATCGCCGAGGAGATCGTTGATTGCGATCAACGCGCCTTTCCGATTTATTGATGGGCTCTTTGCCGCGAGTTCACCTATCTTTGTTTTGGCGTATCTTGCTAGATCTTGGTCTTGGAATTTTTTAGCTTCGTTGATCACTTCGGCCGGATCAGCTTGGGACGTGCCTGAGATCAATGCATCCGCTTTTGGCTCCCAGGTCTTCTCGAGATATTCCTGGTTGTAGTTTGTCTCGCTTTTTGCTGATGCAGCGGCCCCAGTCATTGGAGATTTTATCGTTATGAGTGTGGTCGTTCCAGAAGCCCCTAGTTTCATCCCTGCTTCTGCGGCAGGTTGATTTATGAGGGCTAAGATCACCACAGCGAGAGCTATCATCGCGATCATCAGCCGTCCGTGGCTCTTTCGAGGTCCCATAGCTACCTTACCTCTATCGTAATCATCTTTGTGTTCGCATTTCCTTCGCTGTCTATTGCGCTGACAGGTATCATGTATTTTCCGGCGGCGGGCATCCCTATCTTCATCAATCCAGTGACTGGATCGACTGGAAATCTTGTGTCGCCGCTTCCGTATGTGACTTGATCTCCTTCAAAGTCGATAGCCCCTATCGGCTTTTTCTCTCCGCGCTTAGCTATGACAGTCCCAGTTTCTGGGAGGTATGGCGCGAGGTTCTCGCTTGATTTTGCAGCTGTCCTAAAGACGTAAGGCCGATCAAAGAGCGTGGAAGACAGGTCGACAAATGAGTATATTTTGATGTCTTTGCCTAGCGCGATGATCTGGCTTTTGTAGGGCAGTGTGGACATCAGCCCGGTGGGCAGGTAGTGTTCGTCTCTTGACTGTTCGGCCATCACGCTTCCGACATCGTTTAGTATAGTCCCTAGTCTCACAGGTATCGTGGTCGATATCGTGGAGAGCGCATATGTCCGGTCCATCGTCTCTATTGTGGCTTGATAATCGAGGATCACGGTCACTTCTTTCGCGCCGATCTTTGATGTGGCTTTGGGGATTCCGGTCTTGATGCTCGCCCCTTGCACTTTCATCGGTGCAAGGCCTTTTGCGCAATCATTGATATGTCTCATCACGTAATGGGATATTTGTGATTCAGCGTCTTTTTTTGATATGAACACATCCACGCCGTAGAGCCCTCCGACCCCGACATCGAACCCGTCGTATGATACGCTGTCGACAGCGGATTGTGGGTATATCCACCCTCCTTGGTATCCGAGTATGGAGACTGCGGTGTTTGCGGTCTGCTTTAGGCAGGATTGCAAGAATTGATTTATTCCGACGCGGGGGTCGATGCTTCCTGCGGCCACGGCCTCTTCGGTTTTCTTCTCAGTGGCCTGGTGGCTCATGTCGTATAGGATGGCTGTAAGGACTACTATTATTATCGCTAGGAACATATAGATAGTGGCCTGTCCTTTATTGGGCATACCCGCAGAACCCAGTATCTTTCTATATATACCTTATGCCAAGGTCTTACTTTGATTTGATGTTCTTGGTTTCGGTCTTGCTCTGGAGGTTGGTGAGTTTTCCGTAGAGTGAGAGTTGTTGTTTCTTTCCGTCTATGGTGAATCCCCCGGATGACAGAGCGGTGATCCGTGCCTTTTGTAGTGTTTTGAGGTCTAGGCTGATGCCACCATTCCATAATTGGTCGTTTGATAGTTTGAGGTCTTTTGCCGCCTTGAGGTCTACCCATCCGTTGGCGAGGTTATCAGGGTATCGTCTCACCAGGGCGTTCTGGACATCCTCGAGGTTGTAGTTCTTCATGCCATCTAGGTTGCCAAGGACTTTGGTGTATGCTTCAAGCACGTTTGGTTTTGCGAGTTCATCTGCTGTCGTCGCTCCTTTGGTCGCTATGCGCAAGATCCAGCTTTTTGTGGTCTTTAGTTCATCGCCATCGAAGGATAGCGCCTTGAGTATCGTTCTTGCGGGGTCTGGGTCTTCGCGCAGCGCGTTCAATTGGCATTTGTATTTTATGAGCTGTGTGGTCGACCTTGAGCATGGGTCGCCGAAGTCAGATGATCCTATCTTGACAGGATTGCTGGGCATCGGAGTCGACACGAGTATCGTCTGTCCGGGCTGCGCGTAGGGCAGGCCTTTTGGTTGATAGTAGGGGAATATTTTTGCTGCGACTATCGATGACGAGATCAGCATTAGAGTGAGTAACAGGGTGGATGCGATCATGACAGTCTTGGTGCCAGATGGGATATTTTTGGATAGGTTCATTGGTTCACCTCTTTGAGTTTTCCCGGGTTTAGCCTATTTATAGGTTATGTCCTTTGACATTTCATCCCGGCGAAACTCTTATATACGAAAATCCCGGGTTTCTGACTCTATGCGCGGTCAAGTCTCTGCATTCATGATTTTGGCGGTGATAATAGTTTTTCTTGCGGCTATGCTGACTCTTGTCCTGCAGGATGATGTGCCGGCGCAGAGCATCATCACAGGGACGAATGAGCATAGTCAGAAACTGCGAAACATGGTCCAATCATGTCTTGATGAATCCGTCCAGCAGCAGATGCTGCTATTCGGCTTGCAGGGGGGTTACATCACGCCGAGAGCCACTTTGGATTCTTTGGACATCGATGGTTTCCTTATCCCGTTCTATGTCTATGGGGATGTCCAGGTCATCCCTGATGCGGATATGCTCCGGGATTACCAGCTCGCGTCGTCCGTCGAGTCTGGAGTGATGGAATGCATAAACGGGTTCGATGATTTCCCATACCCTGTTGATTACACGCCTCCTTCAGTGAAGGCCCAGATACTTCCGTCTGATGTGGGGTTCAGCCTGGAGTTGCCGGCCAAGATCGAGGTCGGCCAGGATATCCTTATAGTCCCTCAGATGTATGGCTCCATCCTCAAATCCCGCATTGGCCAGACGATGGCTGTAGCTAGGCGGATCGCCTCTGACAGAGACGCGCCGACTGGCATGGTGGACCTTTCTTTGCTCGACGAGATCAGCGAGTCTGATTACAATATCACGGTTTTCCCGTATGATGGGGAGAGTTTCTTCTATGTGGTCACGGATAATCATGACCGGATATACGATATGCCTTTCCGTTACCAATTCGCTGTGAAGGTGAAAAGATGATTAGGCGTTTTATCACTCTGCTCGCGATCGCGATGCTTCTTTGCGTCCCGTTGGCGTATTCAGCCAGCGCGACTGCGCCAGCTGCAGGGCCTGCTCCGGCTGCCGCTGCGGCCAGCCCATCTGCAGTGACTGATTTGAACAGGGCCACCGATGATCAGAAGAAGCAGTTCTATCAGGATCCAAAACTTAGTTCCGCGAAGTTCCCTCTGCCCGCAGGTTTCACGATATCTGATTTCTTCAAGTATAACGAGGATAGAGCTGCGTTGGTGTTGAACGGCCCGCCTCGTATACAGCTCGCGAATGCCAAATATTCAGGAGCTTTCAACGGAGTGTCATTCCAATTAGATGTTGATGGCAAGTCGGATATTGTGGCTGCCGGCGACCAGGTGTTCAATAACATCCCCAAGGGCAGCAAGGTCTCCTGGGACGGCAGGTTCCTGTCTTTGATTCTTCCTGAACAGTCTGACGCGAGCGGCAAGAAGTCTCAGAAGGTCTTGCAGCTCAAGGGCGATGGGACTGTGGATGTCAGCGGAGATGGAAAGACAGTCACAATCAATGGTGCAAGCATAAGCGCGGTCTACGGCGATAAAGGCCAGGCTATGTCGACTATAACCGGAAAGAAAGCCACAGTGAAGATAGACACCTCGAATGGAAGGATTGTCGGTGATGTCGGCGCGGAGGTCCGCGACGATAGATATGGTGTGTTCACATTCAAGGAGAAAGGCGCGGCGCTCACTCTTTCGAACAGGGAAGCTAAGATTGAAGGCAAGTTCCTCTTTGACACTAAAGATAACCGCCACTTGGAAGTAGGCCAGGCAGGATCAGTAGGCCATTATTATCCAGGCAAGCAGGAGTTCATGTTCGATAAGAAAGGGTTGGTCGTCGACCGTGATCTCGGCATAAAGGGCGCTCAATCAGACGACAATAAGCCGTTCTACGTTGGCCTGGAAAAGAGTTTGGAGAATGAGTTGAAGGGCAAGAACGGTATCCTGATCTATAGCAGAAGTGGCGAGTCCGGAGCAGCTGGCAAAGCCAAGCCGAGCGCTGGCAAGCTTGATGCTTCTGCGCGATCTGAGCTTGGGAGGAGTATGATCGAGGGGAGCAATCTTCCTGAGAAGATCAAGAGTCTCCTAGGTGATGCATTGGATAAGCGGGTAGCGATCGAGAAGCAGATTGAGAGGGATCCGTCCCGTAAGGCTGAGCTTAGCAAGCAGCTTGATGCGATAGACCAGGGATTGCAGGCAAGTGTGCTTTCATCGGCGTTCACTGATCCAGAAATCGGCAAAGTTATCCCGAAGTTATTGGGATTGAAAGGGCCAAGGGATGCTTTCTCAAATAGACTCAAAGCAGGTGCTGATCCGATCACCGCGTTCAATAGTCTTGATGCTGAACAGAAAAAAGCGATTCTCGATCTTAATCCTTCTTTTGAGGATTTATTGAAGGCTAAGTTTTCCCAGAACAAGAAAGCGGCGTCTGGAGAGGTTGCGATAGTCAAACTGTTCGGTGCGGCTTCAGGCGCATACCAATCATCAGAAGGCCAGTGGATCGCCTTCAAGAACGTCCTAAAAGTCGAAGCTGACAAGCCCACTGCTCGCGCCCTGACTATAGAATTGACAGGGTCTGATGGCAGACTGGCAGAGATCAGCGGGAAAGGGGTGCGTCTTAGCAAAAATGAGAAGGTAGTGATAGGCGCGCTCGACTGGACTGAATGGTCGCCTGCGTCAAAACCGTCTGCTCCCGTGACTTCGGTGATCAAAGCTCCAAAAGCCTCGTCTGAATCTGAAGAATACAAGTGGAACATCCGCAATTACAAGAATTACGGCCGGGAAGCAGTCAGTATCGTAGAAGAGAATGAAGCTCTAAAAGATTTCAAGGATATCTTCGATGCTGATGGCAAGCCGGATGTTGAGAAGATAAAGGCGCTCCAGGCAAAGCTCAACGAAGGCCGCGAAGAAGACGAGAAGCTTACAGTTGACGGCAAGCTGGGAAGGGGCACACTGGCCGCTTTGCATGAGGCTGATGCCTCAAGCGCAGACCCTTCTTTCAAGACCAGCCCGACCGAACCTTACATCGCTCAGGACAAGCAGGACGTGAAGGCTCAGAAGATGGCGCCTAGGTCATCTTCAGAGTCTGTTCTTGTCGCCAGGATCAAGGAGATGTGGACTAAAGAGGAGAAAGGGGAGATCACGACCGAGCAATATAATGATTTCATAAACTCTCTAGAGGCCTCGCACCCTGGCCTTGATATCGATATTGATTCTGGAGAGGTCAACAGGTTCCCTGGTAAGACCAGCCCGATGGCGCAGGCAAGGGATAAGCTTGGTGCAGACAGGAGCGGGCTGCTAGCGGAGATATACCTTTCTAATTCTAAGAATCGAGCTGATGTGGATGCTGCGGCTGCGATCGCTGAGAAGATCCGTGCTAATCCAGGATCCGCCACCCTGGCAGATATGGTCGAACTCGAGGAGCGCCTTAGGAGAGCGACTGGAAGTTCGAAGGAAGCTGCTAGGATAATGCTTGGTATCACTCAAGGATCAGGTCTTGATGATGTGACGGTGGGTATAGTCAAGGGTTTTATCAAGATGGCATCGACTGAAGAAGGCAGGAAGATGTTGGCTCCTAAGCCAGGATCTTCTGGATTTTCTCTGGAAAAGTTGCAAGCGTTGGGTGGATCACAGAGTCCTGCCGATAATCCACTCACTCGATTGTATGAGGGGCTCATCGCGATGCGATCCAAGCTCATCGCAGGGGTCGAACTGAGCAAAGCAGATGTGGATTTCATCGATGTTGTGAGATCGTCTGAAGCTAAGGCGTTGTTGGACTCGATGCAGCTGCCAGACAATCTCAAAAAGTATAAGTCGGTCATCGATGAGAATATCCAGACGCTGCAATCTATCGATATTAGTGGCTTGGCTCAGCAAGGCAATCCGTTTGGTGTTGCTCGTATCAAGCAGACTGTCGAGAGCTCTGGCAGCTCTTTGGCTGATGTCCAGGGGAACATCAGGGTTGCTGATGTGATTGTGTCTGGCGCTATGGCCACATCTCGTGTGAGGGAGGCGTCGGCAGCAGGTGCTGTGCAGCTGCTTCATATGTCTCAAGATGGTGTTGTGCGTATCAAGGATATGGACGGGCCAGGTGATGTGGTGTTCCGTGTGAACCCCGCTGATCCATCACGCATGATAATGGAGCCGGTCACCGATCCTTCGCAATATGAGGACACAGTCACTCTCAAGGTCGACTTGAAGAAGGTCATGCCAGTCGGCAAGACTGCTTTCACGTATGGCGACAAGGCTGCAGCAGACAATGCGTTGTGCGCTATTGGCGCATCGATAGGTAACAATCCTTACATAAAGGATAATGCGAAGACGCTTGGTTTGCTCTCTGAAGGCGCGTCGAGCGCTTTAGGTGGTTCGTCTGGAGGAGGCAAGAGTTATACTGTGGATAATGTCGGCTTGCTGACGGGATTGAAGCTCAAGAAGGTCATTCCAAAGCTCTCGACTTCCAATCTGGATGCATGGGCTAAAGAGGTCAATTATAATCCCAATCTGTTCATCCAGAAAGTCCATGATGCTACAGGCACTAAAAGGACCGTGACTGATCCTGCGCTTTTGGATTTCCTTGCTAAAGCGAAGAGTAGGAATGCTCGCAGATGAAAAATGAGACCGGCTTAATTTCCGGTCGTCACCTTTGCCCGTTTGGCTAGCGAATCGTATGATTTGATCAGTGAATTGTAGATAGCTGCCTTTCTGAGCTGTTTATTGTAGGGCAATCCTTGGAGCTTTCTTTCGAGAGCCTCATCGAGATTGTTGTTCCTGGCTTTGAAAGCTATTCCTGCAAATATGAGCCCGAGACCGGATTGACCAGAGGTTATTGTTTTGCTCTCGCATTCTTTGAGTTCGTCTGGAGTCAACTCGAGCTTCTGTTTTTGCTCGTATTGATTGAGTTCTGTTTCCATTTTGTGGTTGATGTAAGGCTTGGCCTTTCCTTCTGAATAGTCTTTGAGGGCTTTTATGAGAGGGTTGGTCTCTGGTGTGTCATATCTCTCTTCTGTGGCAGGTTTAGCTTCCTGTGTCTTTGCCTCCTGCGCGCATGCAGGTGATCCGAAGTAAGAGCTGGCACCGATCAATGCTGCGAGTGTCCCGGTTAGTATGCTTCTTTTGTTCATGGTGTGTTCCTCCGAGGCTTGCGCCTTTTATAGGACTCCTTCCTATAGGGGGATTCTACTATTTAAACCTTCCGATTTGTAATTACTGATTAGTAATGACAATACATACATTTATAATGTGGAACTGCCTATTAGAGGATATGAGATTCAAACTCTTGAGGGATATCACCCTGTGCGCTTCTCTTATTACCTCGCCTATAGAATCACAAGCCATCCCTATTAAAGCCGAAACCCCCCTTGAATCCCCTTTAAAAACATCACAATCCCGGAAGAGCTTAGATGGAGTGATGTATGACTACCATCAGGATATGAAAGCCAAGGTGGAAGCGATGGTCAAGAAGGCTTTCTATCAGGGCGGCTTCTTTGATCATGAGGGATATTGCGATCATGTCAAGATGCCTGAAGGATACAGTCTGCCGATATTGGCTGATGTATCCAACGGAACTTCTTCATTCCCTGCATTCGAGTTTGGTGAGAACCGCCGATCCGATCAGTGGGACCAAAGGTTATACGAGAGCCAGGTCAGGCTCGAGATCGAGGATGCGATATTAAACGACCTCCCAAAGGGTCTCCCTTCCATCCGAGATGGATATATCATCCAGCCACGCAACAGCGAGATCGTTGCGAAAGTGAGATTCAATAAGTCTGATGTTTCAGTGCATCTTGAGACTGATCTGATTGTTTGGGATGCGGCAAACGAAGAGGTATATTCATTGATGGATAAGGAGATCTATATAGGGCTGCCCGCGGGAAGGATCTTAGAAGAGCTCGACGCCAGGATGGTCAAGTTTTCAGGAAAGAGCACCATCCCTCAGGTCTCAGGGAGCCGACCAAAGACAAGAAGAGATATCATAAAAGACGGCGGTCTGGTCTTGCAGTATTTGATCAAAGTAAGATAGTGATTATCTTTGAGCCATTGCCTTTTGGACTTTCTGTATGACTTTCACTAGGTCCTTGTTTCCAGGGTCTGGATTCTGTAGGTAGATGTATTGTGTCTGCCATTGGCTTTTGCTCTCAGGCCCAGGGCTCACCTTGACTACCAGGCCTAGCGTCATGCTTTTGTATTCCATCACTTTCACGTCTACTTTTGCGGACAGATCCTTGTATCCGATGAATGGCGCTTTGTATCCGTTCTCTGCCTTGCTTGAGTCGATTAGCACGTTCTTGTAATTGTCCTTGATCCACCCAGTGAGTGGTTCAAGTAGCGAGCTGTAGGAATTCTCGAGTTTGGTCCGGAGCGCAGGGTTCTTCATCGTGGCCGCGAGGTCCGGGTCGTTCTTTAATTCCGCGAACACTCGCTCTCCTGTGGGTTTGAGGTCTCGGAACAATCTACCTTGTCCAAGTGAGATGTCCTGGCCAGGCATGTTGGCCATCCGCTGAAATTCTCCCTCGCCGATGAGTCCGGATTGAGCAGGCAGGCTTCTTCTGACTTCAGCGGCTTCGCGCACGGTTCTTGCCGCAGCGAGTCGCTCCATGGCTCCGCCAGCACCGGTGATCTTAGGGTTGGGCGCGCCGGTCAATACCGATACTGAACACTGGTTGCATAGTGCGCTGTAGTGACATCCTGACCCACCCCATTTAGAGCCGTCTGATCCGGTAAAGGTCATCGTGCTCATAGTATCAGGTAATTTACCTATTGTTTGGTATGGTTTTCCGTTCTTGAACACAATCTGTCCGCCAGAGAGTTCTTCGAGAGTATCGCTATTTAGTTTATCAGGCCCTATAAGAGGAGGGGATCCGTATCCTTTGAATGAAGTTATCTTGCCCTCGTTCCCAACGAATTCAAGAGGGTTTCCAAGTGTTTTTGCCCAGAGAGAGAACTCAGCAGGCTGTGACCCCCATGCTATGACCCCCCCGCTTATTGGAGGAGATAAGTAGACATCGCTGTTGCCTCCTTTGGAGAGTCGTGTTCGGGTCATGATGTATGAGTAGCCGTTCCCTGAAAAAGATGCTTGCCCAGGTGTTATCGTCGCTTCGGAGGTTCCGCTGGTTTGAGCGACCGCCCAAGCGGCTGGCCCAGGGGTTACCTCATCCGCAAAATATGTAGGCCCACCCGTCCCGGACATTTTGATCTGTGCGTTAGCGTCTTTCAGGACGAATCCAAAAGTCTGCTCATCGATTGGATATTTTGAGGAGGAAGATACTTTGATAAGGTCTACTGATCCAGAGGTTATTGTCACTGTCTTTGAATTTTTGTTGGATATGTCTTCTATGAATTCTAGGCCTTCAGATGTTGTTTTGATGCCACGGGTCTTCTCTTCAGGATCAAACAATGATAATCCCGAGAGAGATACAGCGATTTTTTCCTTGCCGTTCTCGAATATGCTCAAGGATTTGGGGTTGTTTTGATCATCGGATGTGTACACGACTGGGATTTTAGGGTCGAGTGAGACCGATTTAGTGTATTGTGAACCGAGTTTTTGGTCACTGGATAAGTAGGCCTGCAATAGCTCGAGATCTGTAGGATTTGTGATCGGCTTTTTGGTCGTTTCGATGTCTTTGAAGTATTTCTGCACAATCTTGAAGTTATCGGCTACAAAGACAGCCGCCCCTTGTGACCCCGGTTTTTTCCTTCCAGTGAAGTGGGCTCGCAGGCCTTCCCGGTAGTCATCTAGCGCCACACTAGGATTTGATACTAGTTTTGAGAACTCTGCATTTCTCTCTTCGTAGCTTTTCTGTAGTAGGGTTTTCGGATCCTTCAGGAGGATTAGAAAGTCCTCTTGGGCTATCGCGAGTGTCGATAGCATGATTAGAGAGAAGATAATCCCAGCTATTGAAGCATTTTTCATCTTCCCACCCCCACGGCGAATCGCAACAGGTAGGGTTCCTGTCCGCTTCTTGGTTTTCTGTCGATTATCTGGTATACCACCGCGCCAGTCACACCATTTTCAGTGTCCTCTGATAATAGGTAGGTCATATTGAATTGTCCTGCGTGGTTTGTGTCGTATATCGTAGGCCAATCTACCACTTCAGGGTCATCAGTGTTCAGGCCCACGATCCTTCGCGAGATGTCAAGCATCGGCCCGATCCTTGCGTCCACCCGTGATGTGTATTTATCGGACAAGTAGGTGTTCTGTTCTCCTTTCTCGACGATGACTGGATAGTCTATGGTGAATATGACATTGTCGCTTCCGATTCTGACGTCTGTATTTATCATGTTGCCTTCAATGGGCGATGGATCAAGCAGGGACAGGTCGAACTCTTCAGGGGTCATGTTTATCCGGGCGCCGTGGACGGTCACTGAAGTGAATTCGTAGAAGTTGAGCAGGCATTCTGGAAGGTGCTTGTTCACGTAAGAGGCAAGTATGTTTTGCGCGATCTCTCCGTTTGCTGGAAGCTTCGCGGCTCCTTTATAGTAATAGTAAGGTATGGTATAGTCCCCTGATTTCAGGACCGGGCTCAATAGCGAGGGGTTTTCCTCTCCCCCATACATTCCGAATGCTTCGACAGCTTCGTTTGAGGTTATGTCGATGCATGTCTGTATGAATGACTTGATGTTGTATGCTTCGCCGATCGCCACAGACTGTCTGGAGATTGAGGGCATCTCGCGCGCTGGTCCTCGCGAAGAAGGTATTGCGGTATAGACTGCGTATCCTGCGACGACGATCAATATCCCGAGTATTATGAATACTGTGGCTTGTCCTCTTTGCGATCGCATGAGGATGTCCCCGAAATCATCTATAAAAGCCTTTCTTGCGCCTCGACGGTTAGGATTTTCTCATGTGTCGGTCCTTCTCGTCCGAGTGTGCTCTTTATGAGAGAAAAAGACCCTATCTCGAACCGGCAGGGGTCCACTTTCATCTTTTTGAGTGTTGAAGAGAGATTATTTTTCCCGTCAGGTGTGAGGCTCTTGACGCGGCTGAGGGTCACGTGCGGGACAAAAGATTTCTCACGCTCCAACCCGAGTTGTTTCAGTGCCTCGTCTACTTGTTTCTGCAACCTAAGGACAGACTCATATCCTTCCTTGAACGCAGCATCCTTTCCGTTGCCTCCTGCGAATCCCGCCCACACCACGCGCACCTCCATCTTGGATGGAAACACGTTGATATGGTCGCATCGCAAGTCGAAACCTTTGAACTTGATAGAAGATAACGCAGTCTCTATCTTCCCTTTCTTCGCCTCATCCACTTCACCCAAAAACTTCAGCGTGATATGGTACGATGATGGAAAAGTCATCCTCGCCCCAGCCACCTTCCGAAGGCCTTCCTGCATCGATGAGAAATAGTCAGAGTCATCCAGATCTATCGCGACAAAGAGCCTCATATAGAAAGTGAGCTATTCCGAAATAATAAATTCTTCTACGGTGACCATAAAAAATCAGTTAAAAAAACAAAATATTTTGGCTGTTTTCGGCCAGACGGTCTCACGGTTTCAGTATTCTTCTTCCTGTCCGTCGTTTTCTTCGCCGAACGAGTCTGAGTCGCCAGTTTCCTCTTCTTGAGGTGCTGCGCCTGAGTCAGATGATTCGCTGGCTGGTGCCGACGAGGTTCCGCTTCCGCCTTTTCCTACGACTTCGGCAAAGCCGACCTTTCGAAGGACCTTTGTTATGCGGATCTTTACTTCGTCGCCTTCTTTGACACCTGGGACGAAGAGGACGAATCCGTTCTTCTTGGCGATTCCGTCGCCTTTCTCTCCTACGGCCTCGATTTTCACGTCGAGTTCTTCTCCGACTTTGACTGGAGCGAATGTGCGTTCAGCGAAGCCTCCTCCGCCACCGCCACCATATCCGCCACCACCGCCACCGCCGTAGCCGCCTCCTCCGCGGCCTCCACCACTGCCGTAGCCACCGCTGCTTCTGCCACGGCCTCCGCCGTAGCCTCCTCCACCATATCCTTCGTCAGATCTCTGTTTGTACATGTTCTATGTTCACCTGTATGTGCTTTACACCCATATCTGCCTGATTATGATACCAAATAGAACTCGTCTTAGAATCCCGCTCTGATCTCAAATCTGCCATATGGATGTTAGAGAGAAGGTTCCATCAAGGGTTTATATACTTAATGATGGAATGCATGAAAAAAAGGTTATTCAATATCCGTGGCTTGAAAGCTTATCAAGGAGTCCGGATCTGCCAGAAAGCCTTGCCCGGATAGGGTTCTCTGAGATCTCGAGGGTTCGGATGATCGGATCGGCTATCACAGGCATCTGTTCAGGCCGCAAGTATCCGCCTTCGCTCGAGATGAATCCGGAGATTTCATCACCGTCATTGACAGTCACGATGCGGGTGAGTGTAGAGTTTCCTTTTCCGGTGAAGTTCATCTCGCCGACTAATACTGTGAATCTGTAATTAGGGTTCTCTCTCTTCAATTCCCGCGCGCGATCTAGGATCTCTGTGTTTAGTGGGCAGTCTGCGAGGATGCGCTGGAGGTTCACTTGTATCCTGTCTGATCCTGTGGCTTGCGAGATCGTTCCGTTCTTGAATAGAGGCCTCATCAGGTCTAGCCTGTCGAGTATCTCCCGGTCGTATAATCTGGCTGTCTCGTTTGTCGCGTATGATTTTTTCATTGCGACTATTGTGTTGAAGTTCTCGACGAGCTCTCCGGTGTTGCGGATCATCTGGCGATATTCTTTGTTGAATCTTTCTGAGTCGTATCCAAGGTTGATATTGGGTGTCATGAGTTTTCCTCTTTGTTTGTTTTAGCTGACTGTCTGTTCAAAGGTACGAGCGATTCGTGAGCGATTCAGATGGATTGCTAAACCTCATCGCAGGGTTGTAGATCTTTGCTATGGTATCAGGCCCTTTTCCATTAGGTAACTGTACCCGCTCGGCAGGGATCAGTGTGCCGTCAAGAGTGATATAGCCGATCTTGTTGCCTTTGTTGTTCTGTGCGACGAGCATCCGGGTGAGTGATCCTTCGCCGTATCCGTCGTATAGGAACTTGCCGGTCATGTCCCATATTGAGCATCCGGGGTTCTCAGCCAAAAGGCATAGTGCTGTGTTGTTCTGCTCATCAGTTGTGGGGATGCTTGACATTATGTGCTCGATTGAGACCTCAAATCGATTGTTGTTGAGCCGGATTGAGCCGCTTGCTAGGTGCTCGTAAGGGGTTCTAGATGTCTGCCCGAATTGCCTGGCTAGATTGAATTTCTCTGCTATATCTCCGCAGAGGAGAACCTTTGCCTTGTAGGTATCATTCCAGTCAGCTGCGCTGAACTTTCCGTATGATTTGGAGGATGTGTGGTTTGCCATGTTATCACCTGATTTAAATCTGTTGTCACTATATGGTGACTAAAGGTTTAAAAAGGTTGTGGATGGCTGAAAGATTATAGAAGGAGAACAAGAAAAAATAGAGAAAAAAGCCCCGCTCAGTCAAGGCTTCTTTGATGCTTTGCGCACGCACAAAGTCCAAAACAGCGATCAGAGATCGCTGTTTTTTAGGTCTTTCAGGCCTTCCTCAGTGACCATGAAAGGGCATTCTCCGTCAGGCAGGTTCGGCGAGTCCACAAGCTTCGCGACTCGGCTCCCTTTCTTGCCTTTTCGCAAGTAGATGCGGAACGCGCTGTTATGTCCGACGATGTTTCCGCCGATGGCTTCTGTGGGGTCGCCAAAGAACTGGTCTGGCTTTGCCATTACCTGGTTGGTGACGTACACGCACAAGTTGTAGATGTCTGCGAGTTTTGAGAGCACGTGCATGTGCCGGTTGAGCTTCTGCTGCCGCTCAGCTAGTGTCCCTCGTCCGACGAATTCCGCGCGGAAGTGCGCTGTGAGCGAATCGACGATCACAAGCTTGACACTTAGCCCGTCTTTCTTGATGAGGTCTTCGACTTTCTCGGCGAGCAGCATCTGATGGTCGCTGTTGTACGCGCGTGCCACCTTGATGTTCTTTAGCACGTCTGATGGCTCAAGTCCTGCCCCTTTTGCCATCTGAGTTATTCTCTCTGGGCGGAATGTGTTCTCTGTGTCGATGAAGACCACTGTGCCTTCAGTGCCCTGGTCTTTGAGCGATTTGAGGACGTTCACGGCCAGCTGGTGGGCGATCTGGGTCTTGCTTGATCCATATTGTCCGAAGCATTCGGTTATGCATCCAGTCTCGAACCCTCCTCCGAGCAGTGTGTCGAATGCCTGCACGCCAGTGGTTATCTTGATGACCCGGCCTCTTTTCTCGAGTAGCTCGTCGCCGCTGATGAATCCCATGTCCATGGCGTTTCGTGCCTGGGCGATGAGTTTCTTTGCTGCGGCTTCAGTCATCCCTGTGACTTCAATCAGTTCGCCAGGGGTCGCCACAGCTAGGCTCATGAGGTCTGTGAATCCGACGCTCTCTAGCTTCTCAGCGGTCGCTGGCCCCACGCCAGACAGGTCGTGTATGGTCTTTTGCTTGACGCTCTTTCCAGGGTCGGCGGTCTTGTCTGCTTTCGGCTCGCTTCTGCCCCTTCTGGAGCTTTTTTGCTCCGAAGGCTGCTCGATCTGCTCGCTTTGAGCGTTGTCGTCGATTGGTAATGTGGACATTTCCATTTCTTGTTTCATCGTGTATCACCTTTGTTTTTTATGATTGTGTTTTTTAGGTGTGTTTCGGCAAGAAAACCGAAAAAAATAGTGTTATTACCGGACGTCTTACGCCACGAGAGCTTCTTCTTCCGGCATCGCGCTTGGCGTGTACGCAGGTGTTCCGGCCCGCTCCGGATATTCTTGATGCTCTTTGATGACAAGGTGTTCGTAGGCTTTCTGTAGCACGAGTGCTGCTTTTGGCAGGTCGTTGACTCGCATAGAGGATGTGCTCTGCCATTGCCCGTTCTTGTCCTGGTAGCGCCGGTCGAGTGTGATGCTGTTGTACACCACCTCTCCGGTGGCCCCTTGGGCGCTGTTTGCCCATATGGTCGCCACTATGGCTCCTGCCTTGAATTTGGCAAGTGGTTTGTTCGGCGCTCCGCTCGATTTTCCCGTTGCCGCCACAGGGGGTGTCATTCCGTAGGTGTTTGTTTTCTGGTAGTCCATTTTTGGCCTCCTTTGCTTTCGCGTCTTGTTTCATCATCCTGCGGTTGTGCGGCGCCGTTGATGCGCGATGACCAGGGAATCACTGTCCCTGCGTTCGCGCAAGTCACCAGCCCGCTTCAGGATGGGAGGTAAAAGTCGCATGACGCCGATCCGGGCTTCGTCGAATGGCTTGCGGTCCGCTTCGGCTTTGCCGCCGTCGGCGTCACGACTTTCATTTTCTTCTTCAGCCTATCCGGCTTTTATAGGCCCGGACACTCACTGTCCAGTGTCCAGTGGTCGAGAATGAGTGTTCTGGAGGATCTCTATCAGGAGCAGATTAGGAAATAGGGTGGGAGAGTTTTTTATAGCATCGAAATAGACTGATATGATGGAGGATTATCAGAGGATGACTCTAAAGATCGAGGCTGAGAAGAGCGTGCGTGACAGCCTTGTGTATGAGCTGGATGGGATTGCGTTGAGGTTCTCAAAAAGCAAGAATGACCATCAAGATGCTGTGTTCAGGTATCATGTCCGCAGTTATGGCCTGTTTATGTCTTATCTTTTCTCAGTTTCAAGGAAGCTCGGTCAGGAGGTCAGGTTTACGATAAGCTTGCGGTCGAATCCGGATTATGAGATGCGCCTATGCGCGGGGGATGCGCGAATCGTCCGCCACGAGAGAGGATTGCGTCTTGTGAAGCCGCAAGTAGATTGCCAAGACCTAGAGGATATGTTGGATTCTGAGGAATCCTATTATGAATCGCAGAAGGATTGTCCTAATTGTCGATCTAATCGAAGACCATAGAAACAATTATAATGATGGGGTCGGGGGTTGGGTCGGTATGGATTTCAAAGATTTTGGATCACGTCTCAAGGATATCCTAGTCACTCCTTCCCATTTCTTCTCGACATTGAAGGAGCGCTCGATAGAGCGACCTCTGATATGGTTCGGGGTAGGGATGTTCCTGTTCCTCTTTGTGGGAGGTCCGTTGTCGATCCTTGTCTCCGCAG
>Ga0074195_1002970_pt1 | contig 17108 bp, 15 predicted proteins | sample EPASupsiteHSE623_FD_64525 | JGI IMG/M metagenome (GOLD analysis project Ga0074195, IMG submission 64525) | Bioremediated contaminated groundwater from EPA Superfund site, New Mexico - Sample HSE6-23 | ecosystem: Environmental > Aquatic > Deep subsurface > Groundwater > Contaminated ...
GCCAATGTGGTACGGTTACTTGAACAACAGCGCGACGTACTGCTCCAGGCACACCTTTGGCGACCGAGAAATCAATTGTCGTGCCCTCAGTTACTTCCGTAGCAGCTGGCGGGTTTTGACTAACAATAGTACCCGGTGGGTATTTATCATTTGCTATTTCTGTTACTTTCCCTTGTTTAAGTTTCAAGCTTTCGAGTTGAGTTGTCACTGTACTTAGGAGCGCACCTTGGAAATCCGGCAGCGAAAGTTTCTTGGGACTGGTTCCCTTGCTGATAACAATATCGATAGTCGTGCCTTTGGTTACTTGCGCCGGCGGACGAGGGTTCTGATTTATGACTGTATCTGGCTGCGAACCTTCCGCAAATTGCTCGTCAACCCGCCCTAATTTCAAACCGGAATTCTTAATCTGTAATTCAGCATCTCGGCGATTCAAACCACGCAAATCGGGTACGACGGTTATTTCACCGCCTTTGCTGACAACAATAGTTATTGTCCGTTGTTCTTTAACGGTGCTTCCAGCTTCTGGCTGTTGAGAAACAACTTGTCCCGCAGGAACTTTGTCACTAAAAGCTTCTGAAACAGAAACCCTGAGATTGTTACTAATAAGAATGTTACGAGCAGTATCTACTTGTTTGCCTACAACGTCCGGTACAGTAATTTCATTTAAGCTCCAAAATTTACCGAACCCTAAAAAAGCCGCCAATGCAGAACCCAGCAATACAAAAAGTAGTATTCCGAATAACCAAGGCTTAGGAACTTTGGTTTCATTTAATATAGACGCGGAAGTGTTGTTTGCTTGCCGTACAGGACTTGAAGCAATATGCTCAGATTCCGAAGAGACTGGAGGCAATATTTGGGTAGGAAAATCGGTATGTGATAGCCTGCGAGTATGATCATCTCTCAGGTAATTTTGCGCCATTTTAAAATCAGCAATCATTTCGCCAATATCAGTGTATCTGGCAACTGGTTCCTTATGCATCGCTTTTACCACAATAGCCTCAATCAGCGGTGGTATGGCGGCGTTTAATTCTCGCAGAGGCTTAGGTTCTTCCTGGAGATGTTTAAGAGCAATGCTGATTGGTGATTCACCGGTAAAAGGAACATGACCGGAAAGCATCTCATAGAGTACGACTCCCAAAGAGTAGATATCGGATTTTGCGCCGACCGAAGTCCCTTTAGCCTGTTCTGGTGAAAAATAATGTACAGAACCGATAATTGTACCCGAATTAGTCATAGTTGACGAGGTAACCGCACGGGCGATACCAAAATCAGTTACTTTAACCCGTCCGGAACGAGTAATAAGAATATTGTGCGGTTTGATATCACAGTGAACTAAATTATTTTGATGCGCGTGTTCAAGTGCTTCTGCTATTTCCATAGCAATACGCACTGCCGTTTCCACCGGAAGTGGTGCTTCTCTGTCAATTTTATCTTTTAGAGTTTCACCGGAAATGTATTCCATAATTATATAATATGCTTGTTCATCAAAACCTACATCGTAAATATTGACAATATTAGGGTGAGAAAGCTTAGCTGCCGCTTGGGCTTCCCGCCGGAAGCGACTGATAAACTCTTCATCATCAGTAAATTGGGAACGCAGTACCTTAACAGCTACCGAACGGTCCAAAAGTTTGTCATGTGCGCGATATACGTCAGCCATACCGCCGCCGCCAATTCGTTCCAATATTGTATAACGATTATCAAGTGTGCGATTAAGCATTATTTCACCCCCTTAACGTAATGCCTGTAATAAAATTTGTCGAGCAATTGGAGCTGCTACCCTGCCGCCAGATCCTGCATTTTCTACGACAACAGCTATTGCCACTTGCGGATCTTCAGCTGGTGCAAATCCGATAAACCAAGCATGTGAATCACCATGTGGGTTTTCTGCAGTACCTGTTTTACCAGCAACCTGTATACCACGCAGTGCGGCTGCAGTTCCAGTACCTTCCTCTACCACACTTACCATCATATCAGCTATTTGACCGGCTAGTTTACTATCAGTAGGTGATAACCAAACATCTGGTTTTGTTTCCCTTAACAGAGTACCATCAGGTGCTGTAATTTTTTGTACTAAATATGGTTTCATCATAATTCCCTTGTTAGCAAAAGTTGACGCCAGCATAGCCATTCTTAGCGGCGTGACCAAAAGACTTCCCTGCCCAATACCGGTTTGCGCTAAATCGCCATCGTTCAATCGGGAAAAATCAGGAAGCTTATTAGCACTCTCTAAAATATCGCCTTTCATTTGCTGGGTAAATCCATATCGTTCGAAAGACTTGGCCATTTTTGAACGGCCTAAATTAAGTGCTATCTGACCAAAAGTTACATTACAGGAGACGGCTAAAGCATGTTGCAAATCCAGTTTGCCATGAGCCGTATTATTAACTTCTGTCAATATATAATCAGGACCAATTTTAAAGGATCCGTTACAATTAAATTCATTAGTAACATGTTCTGCTAAGGCTGTTTCAGCCACCATAACTTTGATAATAGACCCTGGTGGATAAAGGCCCTGTGCAGCCCGGTTAAGCAACGGGCTATTGGCCGCTTGCGATATATTATCCCAAGTAGTATTAAGAGTATTAGGATCAAAACTAGGGCGACTGGCCATCGCTAAAATTGCCCCACTTTTAGGTGACATGACAACAACCGCACCTCTATGGTTTCCAAGGGCTTGATAAGCGGCTTGCTGCAACTGGGCATCGACAGAAAGAACAACAGTATTGCCTGAACGTACTGTAAACAACTGGCTAATTGCACCAAGACGTTTTTCAGGATTTATTTGTCCTGACAAATACCCGTCATAAGTACCCTCAATACCTGTTTTACCATACTTAGGGCTGTCATAACCAACAATATGGGCAAATAATGCATCATATGGGAATTCCCGCCGATATTCTTTTTGGGAAAACTTGCTTAAGGCCAATACTTCCCCACGTTTATCGGTAATTTGACCTCGCTGCACCGTACGAGCAGTTTCTGCAGTACGGCGGTTAAGCGGGTGAAAAGCAAGCATGTCACTCTCAAATATCTGAATATAAATTACATAACTGAGTAATAACACGAGTAAAGCAATGGAAAATAGTCCAACTTTATAGATACTTCTGCGTATCGCTTTCTGAGGAATGTCGAGTTTATTCATTGGGTAACTGTCGCCTCCGATATGGCAAATAACATCCCCATTAAGATAAAGCTTGCAACCATAGAGCTACCTCCATAACTTATAAGCGGTAGCGTTATGCCTGTAAGTGGCAAAAATTTGGTAACACCGCCAATAATGATAAACACCTGCAATGCGGTAAGTACACCTAAACCACCTGCTAATAACATAGTAAACGGAACTTGAGAGGCAAGTGCTGTACGAAATGCGCGATAAACAATCAATATATAAGTCATAATCACGGCAGCAGTGCCCACTAACCCTAGTTCTTCACCAATAGCCGCAAAAATAAAATCAGTATGTACTTCAGGAATAATGTTGGGGTAACCAAAAGTTAAACCACTTCCTAGTAAACCGCCAGATCCTAGTGCAAAAAGCGACTGAACAATCTGGTAAGATCGTCCGGAAGGATCAGCCCAGGGGTTTAACCAAATATCAATTCGAACTTGTACATGAGGAAACAAATAGTAGCAGACAGCCGAACCTGTAAAAAACAAACCAAGTGCAAAAACAACATACCCCCACTTACCACTTGCCATATAGGTCATAATTACTGTCGTACCAAAATAAAGTAACGCAGAGCCTAAATCCCGCTGAACAATAAGCATCGCCATAGTTATAGCCCACAATGCAATAAGCGGCGCGATAAAGCGCGGATGCGGTAATGTTAGGGGGCCGTAATGCCTAGTGGCATAGGTTAGCAATTGGCGCCGCTCACTCAAGTAAGCAGCAAGAAATATAATAATTAACAGTTTGGCAAATTCAGCTGGTTGAACCCTTACTGGCCCTAAAATAATCCAGTTTTTGTTACCACCGATATCAACACCTAACGCAATTGTAACCAACAACAAAACAATGCCGGTTATACCGCAAAGATATTTATATTTAGCAATATCTTCCGTTTGCCGGAAAATAACAACGGTAACAATAAAAGCTATTAATCCAGCAGCTAACCACATAGCTTGTTGGATGAATAAATCAGGACGCAACCTTAAGATAAGTGTTAACCCAATAGAAGCTAAAAATACAGCTAATGGCAGTAGTACAGGATCAGCATAAAAAAAACGGCGTCGTATTACCACAGAAGTAAGTGTCCAAAGAGCAATCAATATAACAGTAATACTAAAAGTCTGATATGAAAAGTGGTGATTCGGCAGTGCAACCGCAAGGTAGCCATTTATTAAAATGAGACCGCTTAATAGCAGCAAACCTAGCTCAGTTATTTTATTCTGTCTCATTGTCAATTCTCAAATTGCAGTAAAATAGCCGTAATATTATCATAGCCACCAGCTTGCCTAGCTTGCTCTACAAGGGTGTTAACAATTGTTTGCGGACTGTCAGGTTGTCTACAAATACTGAGTATGTTTTCTTCACTGAGCATATTTGTTAAGCCATCAGTACATAATAACAAATTGTCACCAGGCTGCGCTAAGAAACTACCCGAATCCACTTTAAGAGTATCACTGGTACCTACTGCCCGCGTTAATATATTACGATGGGGATGAACTTGAGCTTCCTCGCTGGTAATACTGCCATTTTGCATTAACTCCCAGACAAGTGAATGGTCATTGGTTATCTGCTGCAACGAATTTTCCCTAATTAGATACAATCTGCTATCACCAACATGGCTCCAGTAAATCTCATCATGCTCAAGATATAGCGCAGTTATCGTAGTACCCATACCCTGACACTCGTTTTGTGCTTGGGCCATTTGATAAATACTGGTGTTGGCTTCAATAATTGCTTCTTTCAAAGCCTGTTCCCAGTCTGATGGGTGCGAATTCTTTTCTATATATTCCCGAATCGTATTAGCTCCAAGGCTACTGGCAATTTCTCCGGCAACATGTCCACCCATGCCATCGGCAACTAAAAACAGGTGTGGTGGCAAAAAAACAAAACTATCTTCGTTGGTTTTACGTACCATACCAATATCTGACTGAGCAAATGCCTGCATGGAAGTCACCTCTCAAACTTAAGCATAACTGCCCCAATTTGAATGATATCACCATCTGTTAGGGCAGTTTCTTCTTCTATCGGTTGATTATTAACAAGTGTACCATTTGTGCTGTTTAAATCAGCTATAAGATAGTTATGCTTCAACTTAGAAATACAAGCATGTTCATGGGAAACAAAGCTACTATCAATTATTATATCATTATGCTGACTACGGCCAATGGTTAGATTATCAGTTATTGTAAAACAGGTCGTTGACAACAACTGCTGTGTATCTTCAATTACCACTAGTTTGGCTGCCGAAAGGTTCTGATTGGCTTCTGATTTTTTGTAGATATCCGGCTTCTCCATATTATTAAATGCCAGACTAGCCATATCGCGGATTGCAATTTTGACTACGCGGTACAAAAAGTAATAAAGCAGTATCACTAAACTATACTGCAGGGCTACTACCGCAATATTAAAAACTTGCAAATTACCAGGCAATTTTACTTCACCTCATATAAAATTACGGTGTTGCCAACCTTAATTTTATCAGCATTCTTTAGATGTTTATGAGTAATTCGGTTTCCGCCGACATATGTCCCATTAAGACTTTTAGCATCATGAATAACGTGACTGTCATCTTCGAAAACAATATATGCATGTAATCTTGATGTATTCATATCTGTTAGTGGAAGCTCATTTGTGTTACGGCGGCCAATGTTTATTCTATTGGTTGTACATTCTACTTTCAAGCCAGCATCTAAGCCATTAATCACAGTTAAATAGGCATGCAGTCTTTGCTGTGTAGGCTGGCTCAAAATTAGTGGCTCAAGTTTATCAAACACTTTGGTGTCACAATTTATTGCTGTATCATCATTTTGTTGAATGCTCTCATCATAAGCTGTTTCTGTGAAACTTGAAGTAATACGAAATGACTGTTTAGCTAATTTTTCATCAGAGAAAAACTCAATTTGTGGTCCTCCAGCCATAGTATAGCCCTTACGCCGGCACTCTTCAATCAAGTACGCTGACAGTTCACTACTTACTGACTCTGCATAAGGTTCTAGGCGTCCATAATCTTCAGGATTAACGTAAATAGCGTAATGATTAGGCACATAAACATGCGAAATGCCAACGGTACGCTCATCTTCCATTTCTCTGGCTAAACGTTTGGCAATTTCAATTGGCTGTAAACTGCTGGAAAACTTCTTATTAAAGAAACCCTCAATATATTTTTCGAAAAAACTTTCAATATTGCGGACATACTTCATTATAAAACACTCCCGCTAAAACTGCATAATAGCACAAATCGAGTCATTTCTTATTATATGCGAAATTAGTGTTCAAGTCAAAATTAACCATCACTCCGGCAATCCTTATGGCGTAATTGACCGCAGGCGGCGGCAATATCGGCTCCCATTTCCCGCCTAACGGTTACACTAATATGTTCTTTATTTAAGAGCTGCTCAAATCTGTTAATGTCATGTAACGAAGGACGCAGCAAACCTCGTTCCGGCACCGGATTTATAGGAATCAAATTGACATTTGCCAGCCGCCCTTTAAGGATAGCAGCTAACTCCTTGGCATGTACCGGCTGATCATTCACACCGGCAATTAAAGTATATTCATAAGTAACTCGTCTGCCAGTCGCCGCGGCATAGCGATTACTGGCCTCCAAAACCTGTTCAAGCGGATAACGATTGTTAATAGGCATAAGTTTGGATCTAAGAACATTATTAGGCGCATGAAGAGATACTGATAAGGTAATTGGCAATCCTTCTCCGGCAAGTTTATCTATGTTCGTAACAAGGCCTGAAGTTGATAGCGTAATATTGCGGTAACCCAAATTTAGGCTATAGTCTTCATGCATAAGCCGAATAAATCGTAAAACATTATCATAATTAGCTAATGGCTCTCCTGATCCCATAATAACAATAGAGTCTACTTTTTGCTCCTGCGGTTTTAACAACTCAGTGATATATAGCACTTGTGCCAAAATCTCACCGCCAGTTAAATTTCGCTCCAATCCATTAAGTGTTGAAGCGCAAAAAGTACACCCCATGGCACAGCCTACTTGGGTCGATACACATACACTGTTGCCATAGGAGTGCCGCATTAAAACAGTTTCTACCGCCATACCGTCAGGGAAAGATAGCAAAAATTTGCTTGTCCGTCCATCATTTGAGTGCTGTTCTGCCTTTAATGCAACTTGTGTAATCGCAAAACTTGCAGCTAACCCAGCACGTTGTTCCTTGGTTAGATTGGTCATATCGTCAAACTGGTGTACATTATGTTTGTATAACCATTCAGCAATTTGCTTGCCCCGATACTTTTGCAAGCCAAGTGGTTTTACTAGCTCGGAAATCTCAAAAGCAAATAAACCAAATAGGTCTTTTTTTTCATTCATTATCATGTAAGATACCCACCTATTTTTGCCGTCTCATCCGGGCGATGAAGAAACCGTCAACTCCATCAATGTGCGGCCACAGTTGGAGCATAGATTCAGACCGTTTGTTTACCGGCAGATATTGACCTGTAATTTCAAGTGTAAATGCGGGATTGGCTTGTAAAAACTCATTCACAATATCCTGGTTTTCTTCAGACTCGGTTGTACAAGTGCTATAGACCAATACACCACCGGGTTTCACACACTGAGCGGCACTAGCTAAGATAGCTCCCTGTAATTTAGGCAAATCCCGCAGTATTGCTTCAGACTTGCGCCAACGGGAATCTGGTTTGCGCCGCAATACCCCTAGACCTGAACAGGGAGCATCTACCAGCACTCTGTCAGCCTTTGACGGATATTCTGTTCCAAGGTTAACCGCATCAAGAGCCATCGTTTTAATATTTGTCAATGCCAATCTCTCGGCATTTTCACGAATAAGTGCAAGTTTATGTTCGTAGATATCTGTAGACAAAACCATGCCGGTATTATTCATTAAAGCAGCAATGTGAGTAGTTTTACCACCAGGAGCACCGCAGGCATCGATGATAAATTCGCCTGGCTGCGGATCAAGAATATGTGCTACCAGCATAGAGCTTTCATCTTGCACCTGAAACAGACCTGCTTGCAATGATTTAAGCGTAGCAAGACTTGGGTGCTCATAACAAATTATGCCTTCAGGTGTCCAACAGGATGCTTGGCCTTGTACGCGCTCTTCTGTGAGTTGCATAATAAGCTCTTCGCGATTTGTTTTTATGGTATTCGTCCGAATCGAGAGCGGCGGAACAATATTATTCGTTTGGCACAATTTTTCGCACGATTCTGCCCCTAATCGTTTAACCCAACGCTCAATCAGCCATTCAGGGTGAAAATACTTGAGCGCAAGATATGTAACAGGTTGTTTTTCTCTATCTGGATACACAATTTTTTCCGGACTACGGGCGGCATTCCGCAAAACACCGTTAACAAATTTAACTGTGCCTGCATGCCCATATTTTTTGGTCAACTCAACCGCCTGATTACAGGCTGCTGATGCCGGTACTTTTTCAAGATAAAACAGCTGGTATATACCCAGCCGTAGAATATTCTTAATAATAGGCGCTACTTTATCTAATGGACGACTCAAATAACAACTGAGCATCCAATCCAAAGTAGCGCCAGTTTTTACAGTACCATATACTAACTCAGTAATAAACCGCCGGTCTTGCTCAGAAAACGCTCCCTTACTTACCTGACGGTTTAGCTCTTGTGCCAATGCAATATTGGCATACGCACCGTTATTTACAACTTCATTTAGAATTTTTAATGCAATTTCCCTAGCATCTATTTTTTTTTGCGTCATATCACAATACACCATCTCTAATTTTTCTTAAACTATCGTTAGACAAAAAATTTTGTATAGCCTCTTCTACTTTATCAAGCTTAACCCGCGTGTTACAACAGGGGCCAAACGGTCGCTCATTCAACACGCCAATTACCGGCAATGGAAAAACATCCTGAATACCACTAGTAAGGTCACGTTCACAGGCAATTGCCAGAACTGCGTGCGGCCGAATAGTTTTTATTACTTTTCGGGCTAGTGTGCCACCGGTTACAACTGCCAGATGAACACCATATTTTTCAGCAAGACTCGCTAATTCACCAATTTGGCACTTGCCACAGCGGTGACAATTCGATACATCACGGGTGATCTTAAAAGGACAAGTTTCCTGCTGCAAGCAGTGCGGCGTCATAATCAGCAGCTTATCAGGTTGTACCGTAATTCTCTTTTGCTTGATTAAATGATTACTCACTTCAATAAAGGACCGCTCAACCCGTTCTTTATCCACATCAAATAATTTGCCAATCGAGATTGCCATTGGAAATAACAGATTAATAGCTGACCAGGCTAATCCTTGAAATATCCCCAACGTTCTAAATCCTAAAATAGCCAATATTATGCCGATAACACCACAGGCAATCGCAATAATAACGGTTGCCAAAACTACACCTAATATCATCGGTAAATACGCGCTAATATTAGCTAATCCCGGCAAACTGACAATCCAGATTCCATAACTGGACACCGTCGCTATACATAAACTAATAAGAATTAGTGCTAAAAACAAACGTTTTCGCGGTCTATGCATTATTTCAATCACAACTGACACCTTCTTATTCCAACATATTGCCTTTTGTCATACAATAACCACAAACAAAATCGCTTGCTTTCATTCGGCGTTTAGATTCAGGCTGCACTTCCAACAATTCAATTGTTCCTTTACCGGTTTCAAGAACCAGACCTTCCTGAGTCAACTGAATAACCTGACCCGGTTGCGAGCATGGCGCAGCTGCGTCATATACTCTAGTTTGCCATATCTTTAACGTTTTATTTCGGAAGGTGCAGTAGGCTCCTGGCCATGGATTTAGCCCTCGCACCAAATTATGGATAGAGGCTGCCGGCTGATGCCAGTCTATACATTCGGTGTTTCGGCAAAGCAATTTAGCGTAAGTTGCCTCTTCTTCATTTTGCGGCGTCCGCATTGCAGTCCCTGCTGCTATTTGCTGCAAAGTTTCTGACAGAACTTTTGCACCCAAGTCTTGCAATTTATCGTGAAGACTGCCAGTAGTATCGCCTGGCAGGATTGGTATTTCTGATTTTATAATCATATCGCCGGTATCCATACCGACATCCATATACATAGTAGTTATGCCACTCACAGTTTCGCCATTGATAATAGCCCAGTGGATAGGCGCTGATCCTCGATATTTTGGTAAGAGCGAAGCATGCACATTAATGCAGCCATTAGACGGCAAGTCCAAAATCCTTTTGGGCAAAAACTGCCCAAAAGCAATAACAATAATTACATCTGGTTGAAAAGCAGAAATCTGGTTATAAAAATCATCTGTTTTTATGCTTTGAGGCTGTAATACAGGAAGATTATATTCTAAGGCTGCTTGTTTAACCGGTGAATAGGCTAATTTCTGGCCGCGTCCCTTGGGACGGTCGGGTTGAGTAACAACAGCGTCTATATGATAACCTTCCTTAACCATCATATCCAAACAGGGTACAGCAAAATCCGGTGTCCCCATAAAAATTGCATGTAATTTTTTCATCAATACTACCTCTTTATCCTTTGTGCATAGTCGTAGCCAATTCAATAAATAGAATACCATTGAGATGATCAATCTCATGCTGTAGCGCTCGTGCCAATAGCCCTGAACCGTTAATTTGAATCTTTTTTCCAGCTCTATTTAATGCTTCGACTGTTACTGTGGCACATCTTTCAACATCACCATATATGCCGGGAACGCTTAAACAGCCTTCGCTGGCAGTCTCACAGCCTTCACTGGCAATAATCTCAGGATTAATAAGTTCAATAATGCCTTCGCCAACATCGATGACAACAATCTGTAGAGAAACACCAACCTGCGGTGCGGCTAACCCTACGCCATCGGCAGCATACATAGTTTCAGCCATATTGTCAAGTAACTGTTTAATTTTACGATCTATCTTTTCAACTGGTACAGCAATCTGTTTTAAAACCTTATCTCCTGCTTTTTTTATCTCCATTATGGCCATTTTGTGTTCCTCCTTACATCTCGGGCATCAAAAGAATTTTACCATAGATTAACTCATCATGAAAGTAGTTCTCTGACTAAAGAACGTTAACAGGATCAATATCTATAATTATACCTTCTTGGTTCGCTATATCCTTACTCATAATACAATTGGTTATTGTCGGCAAATCTTTAGTTTTTAAAAGAATATTTACCCTAAAAATATCTTTGACTTTATTTACAGAAGCAGGAAAAGGTCCGATAACTGCCGTCGCGTCTGTTTTCGCCAAAGCCTGAGTTAGTTCTGCTGCCAATTGATTTGCACGACGATGGGCAGCAGTTTCATCATTGGCTTGTACTGTTACCTTTATAAGATTTGCATAAGGTGGGTAACCCAATTGTTGTCGAAAGCTTATCTCTTGTTGATAGAAAGTCTTATAATCGTGCTCTGCCCCAGCAATAATTGCATAATGTTCAGGATTATAAGTTTGCAGAACAACTCGTCCAGTTTTGCTGCCGCGCCCAGCCCTCCCTGCAGCTTGCGTTAGCAGCGCGAAAGTTTTTTCAGCAGCTCTAAAATCAGGTAAATTAAGGGCTGTGTCTGCCGAAATAATGCCCACTGCCGTGACGTTTGGAATATCATGTCCTTTAGCTACCATTTGCGTTCCTAAAAGAATATCGTAAGTGCCTTTTGCAAAGGAAGATAGAATACTATCATGTGCCATTTTACGGCGAGTAGTGTCTTGATCCATTCGTACAATTTTGGCCAAAGGGAACAATGCCTTTAGAGCCTCTTCTACCTTCTGGGTCCCGGTACCGAAATAACGGATGTAGCGACTCCCACATTCAGGGCAAAGGTCAGGAACAACATGTTTCTCTAAGCAATAGTGGCAATGCAGATTAGCAGTGGGTGCATGGTAAACAAGTGAAATATCACAATGATTGCATTTCAGGACATGACCACATTCACGACATGAAACAAAGGTTGAATAACCCCGACGATTAAGAAGAATAATGGCTTGTTCTTTTTTTGCCAACGTTTCAGTCAGTAGATTTTGCAACGGGAGTGAAATAACACTGCGGCGTCCCTGTGCCAGTTCTTGCCGCATATCTACAATTGCAACTTGCGGCATAGGCAGATCATCTACCCGTTTATTCATGGAAATTAACTTATGTTTTCCTTGCAATGCCTGATAATAAGTTTCAATAGCAGGTGTAGCACTGCCAAATATAACAGTAGCTCCGGCAAATTTTGCTCTTGTCATTGCTACTTCGCGTGCATGATAACGTGGTGTTTCTTCTTGCTTGTAAGTAAACTCATGTTCTTCATCAATAATAACCAAACCCAACTGGTTAACTGGCGCAAATAGTGCAGATCGGGCACCAATGACAATTCCGGCCTGACCGGTCCAAAGTCTCCTCCAGGCATCATAACGTTCACCTACTGATAGTTTGCTGTGCATAACAACAACATCGTCTCCAAAAGCCGCCTGGAAGCGAGCAACAATTTGGCTTGTTAGTGCTATTTCCGGTACTAACACAATAGCTTGGCGATTTTGACATCGGGTTTCAGCTACCGCTTTGATATAGACTTGGGTTTTACCGCTGCCTGTGACACCATGAATTAAGAAAGATGCATATTCAGCTGTTTGTATTGCTGGAATAATCTGTTCCAAAGCCTGTACCTGTTCCGGAGTCAATGTCAGCTCAGCGGTTTGCTGCCGCTCACCGACATAGCTGTTCCGAATAACAGTCACTTGACGACTCTTAATCAGACCTTGTTCAATAAGGTTATTCACCGTGGCCGAAGAAATTGCAAGCTGGCGCAAATCGCCTGTTGTAAGTTCTTGCTTTGTGAGTAATGCTGCCAGTAAGCGACGCTGAGCAGTTTTTACTTTAGGCAGCGATTCTTCAATTTGGGCAGCAACTTCTCTGCTCACAGCCAAATCAATAATCCTTGTTGAGGCAGCCTTTCCTCGCTTTGCAACCGTATCAGCAGCTATAATTAGCTTGTGCTGTAAAAAGAATTTTATCATACCTGCAACATTACTTGATTTCTTCATAAGATCATTCAAGGTAACCGGGCCATTCTCATTTATATAGGTGAATATCCTGCGATACTCCTCAGGTTTTTTGCTTAGTAAATCTGTGACAGCATCCTCATCGAGCATATTGGATGCTTGATATGCTTTTTGGGTTTTAATGCCAGACTGCCCAGGGATAAACAGGCGCATAGCTTCAGCCAACGAACATAAGTAGTAATTATGCAGCCACTTGGCAGTCTCTAGCATGTTGATGTCAAACCAGGGGTAATCATCCAAAACATCAAGTATTGGTTTTAACCCCTCTATGCTTTCTGGTTCCAGGCCAACAACAAAGCCCTCAACCTTCCGATTACCGAATGGCACCAGAACACGCCAGCCAACTTCTACAATCGGCAAATGTTCTGGAATAATATAAGAAAAACATTTATCAAGATTTCGCGTAGGAATATTAACAATAATCTGCGCAGTATTTAACATTTTTTCACCTAATGCTGCCTTTTGATGAATAAAGAGAAGAGGACTTGTTACAGTCCCCTTTTCCAACTAATTTAATATATATTCGCTTTTAGCTACCAAATACCTTCTACCGGTTTTTCATGGTAATGAGCGGCCATTCCCAATCAAGTCCGGTGTCCATTGGCATTCGCTTAAAAAACCGTTTTGTTCTTTTTCTTCTGGTCGCAGAAAAGTGTAGTTTCACTAACTTTTCCTATCCCTGAACCGAGTAACCAAGAGATTGTAATGTCTCTTCAATATATCCGCTCGAGGTTATCGATTCATCGTGATTGACCGCAACTTGCTTGGAAGTCATATCAACCTTGACAGAGGAAACACCATGCAAATGGGACAACGTATGTTCAATACGATCGCGGCAATGATCGCCTTTAAGACCGCCAATACGATAAACCGATTGTTTAGTATTTTCCTGAGTAGCCAATGGAATACCTCCTTTTTACTGAATTGAATGCCAGCAATTATAGTATTACCATTGACTATTAAATCATAAGTTCGACTATAAAATCAGGCGGCGTTAAAACGCCGCCTGATTTAAGTCGCTAATTTATATATTAGCCTCTTTACGAAGAAGCTCGGCTTTGTCCGTGCGTTCCCACGGCAAATCCACATCAGTGCGGCCAAAGTGTCCATAAGCGGCTGTTTGACGGTAAATAGGACGTCTAAGGTCAAGAGTTTTAATTATACCTGCCGGTCTCAAATCAAAATGTTTGTTAATTAGTTCAACAATTTTATCTTCTTCAATTTTACCGGTGCCAAAGGTTTCGACCATAACAGATACCGGTCTGGCAATCCCAATGGCATAGGCCAATTGAATTTCACATTTATCAGCAAGTTCTGCTGCGACAACATTTTTAGCTACATAGCGGGCAGCATACGCAGCTGACCTGTCCACCTTTGTGGGATCTTTTCCCGAGAAAGCGCCACCGCCATGCCGTGCCATACCACCATAAGTATCTACTATTATTTTACGTCCGGTTAAACCTGCATCACCTTGGGGGCCACCTACAACAAAGCGTCCGGTTGGATTAATGTAGTATTTGGTTTTGCCATCCAGCAATTCCGCAGGTACAATTGGCGTAATTACTTTAGCAATTAGATCTTTTTCAATCATTTCGCGAGTAACTTCAGGACTGTGTTGGGTGGATACAACAATTGTGTCAACACGTACCGGTTTCCCATCTTCGTATTCAACAGTAACCTGGGTTTTTCCGTCTGGACGCAGATAGTTTAACTCACCATTTTTTCGCACTTCTGACAAGCGGCGAGCCATTTTATGTGCTAAAGCAATCGGCAATGGCATAAATTCCGGCGTTTCATTAGTCGCATAACCAAACATCATGCCTTGGTCACCGGCACCAATGGCCTCGATTGCATCCATATCACCTTGTTTTGCTTCAAGGGCCTTGTCCACGCCTAAAGCAATATCAACCGATTGTTCATCAATCGAAGTCAAAACGCCGCAAGTTTCAGCATCAAACCCAAATTTGGCGCGTGTGTACCCAATATTTTTAATGGTTTCACGTACAATTTTAGGAATATCGACATAACAATGGGTGCTGATTTCACCCACAACATGCACAATACCAGTGGTAACCAATGTTTCGCAGGCGACTCGAGCTTCAGGATCATGCGCTAAAATGGCATCAAGTACACTATCGGAAATTTGGTCAGCAATCTTATCAGGATGGCCTTCAGTTACAGACTCTGATGTAAACAGAACACGTTTTTTTTCCACAGAAATAATCCCTCCTAAATGTATAATAAAAAAACTCCCGCAAGGGAGGTGTGATTTTTCACTCCCATCTCGCGGTTTTACCGCAGGAATTGGCACCGTTTCTAAACATACTTAGATATGTTAGATGGTTGCCGCGGTTTCATCGGGCCAGTCCCTCCACCAACTCTTGATGAGTATAGTTTATACAATTTTTAAGCCAAAAAGATTGTAACCCAAATAGGCAAATAAATCAAGTAGATTTTGTCAACATTTCACCGATTTTGTTTAAAAGTATCTCAGCTATATGTTGTTTACTAAGTTGTGGCAATTCTTCAATATTGCCATTTTTATAGATGATTTTCACGATGTTAGTATCGATATTAAATCCTGCCCCAGGCAAGGTAACATCATTAGCAACAATCATATCAAGATTTTTTTTATTCAACTTCTCTTGGGCATGCCTCATAAGGTCTTGGGTTTCAGCGGCAAACCCGATAAGCAGTTGCTGCTTTTTTCTCAGTCCCAAATCAAATAAAATATCTGGATTTTTAACCAGGTTTATGGTTAATGTTTCTCCAGATTTTTTTATTTTTTGTTCAGCTGCCATTTCAGGACGATAATCAGCCACAGCTGCCGCTTTTATTACAACATCAACTGTATCAAATTCCGCAAGTACAGCAGCATGCATTTGTGCTGCTGTTTCAACTCTTTTTATAGTTACCTTGCTCGGAACAGGAAGACTTGACGGACCAGATATAAGTATAACCTCAGCTCCCCGCTTCGCTGCCGCCGCAGCAATGGCATATCCCATCTTACCGCTAGAACGATTACCGATATAGCGAACAGGGTCAAGCGGTTCACGCGTTCCGCCGGCTGTAATAAGTATACGCTGCCCTATTAAGTCCTGGCATGTTTGTAATAAATCAATAACCTTATCTACAATTACAGACGGCTCTGGCAAGCGACCGGGGCCTTCTACACCACAAGCCAACATCCCGGTAGCCGGTTCAATAACATGATACCCTAAGTCTATTAATTTTGTTAAATTCTGCTGAGTAATAGGATTAAGATACATATTAGTATTCATTGCTGGCGCTAATATTATCGGGGCTTTTGTAGCCATTATAGTCGTGGTAAGAACATCATCGGCAATTCCATTGGCTACTTTCCCAATTATATTAGCAGTAACAGGCGCAACAAGAAACGCATCAGCCCAGTTGGCCAATGCAATATGCTGAACATTCCATTGTTTAGGTTCTTCCCACATATCTGTTACTACCGGATTACTACTAAGCTCGCGAAAAGTCAGCGGTGTAACAAATTCTGTAGCTGCTTTAGTCATAATAACCTGAACATTGCAGCCTGCTTTTTTCAAACGGCTGACAATATCCACCGCTTTATATGCAGCGATACCACCACAAACTCCAATAACAATGTTTTTGCCTAATGACATTATAGACTCCTATTTAATACCTGTTTTTGTGCGCTCATAAGTAATCTTGCCTTGAGCAACTTCTTCCAAGGCAATGGTTACCGGTTTGTTGGATTTGGACTCGGTAAGAGGTTGTTGCCCATCCATAATTTCACGCGCCCGTTTAGCGGCTAATACTACCAATGTATATTTGCTGTCAACCTTTTTGACTAAGGAATCTAAAGATGGATTAATCATAGCGTTTCCCCTTATTTGTTATTTACTGACATTTGTTTCGCTACCAACCCTACCAGTACCATACAAATTTTTCATTTAAC
>Ga0074195_1002973_pt1 | contig 17093 bp, 20 predicted proteins | sample EPASupsiteHSE623_FD_64525 | JGI IMG/M metagenome (GOLD analysis project Ga0074195, IMG submission 64525) | Bioremediated contaminated groundwater from EPA Superfund site, New Mexico - Sample HSE6-23 | ecosystem: Environmental > Aquatic > Deep subsurface > Groundwater > Contaminated ...
TGTGGGCTAAGCATTGCGGTAGGTTGTTGAAAAACCCGCTTGGCTGGGGAGCATAGAATCCAATGCCATAAAAAAACAACTGCTGGTCAAACCCAGCCTTCAATATTTCCCTAAAGGGATAGTAAAAAAACCGGAAGGTGCTCGCCGAAACAGCGAATAAAAACTATGAGCAGAACCCACTGCATAAAGTAGCCCCGCCTACTTTCTTTCCCTAAAGGGATAGATTAAATAAAATAAAATTTAATATGGATCTAATTCAAAAGGCTTTGATATCAAAAAAACTGGATAAGTTAGAAGAATTTGGAGAAGGAAAGCTGACTATTGTAAAGAGAAAAGATGGTAAAATATTTTCTTATCTTACAGAGAATGACGAAATAGAGCCAGAACAAGCCATAATTAAGGCAGTCGGGATAGTCCACTTGCAAGAATATTAAAAATGTGCTAGTATAAAGATACAATTAGTTAGCTGACCAACATTTCTAACGGAGGCTGACGTTAATACATTCAATTTGAGTGTTTTGACGTTGGCCTCTTTTTGTATCCCTGAAGGTCTGTTACCACAGAACCCATTGGAGGTAGTCATTCGCCACCCGGATGAACTAATAGACCTCCAGGAATATGAAAATAAGACAACAAAATGACTGAAGAAATAACAACTGAAAAGATTGATTGGGTTGAAAAAGCTATTGAATACGAAGCGACTCCAGAAAGATTAAGAGAACCGAAAACAACCACTGAATTTGCAAAGATCTTAGGGATACCAAGAAGCTCTTATTATTACGAGATGTCAAAAAAAGAGAATCAGGAACGAATTATTGATATTTGCTTTAAACAAGCCAAAAAAAGAACACCAAATATTCTAGACAAGCTTGGACAAAAAGCAGAAGAAGGAGATGGCAAATCACAGGAGATGTTTTTAGATTACGTGCTTGAGAAAAGCAAGAAAACAGAAACAAAACTCACTGGAGGATTAACTCTAACTCAATTATTAACTCAAGCAGATGAATCAGATAGAGAAAATAAAGGAGTTTAGAAAAAGTCCGATAGCATTTATAAAGTTTTGCTGGAAATTAACCCCCGAAAGAGATAATTCAAAGTTCGTTAAAGGTAAGAATATAACCTGGCAACAACACGATATCTTATTAGCGGTAGAAGACGCATTAAAAGACGGAAAGAAAAGAATATCAGTAAGAAGCGGCCACGGCATTGGAAAGAGTACGACAATGAGTTGGCTCATCCTATGGTATCTTTTCTGTTTTAAAGACGCTCAAATTCCTTGTACAGCTCCAACCAGTGACCAAATGCACGATGTTCTATGGAAAGAAGTATCTAAATGGCTTCAGTTAATGCCAGAACCTATTAAGGCGAAATACGAATGGTCAAATAATTACGTGAGGATAGTTGAAAGCCCAGAGACTTGGTTTGCCCGCGCTAAGACTGCAAGAAAAGAAGCTCCTGAAGCTCTAGCCGGAGTTCACGGTGATTATGTCTTATTCCTCATAGATGAAGCTTCAGGAGTCCCAGAAGAGATATTTAACACCGCTGAAGGCGCACTAACTGACAAAAGAGCCATAGTCATAATGATTTCCAACGCTACAAGACTTATCGGATATTTCTATGATTCGCACCACAAAGATAAAGACCATTGGAATACATTGCATTTTAATTCAGAAGACTCCCCGATAGTAGATACGGAGTTTGTGGAAAGGATTGAAAAGAAACACGGCCGAGATTCAGATGAGTTTGCTATCCGAGTAAAAGGCGATTTCCCCAAAGAAGATATGATGGACGAGCAGGGTTATGTACCACTTTATACCGAAGAAGATTTAAAGTTTACAGAAGACGAGACATTTATAGGCGACGTGAAATTAGGCGTTGACCCAGCCGGAGAAGGCAACGACAAAACTATATGGATTGCCAGGGACAATTTCAAGTCCAGAGTGATTGCTACCGAAAGAATATCCAACTCTAAGACCATCGCTCAAAAGACTTTGACTTTGATGAGTCATTTCAATATCAAACCGGAAAACGTCACAGTAGATAATTTCGGCGAAGGAGCTAACGTCGGACAGGAAATGGGAATGCTTGGACTAAGGATAAATGCCGTGAACGTCGGAGACAGAGCTACTCAAGACCCAGAAACCTTTATCAATCTAAGAGCTTACGCTTATTGGAAGCAAAGAGAATGGATTAAAAAGGGCGGACTGTTAGTAAGGCACGACGGCTGGGAAGAGCTTTTATCAATCAGACATAGAAAGGAACTATCAGGAAAGATGAAGATTATGGGGAAGATTGAGATGAAGAAGAAAGGTTATCACTCTCCTGATCACGCTGACGCTCTAATGCTTACATTTATCGAGCCGGAGTTTCAAGATTATACGCAATTAAAGACTCGTTATTAGTATGAATTTAATTACCGGAGGAACAGGATATTTAGGACAAGCTCTTATCCCTAGACTGAGAGGGAAGGTTAGAGTTTTAGACAGAAACGAAGAGAAATTGGCGATGCTCAAGGAAAGATATCCAAATATAGAAGTCCTAGTTGGGGATGTGTCTGATGGATGGACAGTAGAGCGAGCGATGAAAGGAGCAGATAATATTTTTCATCTAGCGGCGATGAAGCATATCGGACTAGCAGAAAAAAATGTTCTTGAATGCATCAGCTCTAATATTATCGGTTCTGGAAATATAGTGTCCCAATCTCTTCTCACAAAGCCAAGGATGGTCATTGGAATATCGACTGATAAAGCCGCTCAAGTAAAAGGAATTTACGGAGCTTCCAAGCTATGTATGGAGGGGTTGTTTATGGAAGCGGATGGATTTAACACTGACACTAAATACCGAATAGTAAGATACGGTAATGTTTTATGGAGTAGTGGGTCAGTGCTTTGCAAATGGAAAGAGGCTATTGAAAAAAAGAAACCAATTACAGTCACTAACCCAGAATCTACTAGGTTTTACTGGACGATAGACCAAGCGATAGACCATATATTTGAATGTATTAAAAAATCAAAAAATGCTATTCCATATATTCCGAAGATGAAAGCAATAGCACTAGGAGATTTAGCAGAAGCGATGATGGAGAAATACGGCGGGACTAAGATTATATATTCCACCCTAGGCAATGCTGACAATATGCACGAAACGATGGATGGGAAAGTATTCTCCAACCAAGTTCCTAGATATAACAAAAGAGAAATTAAAGAATTGATATGAAAATATTAGTCACCGGAAATTTAGGCTTTATGGGTTCTCATCTAGTGGACGCTCTGGTAGACGACCACGAAGTTTATGGCATAGACAATCTATCAGGAGGCTTTGAAGAGAACGGAAACCCTAAGTGTAGGCAATTCATAGCTGATTTACGTGATAAGGGGCATATTCAGTCAATTTGCGAAGAAATCAAGGCTGACATTCTTTACCACTTCGCAGCTGACGCTACAGAAGGCCGAAGCCAATTTACTCCGACATCGGCTATCGAGAATAACCTAAATTCATATATCAACATTCTGATACCTTTCCTTAAAAATGGCGGCAGGAAAGTTATATTGTTTAGCTCGATGAGTGTCTATGGAGGCCAAACACCGCCTTTTGCCGAGTATCTGGAACGAAAGCCAGTCGATGTTTACGGTCAAGCTAAGAGGATGATGGAAGAAGTAACTGAGATTCTCTCGGAAGTCCATGGGTTCGAGTACTGCATTATCAGACCGCACAATGTCTATGGAGAAAGACAGAGATTGGACGATCCTTATCGAAATGTAGTGGGGATATTCATTAACAGAATGCTTCAGGATAAGCCCTTATACATTTACGGGGACGGAAAACAGAGAAGAGCTTTCAGCTATATCGGGGATATGGTGCAACCGATGGTCAACGCGATGGATTTAAACAAAGAGATTATCAATCTAGGAGCTAAAAAAGATTATTCCATCAATGAACTAGCCAGGCTCGTATCAGATAATACTGAACACGTCGAAGACCGACCCAAAGAAGTCAAAGAGGCATTTAGCACCACTCATTTGTCAGAAGTTTTGTTGGGATTTAAAGACAAGACTCCCCTAGAGGAAGGCATCAAACGAACGATTGAATGGGCCAAAGAACGAGGCTATAGAGAACCGCAGTACCTTGATAATTTAGAGATAGATTTATTGGATAAAGCCCCAATAACTTGGAAAAATAAGCTGATATGAAATTTTACGCCTATTGCCAAGATAAGACGCTGGAAGACTGTAATGGCGGTTCATTAGTTCTTTGGCATCATTTGCACGCCTTGGAAGAGCTAGGACACATTAGCGGAGGAATGCTTAATCTCGGCGAAGAAGTCCCGCAAGACGCAGATTACATAATGTTTCAAAGCGAATGGTGGAATATCTTAAAGTCTTGCTTAGAAAGAAGCCAAGCAAAAAGAATTTGCTGGTTAGGACATTACGACACTGGAGCAAAATATGGAATGCCAAGAATATCAACCATTCAAGCTGATTATTTCCATACTCAATACAAAGGTGAATGCGTTAAATGGGGCGAAGACCAGATAGGAAAGAAAATTTATTATTTACCTCACGCTGGATGTTCCAAATGCAATACGGAAGGAAACATTATCGAAGCTCCCAAAGCCTTGTTTATCGGCAACCATTTCCCAGAAAGAAGCGAAGACTGGCTGGAAGGAGTGACTCTTATTCAATCGCCGTTCCCGAAAGTCAAAGATTATTACAAATCAGCTCTAGTCTGCCCGAACATCCACGGAGGCTGGCAAAAAGGAGAGAAAACAGAGTTTTTCCAGATACCAGGCGAGATGATTAACGAGAGACTGTTTCAAGTTATTTTATCAGGCGGATTCGCTATTTCCGATAATACGCCGATAGTCAAAGACTTTTTTAACGAAGACGAGATTTCCTGGGCTAAAGACAAAGAACAGTTTAAATGGATGATTGATTATTTTATCCATAACCCGCAAGAAAGAGAATCTTATATGATAGGAGCAAAAAAGCATATTCTTAATAATCATTTATACACGCACCGCTGGGAAGAATATTTAAAAGAAATTATATGAAATTAACCATAGGCACAGGCCCTCATTGGGCGGGAACAGAAGAAAGTCTCGGACTAGACATCATTCCTGAATTTCATCCTGATGTAGTGCGAGACGTTACTAAAGGACTACCGTTTGACGACAACAAATTTGACGAGATTTTAATAGAACACGTTCTAGAACATATCGAACACAAAGACGGAGATTTTGTGATGAACGAGATACACAGAGTCTTGAAGCCAGGCGGAATAGTAACAATAGAAGTGCCTTACTGGAAAGATGATATCGCAGTAGAAGCCGCTGGACACGTCAGATTGTTCGCCGAAAACTCATTCATCAACTATTACTCGAATCCTTACTGGAAAGAAATGGGGCAATGCTGTTTTAGCGAAGTAGTTTCTAATCAACTGTTAGATACGACACGGAGCGGAGAAAAACCAGCCAGAGTAATCAGGATAATGCTCAGAAAGTAGATGAATAAAGTAGGATTTTGGAAAGGCAAAAAACTATCGGAAGAAACCAGGAAGAAGATGAGCTTGGCTAGAATGGGAATTGTCTATTCTAGCGAAACAAAGGAGAAGATGAGTTTAGCCAAGAAAGGTAAGAAGCGCTCGGGTAATCCAAAAAAGTGGAAGCATTCGAAAGAAACGGCAGAAAAATTAAGGAGAAAAATGCTTGGTAGGAAACATTCCGAAGTATACAGAATAAACCAGAGCAACGGTCAGAAAAAAAGAATTGCTAATGGGAATCATAATTTTTGGAAGGGAGGAATAACCGAAGAAAATTTAAAGTTAAGAGAGGGGATAGAGTATAGATTATGGAGAGAGTCAGTATTTGCTAGGGACAACTGGACTTGTCAGCGATGCGGAAAGCGAGGAGGAGATTTAGAAGCTCATCACATTAAACCAGTTAGATTATATCCAGATTTGGCTACATCTATTGAAAATGGGACTACCCTATGTCCATTGTGCCATAGCGAGGTCGATAAATGTAGGAAAATCAGAATAGTTTTAAAAAAATGATTTCCGCTCTCATTGTTGCTAAAAACGAAGAGTTATTTATTCAAGGTTGTTTAGAAAGAATTTTGCCATATGTTAGTGAAGTTATCTTCGTTGATAACGGCTCGATAGATAAGACAAAAGAAATAGTATGGAACCTTAAAAATCCCAAGATTAAGATATTCAATTACCCGGAAACAGACAATATGGGCGAGCTTAGGCAATTTAGTTTAGACCAAGCCACCCAGGACTGGATATGGCAGATAGACGCTGACGAGTGGTACGAAAATGACGCTTGTGAGGCCATTAGGATGGCTGTGGAGACCCCAGGAGAGGCGATTAGCTTTCGAGTGGGATACCATCAACTTTCTTGGAGGAAAGGTTATAAGCAAGCCAATTTTAAACACTATCCTGACAGACTTTACAGACGAGATGCAGTGGACAGATACGACGGAATGCTGCCGAATGACATGACCAAGGTAAAAAAAGAATTTTATAAATTCAGACCATTTTTAGAATACGACAACGAAAAAGACCAATCTTTTGAAAACCCAGTCCAGCCTATTTTGCCAGTCAGATATTACCATCTGGCCAGAACTCGCGGCTATAACTATGAATACTTAAAGTGGTTCAGATATAACGCTATTAACCATAAAGACTGGACGCTTGAATATATCGACCAAATGACTAGAGTCAATCAATGGGTAGGGGGGTTATACGACTTAGAGCCAGTGGCAATTCCCTTTGAATTACCACAGACCAGTCAGAAAGTTTCTATCGTTATCCCGAATTACCAATACGCTGACTTTGTCGGAAAGGCCATTGAGAGTTGCCAGAACCAAACTGTGAAGCCTCACGAAATAATAGTGGTTGATGATTTCAGCCAGGATAATTCAGTGGAGGTTATTCAAAGGTACGACGTAAAGTTAGTCAGACAAAACCACAATAGCCAAGTAGCGGCTTGCCGGAACACCGGAGCAATGAAAGCCACCGGAGACTACCTTATCTTCCTAGACGCCGACGACGAGCTGGCCCCGACGTTTATCGAAGAAACATTGAAAGAAATGAAAGGCGATATTCAGGTAGTTTATACGGATTTAGAATTTATCGGCGATCAACAAGGAATGGTTGGTTATCCAGATTTTAATATAGAACTTTTAAAACAAAGTCAGATTATCCCTTCGGCTTGCGCGCTCATTGATAGGAGAATTTTTGAACAAGTAGGCGGATTTAATCAGGATTGGTATGAAGATTTTTCTTTCTGGCTAAGAGTAGCCAACGCCGGATTTAATTTTAAACACATAGGCAAGCCGTTATTCAGATATCGGAAACACGGCTCATCAAGAATTAATATGCTTGATGAAAAACAACAATTCGGTTTTGAGCAATTAAAACAATATGGAAAATATTAAAATTGCTTGGGTATTAGACCAAGTTTTAACGTGCGGAGGAGTGAAGATTCCTTTTGGATATTGTCGGGAACTCCAAAAACTAGGGATAGATTCAGGCGTATACGCTAATGGACATAACGAAGACTTGGAAAGCTATTACGGCGTGAAAGTAAAACCAATAAGTGATTTAGCAAATTTTACTGACAATGACATTATTATCGCTGTTTGGTGGAAACAGGTGTTGGAACTGGAAAAATACAAGGGAAGAAAGATTCAATTCGTCCAAGGCAGAGATTTATATTCTTACATCGGGTCTGATTGGAAAGAAGAATGCTTAAAAATCCGCCAAAGACCAACCTGGGAGATAATGGCTGTCTCCAAATACGCCGGAGAATGGGTAGAAAGACCATTTACTATCGTTCCTAACGCCATTGATGAGCAATTTTTCTATCATTTAGGGCTAACTAGGGATATAGACGCATTAATTGAGGGAAATAATGACCCTAATAAGAATATAGACTTTGCTATTGAGCAAGCGGAAAAAGATGGACACAAAAAAATAGCTTGGATGGGAGTTTCGACAAGATGTATTCCAGGAATAGAGATGATTACTAACCCGCCGCAAAAAGACATTCCCGCTATTTACCAAAGGTCAAAGCATTTTTACAAATATTCTAATTCAGAAGGCTTCTGTTTGCCTTTATGGGAAGCTATCGCCAGCGGATGTGAGATCCACACGCATAATATGGGCGGTAACGAAGGCTTGGAATACACTTTTGAACAAGCCAAGAAATTTAATTGGGAAAATAGCGTGAACATTTTATTAAAATACTTATGCTCAAACAATCACAAATAGAAAATATCTGTAAAGACACAATAATCGCTCATCGCGCGTCTTTTGTCGGTTTAAAAGAACGATGGGACGAGATGATTTTCCGCTACGAGAACAAACTAAGGGAAGATTCCATATCGGCCGACACGGAATCAAAAATCGCTCTAGGCGGGGCTTTCGCTTTGGTAGAAAACACTTTGCCTCGTATTTTCGCTCGTCCGCCTAAATACAAGTATCTGGGAAGAGAAGGCAAGGACGAAAACGGAGCCAAGGTTTATGAAGAGTTTTCCGAATATCAATGGGATGAATCTAGAGCTAAAAAAGTGGTGGAAAAGATTGCTCGCTGGGGACTGGCTTGCGGACTTACTGGCTGGAAGATGGGATGGAAAGAAGAAGCGGTAGTGACCAAGAGGAACGGCAAGGAAATATTAGGCATTAAGACTTCTAATCCGATTGTTGTCGGATTAATGGAAAAAATCGGCGTAGGAAAAAACGTCAAGATTGATGAGACTACGACTGTGGCTAATTATACCTTACAATCTATCCCGCCCCATAAGCTCATTTGGAGCGTGGAATGTGAAGAATGCGAAGACACTAGAGTCTTTGGTCATACTGAAAGAAAACGAGTATCAGAACTGAAAGCTAACGGATACGACGTTAAGGGACTAATAAGAGAAATCAAGGCTTCCGACCGATTCAAAGAAAGAATCGCCCAGATGGACGATTTGTCAATTTATTCAGAAAACAAACTGGCTGAAGAAGAATATGTCGATGTAGCCGAGCTTTACACCAAAATTCTAAACGACCAAAACATTTATGAGTTCCATATCGTGACGATGGGAAATATCGAGAACGGCGAACCGCAGACTATTTCTTTTGAACAAAACAATTTCGATACACCTTTTAGACCGATGGGAATTTTTAGACCAATCGACCGCTTAGGAAAGTTTTACGGCTTCGGAATGATTGAACCTGCTAAAGGAACGCTGGACGCCGAAGAGGATTCTCTCAATATGGGGCTGGAAGCCCTTTGGACGGACATTTCCAAACCAAGTGAGTATGTCCCAGGAAATGTCTATGACATTAACGCTTTGGAATATCGTCCTAGGACTTTAGTGCCTGTCAAAATGCTTGGTCAGTCTTTTGCTCCGCTTGCAACCCCGCAACTGAATGCTAATGCTTTGCAATTCGCTTTAGGGTATATCCAAAAAACCAAGCAAAACGTGTCAGGGATTACTGATTACCAATCAGGTGCTGAACAAGCCGGAGGCGATAAGACGGCTTTTGAAGTCAACGCCAAGACCCAAGAATCCAATATGCGACTTCGCTTCGTTATTGAGAACTTTGAAGACCAAGTAATTTTACCTATCGGGAAATTTGCTCTTTATATGAATAAACAGTTCTTAGCGGATAAGGACAAAGTTATTTATCGGGTAGTGGGGAGAAAAGGTCAGATTAACGAAAAGAAGGTTAAATTCAAAGACATAGAAGCTGTTAAAGATATCGCTATAGTCAGAGGCTCGACCGCTCTTACCATAATGCAGGAAGAATTTGCCAAATGGGTGACTCTTCTTCACGAAGCCCAGTTGGAAGCACAACAACCTCAACCAGTGCCGATTAATCGAGAACCTATCTGGGAAAACCTGATGGAAAAAGGCGCGATGATTGAAGACTTTGAAAGATATCTGCCTAACGCCCAAGAACGAGAAGAAGGTGACGTCCAAGGCCAAGTGGCTCAACTGGCCGACGCCGAAGAAGAATCAGACAATCCAGCCGTGGCTCGTGTGTTGCCGACAGACAATCACCCATTACACCTCAAGATTCATCAAGCCGTGGCAAAGGTTGGTGTAAAATCTAATGGTCAACCGATGGCTCCAGAAGAAATGCAGATGTTGGTCCAACATATTAATGATCACACTCAAGCGATGGGTGGACCAGTTCCTCAATTTGCTCAAGGTCAAGCCAATATGATCAACCAACAAATGGCTAATGTCGCTCAACCAGTTAATTCTAACTAATAATATATGCAAGAAGTCAAAAAAATCATCGACGAGTTCTCTATTGAGAAATTGGCTCCGGTCGTTTTAAGAGAAAAAAACGAAGAAAAAAGAGACGAGTTAAAAGGCCAGCTTCTGGCCTACAACGATTTCAATTCTATCTATAAAGTTTACGAAGGCAAAGACAATGCCCTAGGAAAACTGAAGGATTATATGGAACGCTTCGATCCTTACGCAGAAAACCTTAATCTATTTATCAATCTTTACGAGAAGAAAGCAGAAACCGTCATTGCTTCTAAAATTGAGACTCTGTTTGTGATAAAAAATAAGATACTGGAATATCTAAAAGACATTCCAGTCGAAACCAATGATAACAAGGGAACTACTGATGGAGAAGATACGCCTAAAGAGGCTAAAGAGCCAGAAAGTGTTGAAAGTGAAGTACCGGAGAAGCCGAAAAGATGAGGTTAAATTCATACCTAATTCAGAAGAGATAGAAAAGTTGAGATACGCTCGTTAAAAATCCATAAAACTGCTAGCTTCAAGGTTTTACTTTGGAGGCGTTTTTACCTAGCAGTTTTACGCCTCCCAAGTAAAGCCCTGAAAAGGGCTTTTTAATTTCATAAATTGGGGAAGCGAAACCTCGTAAAAAAATAAGCGTTAAATTTATGACCGAAGAAAAGGACGTAAACACAGAGGAAGCCACCTCTTCCGAGTCCACGGAGCAAAATGAGCAGACAGAAGAGCAATCTGGAGCGTCATCCCAGACTGTTGATGGCAAGGACTATAAAGCGATAGCCGAACAGCTATCCAAGGATATTAAGGAAAAGAATCGTAAGATTCAGGAACTTAAAAACCAAAAAGTCCCAGACCAGGAACCTCAAAGCGAAGTGGAGAAAAGATTTCTGGAAACAGAAAAACGCTCCATTAAGACCGAGGCTGAAATGACCATCATTTCAAAGCTCCAGACCGACCCGACTTTTAAAGAACGGGTGGACATAGTCAAAGACTACGTCTCGCAAGGTTACAACATTGAAATGGCGGACAGATTGGCTAAGGCCGACATAATGGACAAAATTTTAACCGCTTTGCCAAACGAGGAGCTAAAACCTAATAAACCTAAACAGATAGAAACACAGGCTATTCCTGAAAATAATGAATTTCAAGAAACTGGCGACCACCTAAAAGACATTTTGGATGACCCAAATGCACCAGAATACGCTAAGGAAGCCGCCAGAAGATTCTTTCAGTAATAGTTTGTTAAAACGAAATGGCTTCAATTACGGGAATGCAAACCGTAACTACCGATACTAGATATGTGCCGCAAATGTATTCCAAGCTCGTCTTGGCTGCTCGGCATAGAAATCTGGTAGCGGCTAAGTTATTTGCAAACCGCACATCTGATGGCCCTAAAGGTTCTGCTGTTCAATTCCCGATTAAGTCTTTGATGACTGCAACGGCTTGGACAGAAGGCAACAGATTGACTGACAATCTTAACGCCACTACGGAATCCTACAAATCCATCACGATGAACCAGGAGTATGTGGCTCCTTTCCACATCACTAAGAGATTGAAAGACCAGAGCCTTTATGACTCGGTCGCTCTCTCGGCGAAAGAATCAGTTTACGCAGTTGAAAAGCAGATTGACACCCAGATCCTTTCCAACGCTGATAGCTTCACTACTACTCCTATCGGAGGACAAGGTGTGGCTATCACCGCGCCTGTCATTGTGGCGGCCAAAGAAGCGCTCGATGTCAACGATGTCCCGGATACTGACCGTTTTTGGATTCTTGATCCAAGAACTAGAAGCGACCTTCTGAACCTGACTGGGAATTACTTCACTTCGATGGACTTTTCAGGAGAAAAAGGATTCGCTACTGGCAAAGTTGGTTACATCTTGGGAGACCCGGTGTACTTTTCAACTAATCTTCCTTTTGGAATGGTTGGCTCTCCCTCAGTTGCTTTCCGAAAGAATATCTATGCTCATAAGGAAGCTATCGGCGTGGTTCTGCAAAGAAACGCTGAATACGAAATTGAGTATGACATTGATACTCAAGGTTGGATTGGCAACACTTCCGCCCTTTGGGGTTCTGGAGTGCTTCGTCCTGATCATGGCGTGGTCATCGCTGGAAGATAAACTTCTTACAATTAAATACTTTTTTACTCTGCGCCTTAGCGGGCGCAGTGATAAGAAAATATTTATGCACGTTTACCGTTGTCCTAAAGGCTGTCACATAAGAATTTATCCATTTTGGGTAGGAGATGAGGGAGAAAAATGCCCCCGCTGTGGAGAATGGATGGTTTATAAAGGGCAGAAAACCGAAGAGCAGTTGCGCCAGATGCAAATAGATTTATCTAAAAACCAATTAAAAAAAGACCCGCCAAAAGGTTGGAGAGGGTTTAAATTATTTAAGAAAAAATAATGGCCGCATCACAAACATTATTGAGCTATACCACGCTAGTCCAAGCAGAAGTCGATGATACTTCCGCCGGAGCCAAAGTCGTCATTCAAAATTCTATCAAAGAGATTTATATGGAGATTTTGCGTTCTGTTGCCGAGTACCTCGTGGGGACAGCGACTCAAGAAATCACAGCAATAGTAGGCACAAGAACTTATACCCCCACTGATTTTACTGAGATTTATTCGGTTCATTACAAACCAGTAGGTTCTGATACTTTTATCAAACTCGATGAGATGCTTCAGGACGAATACCTGAGTTACGACATCAACGCGGAAAATGGCACGCCGACGAAGTACTTCGTAAATGGATTAAAAATAGAACTGAATTGCCCTTGTGGAGATTTAGGAACTATCCGGGTGGAATATGTGGCCGTTCCTTCATTGGTCAACAGCGAATCAGTCATCCCGGACAGATACAACAATGTGGTCAAGCTGGGAGCTTGTTATAGGTTCTTCGCTTATGAAAAAGGAGCGGAAGCGGAGAATTATTACCTTTGGTATCAACAGGCTCTAAGAGATATGATCGCCGAATTAAGCACCAGAACTAAAATAGCCAGACCGAAAATCTGGGGAAAACACTAATGGCATTTAAAAAACAGCCTTGGAAAATTCACAATCTCTCGACTTTCCGGTTAGGAATGAACACCCAGCAAACGCCGGACGAGATTCAAGACGAAGAATTGGCGGATTGCGAGAACTTTTCCGTGGAAGAAGATTCTCTTTCCACTTCTCCCGGGTATTCTTCGTGGGATGATGATTTGGCCAGCCACCCCGGACCGTATTGGGGAGGGTTTTTTTTCAAGCGTTCTGATGGAAATAATATTGATATCCGTCAACGGCAGGGAAAATTAGAATATATAGACCCTAATTCAGATAAAACTTGGTTGCCTTGTGTTTTGCCGACAACAGGCAGTCCGGCCGCAGAAATAACTTTGACCGAAAAGCCTTGCACTTTTGCCGCCCTGAACGATATTTGCATTTGGACTAACGGTTACGACACAGTAATGAGTTCTACTGATGGGATTACTTGGACATTACAACCGAGCATCCCCATATCAAGAGTAGTTTTCAATAACGGAAAAAACCGAGTTTTATATTTAGCTCAAAAAGATAGCCCCTATAGATTCGATTGGTCAAATATCAACGCCCCCTTAACTATAGACGCTTCATCCTATCAATTAGTTGACCCCAACTCCAACGGAATGGTGCTGGGAGCCGGAAAAACCCCTGAAGGTACGACGCTTATATTCAAAGAATCGGCTCTTTATTCTGTTTCAGACTTTGTGGATGACGGAGTAATCGATATCAACTACATCGGACACACTCTTTTGACCAGCCACAGAACTATCTGTACGACCAATAATTCGGTTATATGGTGTTCGTGGGCAGGAGTTGAAGAATACATTGGCGGAACAATCAGGAATATATTCGGAAGGATAGCCATCTCTACCAGCAAAGGAGAAGTGGGATCAAGAAACGCAGGATTAACAGGTGAACTGTATTGTGCTGCCTATTACAACAATAAATATCATCTATCAATGCCAGATCATAATATTTCAGATGATTACAACGGTCAGGAATACATAATTTACAAGAATTTAGTCCGAAACGACCCCATCCAGCCCTATGTTATTTCCAGAAACAAAAGATTTTTCGGTTGTTATTGGATAGAAGACGCTGAATTTGAGTACGGACGGGATATCACGCTTTATGTTGGAGACTCTCGCCCGGAAAGCGAGTTGGCAATAACGGGCAGTCCGGCAGTTCAGGAAAGTCCAATATTTGCTTGGGTTAATGACTTCCGAGAAGTATCGGCGGTAGGCTTTCCTATCGAACAAGGACTAATGGGAGAAGCCCAGCCCGCTTATTTTGTTACTAAATACTTCACGCAAAAAGTGCCGTTCTTCGTCAAGAAATTCAAAAAACTTTTTCTAAATTGCAAATTTACCGATAGTGCCGATATTCAGATAGGTTACAGATCTGACCCGTTTTCCGTCTTCACGATGGTTACTATTCCTGTCGAGACGACTGATATTGATTGGGAATACGACGACGGAACGACTGGGGGATTTACTGAAGGCTTTGGATTTTCCCAGGAATCAATCGCTAACCTCTTTCAGGATATTGAAAACACCGAAAAGCCGAGAGGGATTCAATTTAAAGTCGAAGTCAACGAAATTTATGATGTAACTAATTTCGGTTTGGCTTACAAGTACCAAGTTAAGGAGAAATTTCTTTAAATAATCTAATTTTAAAAACAATGTCAGAAATTAGTTTAAGTTTCCCAGACCAGACATATACCGATGCTAATAAACCGTCTACTAACACCCTCAAAGCGGACTTGGGGTCTATTGAGCTGGCTCATAACGCCCACGAAGCCGATACGACTATCCACCCGACAGACGTCACGGCTCTAGTTACTAAGACTGGCGCGGAAACGCTGACCAACAAGACCCTGACCAGTCCGGTTATCAACACTCCGACCGGAATAGTCAAAGGAGATGTCGGCCTGGGTAACGTCGATAACACATCCGACGCGACAAAAAACTCGGCTACAGCCACTCTAACTAATAAAAGAGTCAACCCCAGAACCAGCACTGTGGCGTCCTCTGCTACCCCCACCATCAATACCGATACCACGGATATTTTCACTATCACCGCCCTTGCCGCAGATATTACATCGATGACTTCCAGCCTTTCTGGTACTCCGGTTAACGGCCAGAAACTGATAATCAGAATCTTAGACAATGGAACAGCTAGAGCTATCACTTGGGGAGCGTCTTTTGCTTCACGTGGAGCGACTCTTCCAACGACCACAGTTTTGTCTAAGTATTTATATATTGGCTTAATTTATAACTCTACTGCGGCAGTATGGGACTGCGTGGCATTTTCACAAGAGGTTTAATAATATGTATATCACACCTTCTCAAACAAACTTACTTTCAGAATGGAAATTAGACGGAAATTCTACTGACGTTATGAATGCTCACAACGGAACAGACACAAACATTAGTTATGCAGCCGGAAAGATAGGACAGTGTGCTGTCTTTAACGGAACTTCCTCAAAAATAGTCACTGCCAATACCACGGGAATAACAGGAACGTCCAACGCGACTTTTTTGTGTCTAATAAAAACGACAGCTGTTGCAGGAACTATTTTTGGATTTGGAGCCTATGTTCCTTCAGTGAGTCAGTGGAGGGGGCTTGCTATTATAACTGGTGGATATTTGAGATTCGATATTGTCAATACTAATGTTCCAGATAACACTACTCCAATTAATGATGGAAAATGGCATGTTGTTGGATTCGGAAATAATGGGACGACCCATTATATTTTTGTTGACGGAAAAGCCGTAAAAAGCGGAGTTTTAGCGGCAACTAATACAGGTGCAGGGGCGGCAGTATTTGGAGCGACCTCTATTGGAGATGGATTTTTAGCCGGTTCAGCAGACCAAGGTGCGCTTTGGAACAGACTTTTAACTGACGCTGAAATTCTAGCCTATAGCAAAGATTTATTATCAAATGCAGAATTTTTTAACTTATTCTAATGGCTAAATGTGATTCACAATCAGCGGATAAATTCGGTTATAGCAATATGCGTGGTAATTCTATTAGAAATGTCGGAAAACCAACTCGAGGAAGTGATGGAATGACTTTCTCCGTGCCTTCTTTCACGACTGAAGAAAGAGACGCTCTTGACGCTAGTAACGGAATGATAATTTACAATTTAACTTTAAATAAAATCCAGGGCTATGAGAATGGCTCTTGGACTAACTTAATATAATGGGTGATATAAACACGCAAAATTCCGAAATTCAAAAGATACTGGCGGCGGGAGTGCCGCAGTCATATATTGATGCTAATCCGCAATATAGAAATGGGAACTGGATAGATCCCCAGGATACCCCGAAATATATCTCAGCCTGGCAGGCTTCCAATCCGACACCGTCTGCATCTACTTCAAACATTCCGACCCTAAACGATTTAGCCGGGCAGTCTTATCAATTTGACCCTAATCAGTATCTTCCGGGGATTCAGGCCACAGCTTCTTCAATTTACGACCCGCAAAAAGCCTCTTTGGATGCTTTGTCAAAACTCTCTCAATCTCAATACGAACAAAACACCATCAAAACCCAAGACCAATTCGCCAAGACCCTAAAAGCGGAAATAGAATCAATCAACGCGCGAGGAGCTTTCTTTGGTGGTGGAGCTTTAGACAGGGAAGCTGATGTCAGGAAACAGGAAAACTACGCTATTACTGATTTAACTTTGCAAAATCAGGCTTCGCAAGCCGGATTCTTGGCTCAGCAAGCTGGACTCTCTGCCGCTCAAGCTGAATACATCCAACAGAAACTGACTGGAGCGGAAAATTCTGCCTACTCAAG
>Ga0074195_1002974_pt1 | contig 17088 bp, 16 predicted proteins | sample EPASupsiteHSE623_FD_64525 | JGI IMG/M metagenome (GOLD analysis project Ga0074195, IMG submission 64525) | Bioremediated contaminated groundwater from EPA Superfund site, New Mexico - Sample HSE6-23 | ecosystem: Environmental > Aquatic > Deep subsurface > Groundwater > Contaminated ...
TCCGATGCAATGACAAAAAAGGCTATTCAGTTAATTTCCGGGACAGGAACGACCTCCGTGGCAACACGATCTGCATCGGTCCTTAGCTCTCAGTTCCGCCGGTATGTACCGATGAGCAACAAACTCGGTCTGAAACGGAATCTTTTTGTACCCATAAAAAGGCTGAGTAATAATTGATCTTCGATTATAATTGTGAACTACAGGGGCTAAAACCTGCTAATCCGCAGATAAAAAAAGGCAGTTCGTTGATTATTTTTCATATTCACGCAAGCAAACGTTAAAATTGCCGGTATCTAAATAATACCCCAATGTTGTCTGAATGTGTTGTTGAAAAATTAAGTAGACTTACACCTGTCTCACTCGGAGAAATGGAGCAGATCAGTGTAAAAAGAAGAGAATGAAACAAAGTCAGGATAAAAAACAATATGCCCTTGAAAATCTGATCTATCTGGTCATTTGGCTTTTTGTTCTGGTAATACCTTTATTTGTCAGTCCTGATCAAGATATCATTAACTGGAAAAGTGCGCTGTTTTATTGGAAAACGATCGCACCCTTTTTCATGCTCTTTCTGCTGAACAACTATGTATTGGCTCCCTGGATCCTGACCCGCAAAAAATTGTATCTCTATTTGCTGTCCATACTCGTTACTATTTTTCTTTTCTTCACCGTCGATCCGTTAATACGGAATAAAGGCCATTTTAGCCCGTTCCCGCCAAATCTGAAAGACCAGGACGGACATGTCTTTGACCACTTTGATGCCTGGGAAGAAGGTATAATCCCTTCATCGGGTCAGTTCCCCGGACCCGGATACCTGAGGAAAAACGGTCCGATGGGTTTTCGACCCTTCCTGGTGGCCCCAATGGTTAACAACTGGCTGACGGCTATTCTGATCATTGGATCCAACCTGTTCATTAAGTTCCTTTTCAAGTCCATGCGGGATGACCGTCAGTTAAAGGAGCTTGAGAAGCATAACCTGCAAACGGAACTCAACTATCTGAAAACACAGATCAATCCTCATTTTTTTATGAATACGCTCAATAATATTCATGCCCTGATCGATCTGAATGCGGAAAAAGCCAAAGATGTCGTGATCGAACTTTCCAGGCTGATGCGTTATGTTCTTTATGATTCCAGCTATCCTTATGTAGCACTTAAAAAGGAGATCGAATTTCTTTATAATTACATTGGTCTGATGAAGATCCGTTATACGGACGATGTAGACATTCAGATTTCGGTCCCTGAAACTATTCCTGACGTAAAGATCCCTCCGTTGTTGTTTATGACCTTCATTGAAAATGCCTTTAAGCATGGAATAAGTTATCAGAGTGAATCCTATATCTATACCATTGTCGCGGTTGATGACTCAAAGTTAACCTTCATGATCGAGAACAGCATTTACAGATCGGCATTCCTGCAGCAGGGTGTAGGTCTTGAGAATGTCAAAAAAAGACTTCAGTTGCTCTATCAGGATAATTTTACACTCCATCTGGAGGATACCGAAGAAAAATACAAAATAATCCTAACTATTCCTTTAACATCATGATCCGTTGTATTGCTATAGATGATGAACCTCTTGCCCTCTCCCAAATTACCGGTTACGTCGAAAAGACCTCCTTTCTTGAACTGGCGGCTTCCTGTCATAATGCCCTCCAGGCTATGGATATATTGGCAAAGGAAGGTATCGATCTTGTTTTTGTAGATATTAACATGCCCGATTTAAGCGGGATGGATTTCGTGAAATCGCTCACCCAAAAACCGCTTGTCGTCTTTACTACAGCTTATTCCGAGTACGCGCTGGAAGGTTTCCGTGTCGATGCATTGGATTATCTGTTAAAACCGATCAGTTATGCCGATTTTTTAAAATCGGCCAACAAGGCTCTCCGGTATTGTGAAGTCATGACCGGTAAAGGAAGCGAAACGGGAAGTCAGCATTTATTTATCAGGACCGATTATAAAATGGTGCAGATCGATATCAATTCGATCACGCATATCGAAAGTCAGAACGAATATATCCGGATCTTCATCGAAGACGAAAAGCCGATTATGACTTTACTGAGCATTAAATCGATCGAAGAACGACTTCCTGCCGATCGGTTCATGCGGATTCACCGCTCGTACATCGTAAACTTAAAAAAGATCGCCATGGTCACCAAAAGCTCTGTTATGATCGGGAAACATCATATTCCCATTGGAAACCAGTATAAAGAGAACATTTGCAGCTACATCGACAAGAACTCACTGATCAGGGAATAGATCTGATATTTTGACTGAAACGGCTTTTTACTTTTTTTGTAAAGAAAACCAGGTGTCGGGATAGCCATCCTGCCGACGGCGGATTAAACAAAAGCAAATAGACCCGGATCAAAAAGAAGCCGGCCACGATCAGCAGCACGATATTCACGATCATCCATTGCCACAGCAAAGCCATTACAAAACTTCGCAATGGAGATCCCGGAGAATTAAAACGCTTATTTGAGAGTTTTTACCCATCTGTTTGTGTATTTATCATCAAATTCATTCAATTCCCGTTAACCGTTTTTAACGGTTTTCCTAAGCCTGTATGAATGAGTTCAGTTAAGCTTTCAGTGAAACCATTCCAGCCGTTTTCACAAATTGTGTAACATTCAATTTTAGGTGTTAACCCGATGTGCCTAAGCTCCAATACCGTTTTATCCTGATGTGTTGAAATTTCCCAAATAATTTTGGTGCCAATCCACTCTGTCTTATTGTTAAGTTCAGGAATATCAATAACGGAGTCAACGACGTTCCAGACAATTTTTTTGTTTGGAATTAATTCTTCGACAACCATTGTTTTGAAAACAGACGAACCAAAACGAACTGTAAATTTCCTGCCTTGCCGGTCTGCTGTTCCTTCAAACATTTCTGTCCACCAAAGTGGTATGTTAATAATGCTTTCAAAAATCTTTTCATCTGAAGCGCTCAAAGGAAGGCTTCTCTTATAACTTGAATTTTCCAAATGATTCACTAATGAATTATTTATGATTTCGTTCCATCCTTCCTCAAAATTACGCATAGCAAAATCAGGGTTTTCTACTGGAAATGAATCAATTCCCTGATGCGTTAATTTTAACAATGTCTTTTCTCCTTTTTTGAAGAGTTCAAATGTTACAAACGAAATGCCGGAATACCCCTCATAACACCAACTATATGTAAGCTTCTTTTGCGGTATTACTTCCGTTACTTCACATCGATGTAAGTATTGTACCGCTTCATTATGACCAGCTTTAAACTGAAATTTGAATCCTACTTCCGCTTTAAATTCTTCAAGGTCGAAATACCATTGCTTCATTTCATTTTTATCTGTAATTGCTTTCCAGACTTTGTCAATGGTTACGCTAAATAACTTTTCGATTGCTACTATTCGATTTTCCATTTTCTGATTATTTTTTATTGTTATCCTTATTTTTTATTTTATTGCCTTCTGACAGATGTCTTTCCAGGGCACTTAATTTGTTCTCCCAAAAAACTTTATATTGGTCTGTCCATTCCGAAACTTGCTTAAGCTGGTGTAATTGTGCTTCACAATAACGTTCCCGTCCTTCTGCTCTAATTGTTACCAGTCCACATTGAGTGAGAATTTTTATATGTTTTGAAATTGCGGGTCTGCTAATTTTAAATTTTTCAGCGACAGCATTCAAATTCAAAGAATCACGGGCTAACATGTTTATTATTTCTCTCCTGGTGGGGTCAGAAATTGCCTGAAACACATCTCGTCTCATTTTTTTTTAATTAAGTAACCAATCAGTTACAAATATATATGTAACCTTTTAGTTACACAAATTTATTTACATTTTTTTATCAGGGTAAAATGCCGGGAAGTTTGCTGAGCACTTCTAGGTCGCCTGCAACGACCAACAATACACTGAACTACACGCATTTGCCTACTACAGTACGCTATCGATTATTGTTTGTTCGAATCGGGAAATATGAACATGCTCCGGTTTTGTTTTTTCTCCGGGTCATTTTAAAAATAATTTCGATCCGCTTATCGGGAACAAGCCACATCAAAGCGACAAGCGCATAGATTAGTCCGGCAATCCATTGGGAAAGAAAGCTTGAGAAAATAAAGGATTAGCGGGTTCTATACCACGCCTCCAATCAACGGATCGGTAATACTCGTTTCCCCGTTTTCCACATGACCGGCAAAACGTTGTTCAAAATCAGGATAACCTTCAAGCTTTACGCTGTAATCATACCAACCGGAAGCAGAAGACAAATTCAACCGTATTTCTTTCGATTCTTCTTTTTGCCAGAATGTCTCTTTTCCTCTTTTATATGAATTGTCGACAAGCTGTACATTTAATTCTTTGTGTTCCGGATTTTGGATCACTGCCTGCAGATGCCCGGATTTGGCGATGTGGTTTACCTGAACATGAATTTCAGGAAAGTGGCTGAACTTCCCTTTGAATTCTCTAAAAAACCCATTGGGACCATACCCTTTAAAATGGTAATTATCACCAGATTGATGAATAAAATAGTCTAGCTTTTTACCTTCTGTTACTGCAAAATTGAAGCATGTCCGCTCCTGGTCGTTTTCAAGTGCAATTAAATCATAAAGTTGAAATGGCGCCGAAATCTTTTTGGTCTTGGACAATCCCGGCTGGCAACCGATTGTGAAAGTTAATGCCTTTTTATCCGGTTGAATCCTGATATCTAACGATAAATTGTATGGAATGGCGCAGGCAGGTTTGGTTCCGGGTTCCTGTTTGGGTAAGAATTGTCCGAGCTTGTTATTCGATTGAAGTTCACGTAGGAGTTGGTCGTTCAATTCTTTAAAATCGCCCGGTAATTTTTTGTCTTTGGCCGAATAAATCCGCCCGATATATTCATCGCGATCCACCGATAAATCTTGCAACGCAGGCGAATCATCTGCTTTTCTGAAAACTGAAGTTAAATTGCCGCAAACGGCTCTTCGCCAGGCACCAATATTTTCTTCAATAACCTTTTTACTGGTTTTCTTTTCGATAAAATGTTCCAAAAATTGCAGGGAAGAAGTATGGTCGAAAACTTCACTGTTCACAAAACCACCTTTAGACCAGGGCGATGCAATAACCAGCGGGACACGGAACCCGAGCCCCAGGTTGTCTTTTTCTTCCACGAATTCTTCTTCTGTCGGGATTTGAGTGGTTGCTCCATCTTTTGCTTTTCCCTGAAAGGGGGCTGCAAAAGGAGGAAAATGATCGAAATAGCCATCGTTCTCGTCGTATGTCAAAATGAAGATGGTTTTCTTCCACACTTCGGGATTTTTGGTTAAGATGTCGAGCGCTTCAGAGACATACCAGGCACCAAACCACGGCGATCCGGGATGGTCAGAAAAAGCACAGGGCGCCACCAGCCAGGAAACCATAGGCAATTTGCCTTCGTTCACATCTTTTCTGAACTGGTGAAAAATATCCCCTTTGGGAACGGTTACTTCTTCATCGTCAAATCCGAGCAATTCTAATTCACGATAATACGGATCATCTGCATTGGTAATAAAAGCTTTACGGTGGATGCTTTTCCCCGGTTCGCTTAGTCTTTCAAAATTTTCTTCGCTGTAAGTTTCCAGATCTCTTTTCAGGCGTTCTATGGTTATCCGGGTTTTCTCCAACTCATCATCTTTCACTTCTCCTGATTGTTCCAACCGCATGAGCCGATCCAGTTCAGATTCCATGAACGTCCGGTGTCCGGGATGAAAACGAACGTGATATTGTTTTGTGAATTCCAGATCATTATCGGTGAAATTGGCCAGCCAATAATCTTCATCGTCTGAAAGTCCTGTTGGAATGCTCAATTCATTTTGATAAACTCCCCACGAAATGCCTGCTTCTTCCAGACGTTCCGGGTAGGTTTTCCAACTCACATCTTTAAAATCGATTTGTCCGTTATTTACGTGAGCAGTTGATTCAGGATTGTGAGCATCTTCCCGAACCGTACCCGCCCAGAAATAACAGCGGTTAGGGCTGGTACCCGTTAGCGTAGAACAGAAATGCTGGTCGCAAACAGTGAAAGCATCTGCCAGTGCATAATAAAAAGGAATATCTTCACGATCGTAATACCCCATTGTCAAAGGTAATTGCTGATAATCCTGATTTCCCGGTTTTTTAGCATCCAGCCATTTATTCATTTTACCATGGTTGCGGGCTTCCACCATATCCTTCCAACCGTGAGGCAAAGACCCCATCCAGGTTGATTTGGTGTTTTTCATATCTAACCGGAACGGTGAGAAGGTCTGTCCTTTGGAATTCCTTTGAAACCAAACCGGAAGCCTGGTGGGTAAATCAATAACTCTGGGGTCGTTAAACCCTCGCACGCCTTTCAGTCTGCCGTAACAATGGTCAAAGGAGCGGTTTTCCTGCATCAGAAACACGATATGTTCTGCATCCAAATAAGAAGTTCCCGGATCTGCGTGAATCGACATTGCCCTAAGAACAGAGCCTGGGATTATTCCCGCTAAAGCTGTAGAACCGCCTAAAAGAGACGCTTTCTTTAAGAAGGACCTTCTCGTTTCCATCATTTATTTACAAATATTAAAATTGTACTGAGGGTAAATATAAGAAGAGTCAGGCAAAGCTGTTGTTAGCTCAATATTAAACTTTTCAAATTCTCAGTTAACAAATGATGAACACTTTATAAAGGCAATTAAAATCGATAATCACAATTTGCTTTACCTGGCTAAGACGCAATTCATTTATTTACCAAACCAGTGCTTTAAAAGTGAGGCTGACCGGCAATGGTTCGAAAAGGAAATATTGAATAGAATTAAGAAATAAGCGGCCAATCGTTCTTTTAACATAGGGGTTGATTCTGTACTGATCCTTCTCTCTAACTATTGAAACCAATACTATTGATGGTGCTTAAGCCCTTCATCATTAGCGTTTCTTTTTGCGGTATATCCCCATTGACATAATTCCTTAGTTATTTTTTTAAGATCCCACTTGGTGTCTAAAATACTCATTCCCTTCACCACGGGATAAATTTCCCATTCGCAGGATGCTGAATTGAGCGGAGTCAACAGATTGAAATCGTTTAGAACTCTTAATGTATAACCCTTGTACGAATCTTCCCTAGCAAACAATTCGTTTTCCGAATCGGAAGACCATAAAATCTTCTCACATTGTATTTCTAATTCATTCCTATGTTTAATCGCACTTGCCAGGGTATAAATTAATTCCACTTTCGTGTAATTGGAACCTGGAATTTTACAACCTTGAGCACGAGTAAGACAAGAAGCACCTTCCAATTTACTTTTTTCTGTTTTGCCACTAATGATAAAACAATCAACACAAATCATATTAATATAATTTTGCATCGCTATTAATGCCAACCCGTATATAGATTCGCATTCTTCATTTAAATCAAGAACTCCACCACCGGTTTCCCTATTATACTTAACTGTAGCATTAACAATTTTTTCAATACCTGCGATAATTCTGGATAAATTATCCTCTCTCTCCGAACCGACTCGATAATGTATTTTCCCTGTTAACTCTTTCATTGTGGCAAATTTATCTGATTAGTATATACGACTATTTAAAACCTTTATATTGAAATCTCTCTCCTCTGCAGACCCTGTTTATTGAAGCAAAGCTATAGTTCGTTGACAAACTCTCCAAATCGAAGCACCCGCTCTGCATTGGCTTTGTGAAATAACAGATGCTCAAAATCACGGTATTTTTTCTTGAGATCTGTTTTATTGACGGTTTCGAGTAATGTGCGCTTCAACTCTTCTTTGTCACGAATATGCTGTTTTACTGCCAAATAATCGTAATCAGGCTCAGTCTGTCCCAGCAAGAACATCACATAATAAAAGTCGCGACCTTTCTGACGAGTCAGCAAAGCCGATAGTTTCATCGCGCACAAAATCGAATCGGGTGGCACTGGAAACGGAAAAAAGAAACCTGCACGTTTTATATTGACAACAGCCGGTTTATAATCAAATCCCTGATCCTGACTTTCAACCTTGTTAAGAAAACATCCTTCCCGATACCCGGACAAACCCAATTCAAACAGAAATTCCGGAAAAAAGAAATTACGCCTGAAAGCGGAAAGCTTTTCATCCGCTTTGTCCCGAGTTTCCGATTTCAAGCCTGAACGGTGTAAAAAAGTCAATATTTCGTTGGTCATTTTCGTAAAATCTGCCTGCGAGAAATTTTTACAGTCAAAATCCAAATCTTCCGAAAAGCGGTCTATACCCTTGACAAGCCTAAGGTTCGTTCCGCCGATAAATACAACTTTCTGAACGTAGGACGAGGTAGATAACCAATCCAATATCATCAACTGAATGTATTCTTTTACGATATATTTCTGGTAAGTCGCGTCTTGCCGCAACTCTGCAGGGAAATAACCCTTTATTTGTTGTAAGTCTATCATAGTCCGCATGTTTTTTTCATTAGCTCCACCCTTCGGGTCAATGCTTTACTGCCGAATCGGGCTGCGTATTTATCTAACCGCCTCCAATCTAAGTTGTTGGCAATATAATCTTCATCCAACCTCAAATCATCCAGCTCTTCGGACGAATCATAAAACGGAAAGAGATAAAGCAAATCGAGCAGTGCCTTTTCAGGGTATGCAAACAATATCGATTTGTCACCGAAAGGTTTTAATTCATAGCCAAAAAAGAGATCCTCCCGCACTTTCTTATATATGTAAACACCGAAGTCATTCTGAAAATCGGCAGTTTTCAACGAAGATACCGCTGTAATCTGCGTTACCGCCTCAGGGATTATTCCGTAAAACGCAAGTACACTATGCAAACTAATATACGATGGCTTATAAATGCGGTTTGAGAGGTAGAAGGCAAAATCCGAGTGTCCACGAAGTTCAGGAAAAGAGTAATAGCCCTGCCTCAACTTCATTAACAATCCCTGTTTTATCCAGCGTGTCAGATTATTTGGGTTGAAATCAGGGTATAGAGCGGCTATCTGGTGTGTATTGACACACCCGACCTCAATAAAACTTCTACGAAACTCAATAAAATTCATTTTGTTTCTATTTTTCTATAAAAATAGTGATTTTTGAAAAAGCCTCTGAGCTATTTCTGCTGCAGGTTCAGGCATTGGAAAAAATGCCCGTTCGCCGTACCAAGTTAAAGGCAAGAGATATCGAGTGCCTGCACGAAGCAAGGCTTTTCATTGAAAAGAACTATTATACTCCCTGTACCATCATTGACCTTCCCAGAACATTAGGTATTAACCAGACTAAACTGAAATGTGGTTTTAAAGAATTGTTCGGCAATACGATGTTCGGTTATGTAAAGGATCTGCAGATGGAAAAAGCGCGGCAATTACTGTTGGACGGTAAATTGTATGTCAATGAGATCGCCGACCGGATAGGTTACAAACATCCCCAGCATTTTGCAGCCGCTTTCAAACGTAAATTCGGTATCCTGCCAAGCGAGCTAAAAAAATAGTGCTCCTATCCGGTAAGTCTCACAGCTGCAAAATGCAGCAGAACCTGTTTTCATTTTTATACTATTTTCCGAATACAGCCGGCCCTCTGAAACTGTTAAGAACGAAAACTCCCACGAGCATGATCAAACCAAACATTCCGCAAAAAACAGATTGGTATCCGAATTTCTCTATCCTTGTTCTTTCTGCCAATTTTATATCGGGCGATCCTTTCTTTATCATCGTGGTTTGCGTGTACATACGTTTGGTTTCCCAATCATATCTAAGCCCTGCGGTAATGCTCAACTTAGACACCGGCTCCCAGGCTGCCTGGCCGAACAAAGCAAATCCCTCGGCAATAAGATCGGAAGGCGTCAAAAGTTCATCGGGAGCGTATGGGTCATTCAACATGGTAAATGCATCACTGCCTGCCCTCAATAAGGATTTTTGCTTTTCGGGATGGTTCATATAGAATGCCCCTGCCGTCCACTTGAATTTATTAAAATACCTGTTGTGTATGCCTTTTGTATCCTGGTTGGTAACATAGCCGTCCTCCAAAGCGATGCTGTCGTTTGCCACATAAGGGAATGTGCCGTGATTGGAGGTCTTCTGCACCTTTGTGTTCAGTATGAATGCCCAATTGTCCGCCGGAAGGTACCGGAGATTAAAACTGCCTTCCAATTGCGCATTCTTATCAAACTTCTGATTGTCAAAAGCGTTGATATAGTATCCGTTTGTTTTGTTATATACGGTTGAAAAGCTTACGAAGAGCTTGTTATTAATCAGCGGAAACCTGATGACTGCCAAATAACGCTGAGTTCCGTAATTCCCAAACGATATTTCGCCATATCCCGATGGTATATTACCCGGCTTCTTCGTAATGATATTAATGACTCCGGCCATAGCATTCCTGCCATACAATGTTCCCTGCGGGCCTCTCAACACTTCCATTCTGTCAATGTCGTATAGATTGCGCAACGTATTGTTGGTGAGCAATCTTAATTAATTTATTTAGAATCATTTTAAATAAAAATTAACTGCCGCAAATTTCCCGAGAATAAGAAACGGTATGCTAACGCGAGAAGAAACATTGATGCCGGAAAAAGAAGAAAAGTTATATTTCCCGGCCAACCTTGGTAAGGATTTTCCTCTGGATTTTCCTCTATTGCCGGTTCATCCAGTCTTTAAAATAGCTGGCCCTGGCTTTGCTGATCAGTACCTTTTCATCGGGTGCAGGCAATAACCGGAGGAATAAACGGCTGTTAAAGTAATATTCGATTTCCCGGATCGATTTGCGGCTGATCAGAAACTGCCGGTTTGCCCTGTAAAACTGGGCGGGATCGAGCACTTCGGTCAGCTCTTCCAGACTCTTTTCTTCCATCACCAGCCGCTTGTTATCCCATTTCATCCCGGCCACGACGCCGTTTTTGATCTCAAACCAGGCAATCTCTTCGACCGACACGGGAATAAGCCTGTCTTTATGCGGCACAAGAAAGTTGCGTTTATAATGTCCTTCCCTGACAACCATATCCGTTATTTTTTTCAGGATGGCTTCATCGGGCACAAACTGACGCCTGCTTTCAATCCGCTGAAGCTTTTCCAACACTTTCTCCAGCTTTTCTTTCCTGATTGGCTTTAAGAGATAGCCAATGCTGTTCACATCAAATGCCCGGATGGCATATTCATCGTAAGCGGTAGTAAAAATGACCGGGACATCTACACGAACTTCTCTGAAAATTTCAAACGACAGTCCGTCAGAAAGATGGATATCCAGGAAAATAAGATCCGGGGAAGCGCCCGACGACAGGAAATCAACCGCGTCCTCAATATTATCGATTGTTCCTTCAAAAACGGGTTGATCAACAAGCTGCCGGATCAAATTTTTTAACTGATCAACGGCGCTCTCTTCATCTTCAATAATTAATATTCTCATTGGCCATCAGAGGAATAGTGACTGAAAAATCATTTTCGTTCCGGTTCACAACAAGTTCTTTCCGCGTCATATACCGGCAGCGGTGGTTTAAATTATAAAGACCAAGTCCCGTGGACGGTTCCTTTACTTTCTTTTCCTGAAGATTGTTTGACACGATCAGTTCCGGTCCCTCTGCAAAAACAGAAATATACAAATGCCTGCTTTTGGAGATCACGTTATGCTTCACCGCGTTCTCGATCAGGATCTGAACTGCCATCGGAGGTAATAGAAACCGCCGGCTTTCGGATGCGATCCTGATCTCAAACTGAAGTTTTTCCCCATAACGGCCTTTCAACATCTGACTGTATGCGCCGATAAAACGGATTTCCTCTTCAACCGTTACACGGTCTTTTTTGCTGCTTTCAAGAACATAGCGAAAAACATCGGACATGTTATTCACGTACTCGACCGCTTTATTCTGATCGCTGAGGATCAACGAACTTAAGGTATTGAATGAATTAAAGAGGAAATGAGGATTAACCTGACTTTTAAGCGCCTCATAACCGGATTCGGCATTTGCTTTCAAAAGTTGTTCGTTCGTCATCTTCATCTGATAGTTGTGAAAAAACTGTCGGTAAATCTGCGCGATCAGGGCGGTCAAGATCACCTCCAATATCAGCGTGATATTAAAGAGAAACCTGAAAAACCGCTCACCTGGCAGCGGATCAAATAAAAGCAAATGAACCCTGATCAGAAAAAAGCCAACCACGACCAACAGCATAACATTCACCACAATCCGGTGCCACAACGAGGCCATATCAATACTGACAGGCCCTATCCTGATTTTCCGGGAAGCGAGATTCACATGAAAAAAAAGGAACGCCACGATAAAACAGTAAATCGTTCTCGCCAAAAAGTCCGTCAGCCGGTAATCCAGGTTTAGGTCGGCTTGTTCTATCCTGAACAGCACCGCAATTCTGGGCAGTGAAAACAGAATGGTTATTGCCAACGAGCTCAGTAAAATCAGCTTCGTTTTCGGGAGAACCTTATCTTTGACTTCGTTTTTCATGAACTATAAAGGTAAGGAATTTAAGCAAACAAAGGGACCGGACAACACATCCTCCTGTACGAGGGAATCTGTGATCCGGCTCCTGCCGTCAATCATCCAATCGGTCACGGCAGCTTATAGTTTTGAAAAAAGTCCCATATCAGGTCATTGGCATCGATTACCTGCGAGGGTTCATCGGCCTGGGCCCGGGGTTTTTTACCTCCTGGCCAGGCATGTCCCCCATCTTTTGTAAGATAGTATTCAATCGTCACGTCATCCTCGCAATTTGACCATGTTGTCAGTTTATAGTTGTCGTCATCGACCAGAACCTGGGGGCCTGTTGTACATTCATAAACGGAGGCACAAACGTTCAGGCCCGAATCGACAGGAGGAAAATAGTGACCTCCTATGCCTGTACCTCCCATATACGGTATGATTTCATCATTTACCGAATGCATATGTAACACGGGAACCGGGTGCGACGGATTAAAAGGTTGCGTCGTCACCATTGTACCGCTAACCACAGCTATCGCGGCAATCTGATCTGAAAGCTCAGCCGCGAGCCGGTATGCCATCATGCCGCCGTTCGACATTCCCGCGGCATACACCTGCTTTGGATTTACGTTATAATTTGCTTCCAGAAAACGGATCAGCTCACGGACGAATTTTACGTCATCGATATTATTGTCGGAAGCATATTCACAACAGCCGCCTGCATTCCAGGTACGTACTCCCAGTCGACCCGTGCTTCGCACTCCTTCCGGATAAACCGCGATAAAATGCATCTCATTGGCCATTTTTGAGAACGCATAGCTCTCTTCAAACTGATAGGCATTCCCTCCCGTTCCGTGCAGGCCAATGATCAGCGCAAAATCACCGGATGCCGTGTAATAATCGGGAGGAAGATTGAGCAAGTACGTTCTGTCCCTTCCGTCAATCCGGATGGTCTTGTAAAACCGGTATTCCTGAAACGACGGAGCTGGTTCTTCACCATTGGTACACTGAAAAGAGCTTAAGCTGGAAAGTAAAAACAACAAATAGATTAAAATAGGTTTCATAGGATCTTCAATTTTTGAGAGTCACGGTTTTCAATCAAAACAGGTCGTTTCTTTCAACTTCAGTTACGATTGGACGCCGTAACCATTCTCTTTACTTTTTCCGGTTTTTCATAAACTCATCTTTCATCTCCTCCTGATAGTCAGTATAGACTTTATACTGCCCGGGAGTCAGGATATTCTTCATCTTCTTGTCTTTTTTTGACTTCAGATCCCTGAACTTTTTGAATTTTGACATCCGTGATTCTGACGACTCACGTAACTCAGACAACGCGCCAAAATAGTCGCTGTTAATCTTTTCCACCTGAGGCGCCTGCTCCCCGGTCAGGTTCAGTTTGGCTTTATACGCTTCATAGCGGGCTTTCATTTCCTGTTTTTGCTGATCGGTCATTTTTGACTGCGCAAAACCGTCAACTGACAGGACTACAAGCAGCATCAAAACTGCAAAGGCAATCATTCGTTTCATTGTTTTCATTCTTCTGATTATTTAATTGTTTATTAAAATCCTGTACAAATGAAACAATGAAACGGTTTCCCTTTCCTAATAAAATCAGCGAGGCTATTACTTCAGCATTCGAAACAGCTATTTTCAGGATTGAAGCGACCGGAGATGCCGCTGTCAACCTTTTCTTCGACCAACCGATTGAAACACATTGATGAGGTATTCATTAAACATGATCCCGGCAACGATAAAAGTTAAGCCCAAAAAGGTGGTGATGTAGATCTGCTCACCAAGGAAGATGTGGATGAAAAGCAACGAGAGGAAGGGCGACAAGTAACACATCTGGTTGATCAGTGCCGGGTTATTCGATTTTTGGATCGCGGCCCCAAAAAAGATAAAAGGAATGGCCATTTCAAAAATTCCGGCAGATATGCTGGCGATAAATCCTTCACGGGAATGCAGGTCTACCCCGACGACGAAAGCACTTGCCAACAAATAGGCCGAACCAAAAAGAAAGATCATAAAAAGAGCGAGGATATGGTCTGTTTTTGTATTCAGTGTTTTGACCACCCAGTAAATGGCCCATATAAAGGCGCTGAAAAACGCAAGGAAAAGTCCGAAATATGAAAAGCTCACCCCTTTTAAACTTCCGGGACCAAACGAGATCATCGCAACTCCAAACATGGAGATGCCCATTCCGACAAACTTCAGCTTCGGGATTCGTTTAGAGGTATAGACAGCAAGCACGATCAACAAAAAAACGGTCCAGGAATAATTGATAGGCTGTGCAATCTGGGCAGGAAGCAATTCATATGATCTTAAAATAATCAGGTAGTAGGCAACCGGATTAAGCAGCCCCACCAAGGCGAACCAGCGCCAGTCATTCAGACCGAATCCCTTTATCAACCTCCACTTTTTTTGCCAGGTCAACACCACCGCAAAAATCAGGAGTGCCGTAAGGCTTGACACCAGCAGCATTTCAAAGCCGGAAAAGCTCCTCAATGCAACTTTAAACATAGTCGCCACCATCGACCAGCTTAATACGGCAATGCTCCCGTAAAGAACGGCTTTCTTCGGTTCAGTCATAGCTCATCGTTCGAGTCATCCAAAGTAAGTTGTTTTCGGCTTACTATAGAAGAAAGCAGAACATTGTTTTCATTGTTTCAAGCTATTTTCTCTTCATTTTGGGTGGTCGCTTAAACAGAAGTGGATGATTACAAAAGCAGGAAAGAGTTGAATGCAGCGTTTCAAAGCTTCGCGCCGGGAATGCTGACGAGTTGAAACGCTTTTTCGACATTCTATCGTTTTCACAACTGAAGAGAAAACGTCTATCCCTGCAGGCTATTCTGCCGGCCAGTAACGGATTTTATATTCCTTTCCCGGATCGGTTAGTTCAATCTCATATTTCTGATTGCCGGCAGGGTTTATTTTCACCCCGGCGTCGGCCTTCGGAAGTTTAGCGCTTTTAACAATCAGCGTACCTCGACCCTTCACCGGTTTAATCCGGATTTCCTTCCGGTCCATCCGGATCCCGATATTTCCGTGAGGTGTGGGCACTTTTCCCTCCACCCATTCCAGTCCCGCCAGCGAGGGTTCAATCACATAGGACTGATATCCCGGTGCCGTGGGTTTTACCCCCAGCAGGTATTTCCCGAACAGGTAAACCGGATTGGCTCCCCAGGCATGGCATAAGCTCTTTCCAAAGGGCCGTCCGTACATGGCATAATGTTCATCGCCGCTTTGCTGCGGGTCAAATGCTTCCCATACCGAGGTGGCTCCCAGTTTCAGCATTCCGCCCCAATAATCTTTCACAAATTCAATGGCCTTCTTTTGTTCTCCGATCGCACACAGCGAGGCGAGTTCGTAGAATTTCATGTACGGAGTTGTGATTTGCAGAATACTGTCGTTCAAAATGACGTTGTCTTTGATCATTTGCTTTTTTTCATCGTCCACATAATCGAACAAAACAGCGAACATGTTGGCGTAGCGGGTGACCTCGTCCGATAAAACACCATTTTTTCGGTTATGAACAAAGGCATTTTTACTATTGTTCCAGAAAACATCGAAGATCTTTTTCCGGGTTTCCGATGAAAGCTGCCTGCATTTGGCGGCATAAGCCTGATCGCCGGCCAGATCTGCACTTATGGCAACAGCCTCCAGGCTGCGGGCCAGCAACAACTGCTGAAAACTAACCTCTCCCTCCTTATCGATCGGCGCCCAGTCAATGAAAACCCAATCACCGGGCAACCCTTCAGCAAAGCCGTTTGCATTGGCCCGTCCCAGGCAAAATTCCATCAGCGACTTTGTCCGCGGATAGATCTGCCTGACAAAAGCCGTGTCGCCGGTATACAAAAAATGATCGTAAATCCCGATCATCCAGTAAAAGGAATAATCCAGGATCGTATTAATATGCCGTTCAACCGGTTCGTGCCCGAACAAGGCATAGAGCGTACGCTTGTTGACGTCTTCATCGAAAAATGTATAGAAATTCATCAGGTAGCTCTGGTAAGCGTCACCGCTCCATACCCAGCGGTCACGTTTAATGCCGTCAAGATGAAACTCCCGTGTATTCAGATGAAGCGTATAAAGCGACACATCATAAATACGGTTCAGCAGGGTGTCGGAACAGGCAAAAGATCCTTTGTATTCGACCGGCAGATATTCATAAAGGGCAGAAACCGTTCCCAGTTCAACGGCTTTGTCCCAGACGGCATACACATAACGGAAGGCCCGGGCGGGTGTGGTGTCGTTTGTGGATGTCTGAGAACGGATATCCAGGTAGTCGTATGTTTCGGCAAGTGTTTCAGCCAGGGCCTCCTGTCTGGATTCCCCGTAATACAATTTCAGCTTTCCTGTTCCTTTTACGCTTTCGGCTATTACTTTACCAAAGGTTTCCCGTCCAAAATCAACCAGCATGCTGTGATCGGTCCGTTCAACGACCGTCGATTCCACCGGCTTATATTCCAGGTGAAAAGTTGAAGGAGGAAAGGCCGGATCGGTGAATTTTCCGGAAGCCGGCTCATAAAAAACATTATTCTGGTTGGTCACACGCCAGTTGTGATCGGTCATCACCGTTTTACCCTGGACAAGCAGCGAGGGAAACGTCCTGTAATTTTCAACCAGAAAACTCAGGCTGTGTTTCCCTGCAGGCAAGTTGAAATTCATGGGATCGTACTGATAAGCAACAGCTCCGTCCAGCCGGATCATACAACGGCCGTCGGTGAAGATACGGATCGTTTCGG
>Ga0074195_1002975_pt1 | contig 17081 bp, 23 predicted proteins | sample EPASupsiteHSE623_FD_64525 | JGI IMG/M metagenome (GOLD analysis project Ga0074195, IMG submission 64525) | Bioremediated contaminated groundwater from EPA Superfund site, New Mexico - Sample HSE6-23 | ecosystem: Environmental > Aquatic > Deep subsurface > Groundwater > Contaminated ...
GGCTTGGAGGAAATGATAGCGTATCTTGTCAGAGCTGGATACGTGGTTCGGAAAGGCTCAGAAGGAGGTGGATAGAATCTACCTCTTGTTTTCGTTTTATCAAGTTTTACATAGGAATGTGGGATGGAGGCATCCGAGGACCTGCGCGGCCTGGCCTGGAATGGCCAGATGCCAAGGCTGAGGCTTCAATGAGGCCATGACTTTTCAGTCATGGAAAGTGAATTATGTACTTGCCTGATGGGGCGACTGAAGACTTTACGGGAATGAGTGTAGAAAGATGCAAATTTGCAGTGTAGCATCATGCGCGATTCTTGGGAGAATGCTACACCGCTCTTGCCAGGCAACCGGTTGTGACATTCGTTACATGAGGGCCCAGGCATCCGCGTGATTACTTTCGCTCCACGCGGCTTGGCCCCATATCCTCAAAGGGCATAGATAGTCATATGGACTTCGAGCTTTATCCCACTATCGCCCTCAGATCATGGTCTCCTTTTCGTGCGGGGACCGTTTTGCCACGGCCTTTTCCGAAGAGTCTGATTCTCCTTTGGCCTGAGATGCAAGAGCTCTGGAGATCAAAGGCAACATCTTTGACTCAGCCTCGATCATGCAATAGCCGGTCCTTGCACCTCCGCCCCGGCGGCCAAAAGCTAGCGAGACTATTTTATTCGGAGAGCCAGAAGTCGATCCTAGGCAGCGCCTAGGATCTCCCGGAGGGAATCCTCGTTCCTTAATGAAGATTCCCGGCGGGTCAAGAGCCCTGATCTCCTCTATCAGCGGCTTTATCTCGTCCTCCTCGCCGTCGATAATTACACCAAAGCAGGTCTCTTTGACGTTTACCCTATATTTTGACTCATAGATCATCATAGCTATGTCAGATGGAAGGATATCGGTGCACTCGGGGGACGTTATTACGTACTTTGTGACTCTCACGTTCTTATCTCCCTTATATTGCCGCATGGACAATTGATAACAGATTGCTCACGGCTCTGTTTTCGTTTACTCCATGAAAATAGGCCTTCTTGTAATCCTCGCTTGCCACATTCTGAATTTGGGAAAATCCCCGTTTGGCCAGGAACGATTCCATGGTTCCTTCCGAGATGCTAAACTGAAGCGGCTCACCAGCCATTTCTGCGTATTCTCTCATATTCCTTCCCGCTTCACACGTCCCCTTGATTACGGAATCCGGGAAGTAGTCGAAGAGAATTTTGCTGCCTTTGCCAGAATTTTCAATTACATAGGCCAAGATGTCATCCACCGCCTCCACGGGAAGGTACATAATCAGCCCTTCCATGACGAAGAGGGTTTTTAGCGATTTGTTGTACCCGCAATCCGTCAGCCTTTGACCGAGTCGTTCTACACGAAAATCGACTGGGACATATACAACGTGATCAGGGAGTGAGCCGAAAATCTCTTTGATTTTCTCCATTTTTGCTTTGAGAGTTTCCGGACGATCCACCTCAAAGACCATTACTTTGCCTTTTATGCCTTCAATCCTGTAGGCACGGGTATCATAACCGGCACCAAGAATGATCAGCTGCTCAAGCCCTCCCTCAATGGCAGTTTTTATAAAATCATCAAAATATCTTACTCTGGCCCGGATGGAATTGCCGAGTCCTGGGAAAAGGCGCTCATAGCGTTCATGTGCCGCCTTTGCCTTGCTCGGGTCCTTGTATGTTTCCATAGTCTCAGGGCTTATGAAATGGATGGCATACGGATCATGGCAAATGCGTTCACCCTCAGGCTTCGTAGATTCCATAAACCTATGTATGGCAATTCCTTCAGCCATTCGGCTTGGTCCACTCCGCCTTAAGTTCATCTTATTCGAATCATCAATGCCGGTTGAATCCTTCAATTCTTGCATATACGCTCCTTACACTTTAGCTTCTTTCTTGGCCGTATTCTCAAGCATGCAGTGCACGAAATCGGCAACGTCTGAGAAGAATTGACGTTCTGTAATCTTCCTGCCTTCCAGTGCTTTTTTGAGGTCGGGCCGCATTTCCGTGATCCCCTTGAGAATTATCATCAAAAAAATAGCCACTTCTTCTGGGTCCAGATCCGCTCGAATCGTCCCTTCTTTCATGCCGGTTTTTATGGCGTCACATGTTATGACGAACGTTACCTGACGCAGCCGCAGTATCTCTTTTACATCCTCACTAACATCTGCCCTATCATCAATGGAAAACCTTCCAGACCGGAAGTAGAGATATGACCTATGGTAGTCAGGAAACTTGTTGACAAAATCTAAGTAGATCGATGCAATCACATCGAGCACTTCTTGGCTGGTTTTGCAGCTTTTTATACCGTCTTCAATCATGGCGTTCAGAATTCTAGCCCCGCGCAGGACTACAGCAAAAAACAACGACTCTTTGTTCTTGAAGTAGACGAAAAGCGTGCCTTTGCTCACCTCAGCGGCGTTGGCAATTTCATCCATTGAAACACTGTCATAGCCTCTGGAAAAGAACAATTTTTCGGCTGCATTAGTGATATCGTTTCGCCTCTGTTCTTTTTCTCTTTCTTTTCTCTCTGCGATGGACACCTGCATTCACCCTTGATGACTAATAGTTATTTACTAACTTATAGTCAATATTTTACCAATGGTACTTTTGCTATAAATGCCTGTCGGATATTCGCGGCTTGCTTGGCAGAGCGCCTCCTGGCCGGGTGCCCCCTGTTGGCCGGATCATCCACAGGCCCGTGTTGCGGGGTTCAGCTTGATCGACATGCATGTCTGCCGGAAATCCGGTCGAGCATGAATCGCCTGTGATCGGGCGGGCTGGCCGGTCCTCGCTTGCGGTTGGCAGCTCCGAGGCTGGATTCCAGTTTTTAGGCTTTGTATGCAAAGTCTGACATCACATGGATATGTTCATACATTTGACTGAATATTTCGGTATGCAGACCATGATGATCGGGAGATCGATAAATGAGGAAAATCATAACCAGTGGGCCGATGGAATATGGCAGTATGATCCAATTCAGAAAGGCTGTCAAGGAGGACATCCCTAAGCTGATCAAGCTATTCAAGGAAACGATCTTGGAAGTCTACGGTCAGATCTTGCCTGGTGAGGTTCTAAAGCCCTGGGTCGAAGGCGATAGGCTTAGCGGGGATGTCAACGCCTTATGGCAATGCATGATTGTGGCTGAAAAGGCGGGTGAGATTGTGGCTGCTGCTGCGAGATATGAAGACATGGTAGCCCTTATTTGGGTTCATCCAGCCTACCATCGAAAAGGCATAGGAAGCGCTCTGCTGGATATTGTCGAGACAGAGCTGATGGAATCAGGATACGAGACGGCAAAGCTGGAATGTTTTAGCGATAATGACCTGGCGATGGGATTTTATCGGGCCCAAGGCTGGGAGGCCCTCTGCGAAGAGAGGGACAAAGAAGCGGGGGCCTTAAAGACGATAATGACAAAGGCAATGAAGAAGGATGGCCGGTAGTGCGTCGATCGGGGCCATATCCAGGAGTCGATGCGGCTTAGGGGGCGTTGATGCATGCCGGGAATTCGGTCGAGCATGAATCGCCTGTGATCGGGCAGGCTGGCCGGTCCTCGCTTGTTGGCAGCTCCGGGGATGCATGCTACCACTCGACGGCTTTTCTTTAAGGATCATACGAATTTCATTAAATTTTTTCAGTATTAGGGAAATGTAGATCTTTTTTAAGTAAGATTATAGCCGATAGTTATTGATTTATATGAGCTTATTTATCTGGATATCTATTAATAGTAGCATCATTATTTAGTAAAGTGGAGATAACAATGAAGCTTAGAGTAGTCAGCTCACGAAATGAGATCCAAAGCCTCAATCCGAATGAAAAGATGATTCACATGGCATTCCGAGGCAGCAATGTAGACTACATGAATCTGATGCAAAGGTGTCCCAGGCTGAGGGCGATCCAGGTGCCGCCATCTTATAGCAAGACCATGTCCCATTCCATCCAATTCGTTATAGATATGCAGGGAATTGAGATATTAAAGGGAGATGTATGGGGCCATAGGAAGGATCTGGACGACTACTTTGCAATAGATGACTCCATCATGAAGAAGATCGTCGCTCTCGCAGAGAGCGGAGCGTCCTCTGAGGAGATAGCAAATCAAATGCAAGAGGAGGCCAGGCTTGGCCCGGATCTTATAAAGTACATAGCTAAGAATAAGATAACTGTGTGAGCCGGATTTTCGATCTGGCTCGATTCTTTTTTGCCTTGCCTTCGAATAAATCCGGTCGAGACGAGGCGCCCGCACAGTCAGAGGTCTAGGGTCCGCTTGGCAGTTGCGTTAGAGGATAATTTTATCTCTTCATGCATATCCTTTTTTAAAAGGATTTCTTCTTTCCGGGTGTTATATTCCGCTTGAGTAATCTGTCCTGAATTGAGAAATTCTTTGGCCTGCTTTAGTTTCTGAATCCTATCATGCATTTTTGCCAAGCATTCTGGTTTCTCTAAATCGCCCAGCATTCTTGGAAGTATCAAATAGCGTTCTGAGGTATCTAATGTGACCCAAAATTCTTGCATTGGACTAGCTAGGCTATAATCCGGCCCATTCATTATTAAACCTCCCAACGTCAGTAATTTCATTGAGAATTAGATGTTTTAACTAAAAAAACTTTTTGGTTTATGATAGGATCTTCGGCCTCGGAGAATCCGCTTATTTCATCTACCTTTCCTTCATTCTGTTTCCAGTGCTACGCCTGCAGTCGAGCCTGAATCGCATGTGATCGAGCAGGCTGGCCGGGCCTCGCTCGTTGGCAGCTCCGGGGGGCGGGCCGCGTGCTCCTATGCAGCCACAGGGGCAGGAGGCACGCAGCCCTGGCTGAGCCGATGGCCGGGGATCGCAGCACGGTCAAAACTATAATATGTATCTATGATCTTTGTTAATGCTAATGCTCCGACGAAGCAAAGACAAAATCATCGCTGATATCCTCGAAATCTGCCTGATGCCTGGAGCAGCCAAAACTCAAGTCGTCTACCAGGCAAACTTGAATTTTAAAACGATTCTGCCTTATCTGGATCTGCTGACCAGAGGGGAGCTTTTGGAAGCGGTTCCGGGCAAATCCACGATATACAAAACGACAGCGAAAGGCGAGATGGCCTTAAAGGCTCTCAGAGCGATTGAAGAGATAATCCCGGAGCGGTACTGTTGTATCCTGGGTGGTAGCCCTGCAAAACCAATCTCAATCGACTATCTCCAAAGGCTTACCACCACAGGAGGCAACAGAACATGCGCCGCCTTCGTTTCATTGTTGGTTAACAACTACCTTAGCATTATTGGTCGAAGAGGCAAAGCCAACAGCCATAGAGTCCCGGTTTCCAATCTCGATTATTTCTCCATTGTACTTCATATGGCCAAATTTGCCTGAATCTTGGTTCTTCATTATCTCCAAGCTATTTGTCGCGAGGGTGTGAAGCTTAGAGCCCATTTCGCTAGTCATCGCTCTAGCTGAGTCGCTACCGACCTCTACAGAATCGAAGTTCATGCACTTGATGGGCTCAATCTCAATCACGTAATCCTCTACTTCGCCATCTACCTCAATACCAACAGGTCCATCGAATGACAGGCGACCTTCTGTATTGATTCTAAAGCGGGCATATGTTTTTCCTGGGACTGCACCGGACGGAACAAGAAAGGTCAGTGTATTAATGCCTGGGTCCAGATGTTGGTCATTAAATATCTTTTCATTTGCATCCGCCCAGTTTTCATTATCATTGAAGTCGATCCAGGCATTCAGCAATCCTCCATATGCGGGACCAGTTGCAGTAACTTTCACAGTAGCGGATGATCCTGGGATTAGTGGCGAGGCAAATATTACACCATCTTCATCATCAAGTTTCGTCAAGTCATCTCCGTTGGCTCCTTGACTAGGTAAGCCGTCCGCTTCAACATCAATGAGCTGTCCCAAGCGCATTTGTCCATCCCCGGGTAAATGTCTAGCTCCATTACTGGCAAATAGCGTGTGGTATGTATCAGGAGCATCTCCGTAATCCATCTTATACAGGGGAGCTTCGATGCTCTTTGCCAGATCTTTTGTCTCATTATCTAAATTGACCTTCGTTATATTCCCTGGGTCGCCTGTCAATGAATCCGACCACACTTCTGCATTTTTTTGACAAGACACAGGTATTACGATCAGAAAGAGGGTAACAATGAGAAGCGATACGATGCGATTCGACCCCATTTTCATTTATTTACCTCCAATATATACTTTTAATTGTTATGAGATATCTCAAAGTATATAACTTTAACTACATTTAATTAATCACATATAAATTGCAATAGTTGCCTGAGATAAACAGTTCTGTTCACGGGAGAAGCATTTGAAAATTTTCTTGTAGGTATCGGACTTGCCGCTGAGCGAGTGAGATGAAAAGCATTTTTGGCAGTTTTGCGCGACGCGCATTTCGCGGGCCGGGCCTAGCTTATTGGTTAGCCGCTCATGGTCCAGGCCGCGTGCTCCTATGCAGCCACCGGCACAGGATGCACGCAGCCCTGGCAGAGCCGGTGGCCGGGGATCTCAGCCCATCAGAAACTATAATACGTATCTATGGTCTTTGCTAATCCTGATGCCCCGCCGAAGCACAGATCAAATCATCGCTCAAATCCTCGAAATCTGTCTAAAGCCTGGATTAGCCAAAACCAATGTCGTCTACCGGGCAAACCTGAATTTCAAAACTGCTATGCCTTATCTGGATCTGCTGACCAGAGGGGGGCTTTTGGAAACGGTCCCGGGCGAGTCCACGATCTACATCTACAAAACGACAGCGAAAGGCAGGAAGGCCTTGAAGGCTCTCAGGGCGATTGAAGAGATAATCCCGAAGCGGTTGGACTGAAGGCGGATGCCGGTTGCATCGGGGGGTGTGGGATGCGTGGCGGGAATCCGGGCGAGGGTGGATCGATGGTTACGGGGCGGGATGGCCGGGGCTTGCTTCTTGGCTGCGGAGGGGTTGCCGGATGCATGCACCTCCGCAACGGGGCCAAACAGAACGCGCGGCTTGAAGGCCCTAAGAGCGATCGAAGCGATGATGGCGGAGCGACCGGAATGAAGGCCAGATGGATCTTGCGCATATGAGATGTTGGAGTTTGCTGCTTTGCGGCGGATTGCTTGGGGGGATTCTGTCAGTCATGAATCGCTTGTTCTCGATAATCAGCTACAGGTTGACAATAGTTTTCTCTGCAGGAATAGCTCAACGTCTAACGCGCCATTATATTTATGATCGATTCGTTCGTTATCAAAATGCTCTTACGCATCTTGCATATATCTTCATGCATAGTTTTTTCATGCCCAATGGGTGCCTCTGCTTGTTTGAATTTAGAGAGTAGAAATTTATTTTTCCTTGTGCACACATAACATCTATATATCTAAAGCGCAAAGTTTATATTAATGATTTAGTGTGGCCGCTCAACACCAAGGACTAAAAGCATGGAGTTAGACTCGCGAGATCTAATCGAGTATTTAAGCGATTTAGATAAAATAGCTTTGCTCTTGCTTCATGCTAACAATGATGTTCCAATTCGCGACAATCTTTTCTATCAGAAGGAGTTTTTCTTAATATCTAATTATATTTTGGAGATTAAAGGAAGATCTGATTTTATTCCAGGCCTATTGGGACCATATAGCGAACCAGCGGAGATTAGTCTCAAGAATTTGATATCATATAATTTAGTAGATAAATTAAACGATAGCTATATGCTAAATGACAAAGGCAAAGAAACTGCAGAGATCATTGAAAGCATGGTTTCTCCGGAATATCGGGAAGCAATAGCAGATTTTAAAAATTTATTAAATGATCTTACCAAAGATGAATTGCTCGCCTTTATATATTTTTCATACCATAATTTTACTGGCGAGTCTTTGATTCTCGGCGATGTGATTAAAAAAAGAATACCAAACATAATATCCTTATATAAAAAAGATAAGATTAGTTTGGCTAAGGCGGCTTCTCTTGCGGGAGTTTGCATCGAAGAGTTCCTTGAAAAATTAAGGGCGCGTCCAAATGAAGATATTTGATACCTCTTCAGTTATTTGTATACTCCAAGATATACGGTCTCCCAAAATATTGGAAATATGCAAGAAAAATGGATATTCAATAGCAATACCCTCTATTGTATTTGAAGAGCTAAAGGAAAATAGAAAGACATTTGAAATACTACAAAAATATAATATATTTGAAATACTAAATGATTTTGATCAATCGGAATATGAAAGGCTGCAAAATAGATATCCTGGACTTCATGGAGGGGAGATAAGCGTAATATGCTGTGCTCTTCATAGGATGAGAAATGGGGACAGACATTATTGTATTATTGACGAAACGGCGGCAAGAAATGTTGTTCGATCAGATGGCAACTGTAAAGGGCTTAAGTTAACTGGTACGGTTGGATTAATTTGTTGGGAGAAAGATAAATCCGATTTATCTAAACAAGAATGCAAAATTATGTATGAATTATTTACAAAGTCTGGATTTTGGATTAAAAAGAGTGTATTGGGGGAACTACTCAAATGAATACGGAACTAAATATTCGTAAATCCGTCTCGGCCGATGATACTGAATTAAGAAGCCTAAAGTTTGATATTAATTCTTCGAAAATAACAACACCCCTTAAAGCCCTTACGGCAGGGGATTTTTTCAAGGAGACTGTTTTTCCGAAAGATCTTACATCGATTGGCGAACTATTTTTCAAATTTGATGAAAAATCTCTAAGACTAATGGCAGAAGACAGAAATTATAATAGAGAAAAGAGCAATAAAGCTAGAAAAAACAGAGTTAAATTATATAATTGCCCGCAGATGTGTATAACCCAATTCAATAATAAAAATGAAGCAGCTCGATACCCAACAGAGGTGGAGGTGGATACCTTGATCAATACTGCATATTCGTTTTCTGATATAACACCGATACCCAGTATCCCAAAAGTCGCAAGAAAGATAAATTTGGATAATTTTGATGAGTTTTTAATATATCTCAGGCAATGCTATGATAAGATAATGATTCATAATAAGAAGAAGATTTTGGGATATATACCAATACTTGCCCCCCTTTTTATGAATAAATTAATAGATTTTTATATTGGACTTGATACGGGTATCAACGCATTTTATATTGATTTTGATGGAACAATGATCACCAGCCACCTTCCATCCATTGATGCCATTAAAAGGAGTCTTGCTAAACACGGGTACGAAGAAAATAATTTCCTTCATTTTATAAATATTAACTATGGAAAAGCAATAAACGATGAAGAAGTTCTTTCAGCAAGGGACCTTTTGGCCTTTGGACATGGGTTGGATAGTCTCGGTGGAAATCATTCAGGGCCAAAACGCAATCCAGGATTTTTTATATGGTTACAAGAAAATAAGGATATCGTAAACAATTCAAAACGGCTATTAAGCATAGAAGATTATGGGTATTATCGATGGAATACTTTAGGTCAAAAAGTGGATGAGATCTATCCAAGAGACGCCTTAGTCCCAGTATCAGCTACTAAATCTGCGCGCATAAGTCGATTAGATCGGACAATAAAAATAGTTAATTTACAGCAGCAATCAAAGGAAGCAATTAAACTGCAAATGCTTGCAAGCGAACAACAAAAAGATACGCTTCGTTATTTTAAAACTAAGAAAAATGTTAAAAATGATGACATCAAAGTTCTCAGCAAACGAAAGACTTAGTGCCCCTTCCAGCATTGTTTTCTCATTTTTTTTTAACCGCATCAGAAACGCGCGAAGGATCTCGCCCCCATCCTTTTGCACGGCTTGGTTCCCCCCACAGCCGCGATCCTGAGCCCCTTCCTGATTGCTTGCAGGATAGATTAGCAGCCGCAAAGATGCACCTCGAAGAGACGAGGTGCAGCCGATCCGTGCGTGCTCGTCGGTGGCCGCGCCTGTAGCAGGGGCGCATGCTGCAATTCTGTTCATATGCTTGCGGATAGGCGGATCAAGAGGCAAGGACGCATGCTTGTCAGCTCTTGTGCAATCATGGTACGCACCCAATGCCACTCATGTCCAAGCATGCTCGCAAGGAATCTGCAAAAATGGCTGAAAATATTAAAAAATCACTTATTATAAATATTACTATTTAATGTGATGATTTTAATAAACTTGAATCGACTGGTCTCATGGTTATTGTTATATATTCGAAATGCAATTGTGAACCACGGGGTTTTCAAATGAGACTCAAATCGTTTAAAATCACTAATTATCGCTGCATAATGGACTCTAATTGGGTGAATATAAATGATCTCGGAATATTAGTGGGAAAAAATGAATCTGGAAAAACATCTATAATGAGAGCACTCCACAAATTTAATCCTTTTCAAAACGAATCATATTCAATAGAACGAGAATGGCCACGCAACAATAATGATAAAAAAGATCCCACATCGGTTGTCGTATCAACAATATTTGAATTTAGCCTGAGTGAAAAAGAGAAATTGAAATCGATGGAATCCATTAGAACAATCCCAGATCATATTAAAATTGAGAAGACATATTCTGGAAAGTATATTTATTCATTTCCGGAAGAGCTTTCTGGATCGGTCAATTCCGTTGATAGTATCCCTCGGAATTTGGATCGTTTAAAACTGCAATTTGGCAAATCCATAATCGCATCAGCAGCCCTTAAAAATGCATCCGAAAAAGTGTTTAAGGAAATTATTGATCTATTCAACAAAGATATGATTTCTCAATATCCTACTTTTCATAACGGATACATCAATTTACTTGATAATTCCGCCCAAAAAAACGAGAAAGATAGGGTGGTCTTAGCTAATTTAAAAAAGTCCTTAAAATTGCTTTTAATTGAAATTAACTCTAAACAGGCACTATTGCAGGCGATTCCAGTTATCGAAAAATGGATTCCAACTTTCATATATATAGACGATTATCAAATATTCACCGGCACAGCCAAATTGAAGGATATAAAAATGCGAAAAGATCAAAATAGATTGACTAGCGAAGATAAAACAACTTTAATGATTTTTGGCATGGCAGGTCTCGACATAGAAAAAGAAATAAAGCGAGAGACTGAAAATAGTCCTCAACAAAGAATGCTAGATTTGGCTGATGCCTCAAGCAAATTCACTAAACTTATTGAGGGCAGATGGTCCCAAAAGAAATATGAAGTAGATTTTAGGATTGATGGCGATTTTTTTGCAACTTTTGTGAAAGGGATAAATGACAAAGCTCTTATTCCATTAGAGGAGCGCTCCAAAGGATTTCAATGGTTTTTCAGTTTCGATCTAACCCTAATGCATGAAACAAGAGGCACTTTCAAAGATTCGATTTTGCTGCTCGACGAACCTGGACTGCACCTTCATGCTGCCGCCCAAAGGGATCTCTTAAATAGATTCAAAGCATATTCTCACCACAATCAGCTTATTTATACAACCCATATGCCTTTCATGATTGACATGGATCGACTAGATTCCATTCACATCTGCGAAGAGACGGATAAAGGCACAATTGTTACAAGCAATCTCTATTCAAACGATTTAGATGCACGTCTGCCTCTTCAAACAGCGCTGGGATTATCTCTGAGTCAAAGCTTATTCGTGGGAAATTATAATTTAATTGTTGAAGGCGTTACTGATTTTTGGCTCATTTCAGCATTTTCCACTATACTACGGAATGAGAACAAAATGGCATTGGATGACCGGATAGTAATTATCCCGGCGGGCGGTGCGATGAAAGTAAGCTATTTGGCCACAATGCTAAATAGCCAAAAGCTGAAGGTAGTAGTGCTATTTGACTCCGATCAAGAAGGATGGAAAGGAGCCAAAGAGACTATACAGCAATGGATTCTAAAAGACAAGTATGTGCTATTGCTGGGAAAAGTTATCGGAAAGGAAGAAGCATGTTTGGAGGATTTATTTCCAGCAAATTTTTATCTCGAATTTGTAAACAAAGCATATGTCAATGAATTGAGCTCAAGTCCAATCACTGAGACAGAGATTTCGAAAATTGGTAATCCTCAAATAGTTAAAAGAATTGAATCAGCGATGCAATCGCGTGGTTTGCCGAAGAATAACGAGGGACTATGCTTTAATAAAGGAAGAGTCTCCAAAAAATTGTTGGAAGAATTATCATCAAGAAAATTTGACACAATACCTGCAGATACAATAGACAAATTTGAAATGCTTTTCAAAGAGATTAACAATGCTATGATGATGGAAGCTAGCACAAAATCTAATTCAACACGTCCAAAGACAACAGTAAAGGGATCTTAAAGCCAATGGGTGATCATTGATAACCGCTGGCCATAGCCAATTCATGCCCGCAACCCATGTTCGGCTAGGAAGTCCGCCAGGGATATCACTTCCTCGGTGAGAGGAGGAGTGGGATTGATTCATCCCCCAAGCTCTTTTGTCAGTTCATCGGATTTAATCTCTTGATATTCCATACGGCTTATCACTTGAATATTTTTCAGTAGATTGATTGCTTCTTGGTAGCTATCGCATAATACGGTAATAGAAAGGCTATTGGTCACGTTTCCAATGTAGGTCACGCTATCATCGGTGGCGTCTGTTTTCAAATATCCGGGATAAGGCTTTTTAACAGGCTTAAATCCATTAGCCGTGAGGTTAGCTATATTCCAATTTGTTGAATTATTCGATTCAAGCAAAGTGATTATAGTCTTTTCATTTTTTTCCGTTCCAAAAGACACGATCGCTGCGTAATCATTAGTAGTTTCATTTCGATTGGCAAATGCCAGATTAGGCGTTACATAGTGATCGCCAGTGCTTAATATATAATCATTCAAATCAATTAAAACTGCGTCACATGTTATTAATATATTTGCCGAGATCACAATCGAAGCTAAAAGCCAAATTTTCTTCATGATCTACTATATTAATTGATCTAGCGAAAAAACTTTTGGCAGGCCAAATTAGTCTCGCGAAACTATTTTAGGCTCAAACGATCTGCCTCTGTCTAAGTGGTACGATCTAGAATCGATATCATTCGTCAAAGTGCTCAGGAGAATGGAGAATCTTGCTTTGCTGAGATGCATCCTCTTCCTTGCCTCCTTCGCCAGCATCTTCCCGCCATTGGCCGCCAGAAGTGCGCGAAGGATCTCGCCTCTATCCTTCTGCATGGGTTGAGGTTCTTCTCGCTCCAGGGCAGCGATTCTTCGGCGATCAATGGCCCGCTCCCGGGAAACATCACATCTTCGCCAGGATCGCGACCTTTGTCTTATCATACTCGTCCTGGGTGATCAAACCGGCTTCGACCATTTCGAAAAGGAATGGCCTACGTGAATGTGCTATTTAAGGACGGGTTTAACCAGACCCTTTTGTAATGGGTAAATCTGTTGTACTCACTAAAAATATTTTTTTAGTTATTTATCGGTATAGTCAACTATAAGGCAATCTCCTTTCTGGATTGAAGAATTGAACTTGATCTTGCCTTCGGCGGGGTATGGAACATAATCGTTTTTTTCTCCTCGATATTGTCGCAGTCCATTTAGATAAACTGCTTCAGTGTTTGGCGCGAATTTTCCCGATATTATAAATACTGTTTGTATGCCATCAACCTGCGTGGTCAAGTCCTCTCCAACTATCACGACCATTTATAACTCACCACTATTGAATATGTATTTATACAGATAAATCTGATCCTCAGCCTCGCACTCGGCCCTGAATGGTTGCCAGAACGTGTCAACCTTTCTCCGAAGGTTTCCTTAGATCCATTTATCATAATATATTTCACATAATTTTTTCTCTTTCCCAAACTAACCGCTATCCGCAAAACGCATGAATCTCTTCAAATTCAAGTCAAATCATGAAGATCTAAAGAGAATCGCAGAAACACTTGACACTTTCCGGCAACTATTCCTCAGCCCTTCGCAGACCTTAAAACCAAGAGATTCATCCTCCTATTCGAGTGCAACGACTGGACCTCGATGCTATCCTTCATCCTTGAAAGCAATTTCAAAAAAACGGTCTCGCTGAGGTGCATTTTCCGGCGAGCATCTCTCTCCAGCATATTGCCACCATTCGTGAACAATGAACAGAACATCACTCAACCAATGCTATAAATATAGATACAATAATTTGCAGATGGTGATTGAATGGATGAAGGAGCTATCAAAGCTAATGTCGAATGGGCTCTGCAGAAATTGGTTGATAAAGATAGATTTTTGCTTATTTTTGATGCAAATGAGCGATCCATCACGCATATGTTGGCTTTATATTTGCGAGCGAAATTCCCGCGGAAATATGATGTTGATTGCGAATACAACAGAGATCTCATTCGTAGAATGAGTGCGGAAAATATTGATAAAAATTATACAAAAAGATTATTCCCAGAATGTCTTGAAAAATATACATCATCTGCAAAAGAACTTTGTTTAAATAAAGGCACAGATTTGATTTCTTTGAAAGATGTAGAAATGAAAGCAATGTGCGATACAAATGGTAAGACTGTGTATCCCGATATTATTATACATAAACGAGGCAAAAGTGAAAATCTGCTTGCAATTGAAGTCAAAAAGACAACTTCTCAAGAAAACAGCGAGTTCGATCACGAAAAATTAAAAGCATATATGAGTAAGAGGGGACTTGGATATCAATATGCATTATTTATATGCATAAAGACGTTGAGCCCTGATGACATTAAGAATATCGAAAACAAAAGGGCTACCTGCAAAATTGGAATTAAACATGCTGAATTTATAAACAGGAATGATTTAAAGCCCAAATGTGACAGGTGCCTTCTAGATATTGACGATAAAATTCTAAACTGTTTTTTAGACAAAACAAGTCGTTGAACCTTATAATTATTTTTCTTTCACTCCCCATCCATTTTTTAAAAAAATGGGCATGATGGGGCACTGCCACATTTAATCAATAGGTCACTTTGCTTGAAGAAGAGGCATTACGTCCAAGGCACCCATACGGCTCGAAGGATCTAATGAAAAACCCTTTGGACAGGCCATCAAAGCTTCCCGGGAAGAAGGAAATATTCCTGAATTATTCCTTAACCGGAATCATTTTCTATATATTGCTATAAATATTTCCTATTCCACCAAATAAACGATATCATAAAACATGGCGAAATCCCGCCATGCCCATGCAATTTTTCAGAAGCTAATTAGATCCTAGTCAAAAGCTTCCATCTTCCCGGGAAGTATCATTTCAGGAAAATCACGTTCTGCCTCTTGTTGAGATGGAACGGCTTTCGGCCCACGTCCTCCATCTTCGCGAGGAGTTCTGAGAAATGGGAATCTGATAGATGCATCATCTTCTTGGCATCCCTGGCGAGCATTTTTCCTCCGTGGTCCTTCAGTAATGCGCGAAGGATTTCGGCATAGTCTCTTTGCTTGGGAGCGAGACTGCCACGCTCCAGAGATGTCAGTCGTTGCCGATCAAGGGCAATGTCAAGGCAGATCCGGGTAGTGTCCTGCTCTTGCGTGGCTTCCAGGGTGGCGAGCTTCTCATGCACGGATTCTAATTCGCCCCGGATGGTCTTGATCTCCGATAAAATCATAGACAGGTCAGATGCGGCCAAGAGCACGGTTGCCGGGCCTTCGGGAAGGTTTATAGCCAAAGCTAGGTCTTGTTTAGTCTGAGACATTTGGTTTGCCTACCTGTGTCTATTTTGACATCGTATTCACAGTACGATGTTCAAGCAAGAGCGGGGATTAGGGCTTCACCTTTTCCCTGTTCTTTTAAATCCTTAGCTTTTTTCGCGACGGCGAGTATGTCTACTGTTATCAAATCGCCTTCTTCGATCTCCATCGTTTCTCGTATCTCATACGGGATCGATATCTGTCCCGCCCTAGTCACTTTTACCGTTGCCTGCATATTGCAATACTCTACATATCTATCATATATTAACCTTTTCTCTTCATTACTAATAGATAGTAATGGATAGTTTTAAATAGTATCAGTGAGTATTATAGCTTGGAGCGTGACCCCAACATGTCCAAAGTGGACGCATCAGTCGTGAAAACCGCATATGACCGCGTCGCAAACGCCAAGGCCGTCGCATACCAGGCCCGCAGAGCCCTGGAGGCGACCGCCGAATTCCGCGCTGCTCAGGATGCCGATAAGGAGCTTGAGCTGTCCGAAGACTGTCTGGCGGGCGTCCAGACATTGCTGAATCCTAAGGTGGTGTAAGAGATGAAGCCAAAAAGCAGAAGCGAGCTGCAACAGGCCGCTTCAAACATATTTCAGGATCTTGAGAAGCAGTATCGAATGTGTGAAATGGTCTACATCGTGAGCGAACTGACCAAAACGATGTCCCTGGCCATGCTTCAGAGAGAACAGGAATCAGACTGATCGTTAATGTGCTCCGGGCCGACTTTGAATGCTACTCCCAAGGCCCGGAGCGATCCCTGCTCCCTATAGGATGGCAGAGCACCGGGGCCCCATCAGCTCCGTAGGCCGGCGGTTCGAATCCGCCCGGGAGCTTTCAGAAAAGGAGGAAGAAAAAAAATATGCAAGCAAAAATGGAACCGCTACAGGGAGATCTCGCCCGGGCCCGCATCCTGGCCGAACTCTTCAAGCCCCGGCACTTCTGGTTGGCCACCGTCCGAAAGAACGGCATAACCAAGCATGGCCGCGTCATTGGTGCCAGCGCCGAAGAGGCGAGCGCGAGGGCCGCCATCGCAGGCGAAGTCCTTGGCGTGCAGCGAATGGAGACCTGAGATTACTTTCACCTCGCGCGGCTAAGCTAAATCAGCTTATAAAACGTACTTATCACAATGAAGGTCTCTAAAACACGTCAATAACCGGATCATAATTTCGTCATTATGTCGAAAGAATTTCGACAATCGACGCTAAAACCGAGAACAGTAAAACAGGATTTCACAGAAAGATATATATGATTACAAAAAGAAGGAGAAGCAAAAACAGACAGCCAAAGCTAAGTATAACGGCCAGCAGGACCGGCTTCAAGTTCGCAGCCTGGTGCCGATCCTGGAGGGCATGCACTCACCGGGAGGTTTCCCGATGTTAATGAATGAAATAGCCTGTTTGAAATATAAGCATTTCGACACGGTTTCGGTGCTATTTCAGCATGTCCATTCTGGCAGCGGAGGATGGGCATGAAGGAAATTGAGAACGATTTGTTAAAATCCGCCGAAGCGCGGGAC
>Ga0074195_1002976_pt1 | contig 17076 bp, 16 predicted proteins | sample EPASupsiteHSE623_FD_64525 | JGI IMG/M metagenome (GOLD analysis project Ga0074195, IMG submission 64525) | Bioremediated contaminated groundwater from EPA Superfund site, New Mexico - Sample HSE6-23 | ecosystem: Environmental > Aquatic > Deep subsurface > Groundwater > Contaminated ...
GATCATCTGCCAAACACTGGTCACGATCGTGATCTTCTTCTGGATGAGCTGGGAAGTGGGATTGTCTTACTTGTTGTTCATCCCCATCTTTATCTACCTCATCAAGCTAGATGTGCAGGCCACACAACCTTATCGGAAGCGGTTGCAGGAAAGCTTCGATGCTTTCGCAGGCACGCTTGCGCAGAGCGTCTTCAACATCAGGACAGTCAAGGACTTCAACACAGAGGACAAGGAGCTCAACAAGGCAAAATCATCGCTGCGCAGGTATTTGGAGGCGCACGATCTGCGCAACCGCGTAGGGCTGCGCGCATCGATGGTCGAGGAAGTCTTTGTCGCGCTGGCGCGTGTGGCAACGCTTGCTTTAGGCGTCTGGCTCATGGTAAACCAAAGAATAACCCCTGGGTCGCTCGTATTTCTTGTAACATTGTCAGAAAAGGCATACATCAACCTGCAAAGGACCTACAGGGTCTATTACCTCCTCCAGGATGCAGCGCCATCGCTTGAGAGGTTCAAGGAGATCAACGCGCAGAAAATAACCGTGATAGACAATCCGGATTCAAAGCTACACGTCGAGAATGGCGATATAAAGTTCAGCGATGTCTCATTTGGTTATACCCTAGGGACCTCTGCACTCAACCATGTCAGCTTTGAGATACCTGCACGAAGTGTCACAGCTATTGTAGGACGCAGCGGAGGGGGCAAGAGCACTGTTGTGAAGTTATCACTTAGACACTTCGACCCATCTAACGGAGTGGTACTCATCGATGGCCATGATACCAAAGAATACAGCCTTAAGAGCCTCCGTGGAGCGATCGGACTGGTATCCCAGGATGTCGAGCTGTTCAATGAATCCGTGCATGACAACATCGCATATGGGGTAACTCATGGCACGACACGCGCGAACAGAAGCGAAGTGATCAGAGCGGCGAAACTCGCGCACGCACACGAATTCATCAGCAAACTCAGCAAAGGATACGACACACTCATCGGAGAGCGAGGGGTCCGGTTGTCTGGCGGGCAGAAACAAAGGCTCGCGATAGCCAGGGCGCTTGTCAAGAAACCAAAGATCCTGATATTCGACGAAGCCACGTCATCCCTAGACGCAGAATCTGAACGGCTGGTCCATCAAGCGATCCAAGGGCTGATGGGGCGCGTCACGCTGATCATAATAGCACACCGCTTCGCCACGATAGAACGGGCTGACAAGATAATCCTCCTTGAGAAAGGCAGGGTGGCAGAGATCGGCACGCATAAAGAGCTCGCAGCAAAGAAAGGGATATTCGCGAAGCTGCGGAAACTACAGGAACTGGGAGAAGTAGGGTGATGGGGCCGGTTGAGGAGAATCGAGCAGCTGGTACTTCACCCGCTGGTAAAAATCGTTTGAACTGAACATACTTTATATCAATAGACAATTCAATCTGCTACCTCGGCAAACCATATAAACCGAACTTCGTACCCTCCGTTGTATGGGAGATAACCAAACTGATTATTTAGGGTATATCACTGGCGGTCTTGGGCTCATCGCTGTGATAATCGGTTTCTTCAGCCCATCATATCAGATTGTAGTATTTGTAGGCGGAATAATCGGAATCGGGGTATCAATCAGTTGGGTGAAAACCTCGGAATACATCGAAAGGATTAAAACCACAGAGAAAGAAATAAGAGATATGAAGAAAGAAATGGACTCGTTCAAAAAATACAACGAGCTCAAGACTGAAATAGAGATTCTAAAGAATAAAAGCGGCAAGGTAGATGATGTTTTCCTGGTATTCCTGATCATCATTCTCGTCATCTTGATCTTAATGGGATTAGGAATAGTCAAACCGTCAAGTCTACCATGAACACTCTTTGATCGGAGTTACCTATATAATATAGACCGGCATCGCACCTGAGATGATACTGCGCAAGGTCCGGCTCAAGAACATAAGGAGCTACAAAGACGCTTCGGTGGAGCTTTCTGAAGGGACCACACTCCTAGCAGGCGACATCGGCGCAGGCAAAAGCACAATACTCTTCGCGGCAGAATTCGCGCTATTTGGCGTGCTAAGAGGAGTCCTAGGCGGCGAGACCCTGCTTCGAAACGGCGCAAATGAAGGAAGCGTGACACTAGATCTTGAAGTGGAAGGCAAACCCATAACCATCCATCGCACCCTGAAGCGGACAAAACAAGGAGTCCAGCAAGAAGCCGGCAGCATAAAGATCGACGGGGTGGAGCAGCAAGCGACCGCCACAGAGCTCAAGAGCAAGATACTGGAGATAATCGGATACCCAAGCGAACTCCTCACAAAGAACAAAGGGCTCATCTACCGCTACACAGTCTACACCCCCCAGGAAGACATGAAGAGCATACTCTTCGAAGGGCTTGATGTGAGGCTCAACACACTGCGGCGGGTCTTTGACATCGACAAGTACGCGAGGATAGAAGAGAACACCAAGATACACATACGGTCGATACGCGAGAAGTGCAGGCGCAACGAAGGGATGATCGCAGACCTAGACCTAAAACAGGCGCACCTCAAATCAAAAGAAGAAGAGACCAAGACAATCGCTGAACAGGCCGGACTCGTAAAGAAGCAGGCTGAAGCGGCACGGAAAGCTCTAGCCTACGCGCAATCAGCGACGGAAGCGCACGAAGCGAGCCTGAAACAGCTAAACGAACTCCGACAGAAACTAGCAGTACGAGAGAATGAACAGTGGGCACTCACGTCCCAAAAGGCACGGGCCGCCGATGAACTCGACCGCATCAACAAAACCTTGACCGCGCTAGCCGACGCAGACCTGGATCGAACAGGAGATCCCTCCATCCATCCCATCATAGATCCCCAACAGATCAACGCATCGATCCAGGCAGCGGAACAAGACATTCGGATGATCGAGCAATCCATCCGGACAGCCACTCAAGCGCTAGGCGCCGCGCAAGCGAACGCAGGAAGCTGCATGGAACTCTCAAAGAGGCTCGCGTCGATGCCCTCATGCCCCACATGCAAGCAGCCGGTCACCGAAGACCACAAATCCCGGATCTCCTCAATAGAGAGCGAGCGGTTGGCAGCGCACCAAAAAGAGATCGAAGCGCACTCGACAGCGATAGCCCAACTCGAGACTAGCAAAACCACACTGAGGAAGCGCCATGAGGGGCTGCGCAGCACACTCCAGGCAACCATCGCTTCACAAGCGCAAGAAAAACACAAAAAAGAGCTCGCCGAGCGGGCCGCTTCATCCATCAAGCAGATCCAAGAGACAGAGAAGAAACTATCAGAGACGATAGCCATCAAGGCTGAACTAGCCAGGTTGATATTCCCGCTCGAAAACTCAGAGCACGAGATAAAAAAAGCCAAGGAAGCCCACATCGCCGCGATGGCCGCCGACAGGAACGCGGCAGCAGCCCTATCAAGGCTAGCCGCCCAGCAAGAATCACTATCCAAACAGATCGACGAGATAAGAAAAGAGATCAGAGAGAAGACCATCATAAAAGAGCAGCTCGCACGTGACAAGAAGACATTGAACTGGCTAGACGAAGGATTCATCAAGATGATGAAATTAATGGAGCAGCAAGTCATGGCGAACGTGTATCACCAATTCAACGATTCATTCACCAAGTGGTTCAACATGCTAATCGAAGACAACCTAATGACCGCGCGGCTAGACGACAACTTCACGCCAGCAGTGACCCAGAATGGCTATGACACCCCTCTCGAAGACCTGAGCGGCGGAGAGAAGACCAGCATCGCGCTATCTTACCGGCTGGCACTCAACAAAGTGATAAACGACCTTCACACAACAATCAAGACACGCGACCTCCTCATACTAGATGAACCAACAGACGGATTCTCAAGCGAGCAGTTAGATCGTGTGCGCGACGTGATGAACCAGCTGCCTGTACGGCAATGCATACTCGTGAGCCATGAAACCAAGATAGAAAGCTTCGTAGAAAAGATAATCACGATACAGAAGACCGGGCACGTCTCAGCAGTCAGGCAGTGAGGTGATGGAGCGGTGGGGCCGGGCACTCATCCGCTGGCGAATCCAATCACAAAGCTCCACGAGATAGCAACTGTCCCCGAAAACCTTCCGGAAAATGCGAACAAAGGATTAAAAACCCAAAAAACAGCCATGTACTCATGAGCGAGAACTACGAATACTTCAAAAGCGCCGACTTGAGCGGATACCAAGGAGAATGGGTGGTCATCTGCGACAGGAAACTAGCATCGCACGGAAAAGACCTCAAGGTCGCTTTTGAAGATGCGATGAAAAAGCACCCCTGCGCTATCCCGTTTGTGGCGCTCGTCCCAAAAAATGACGAGACATGGATACTATGACACTAGTCTACGAGTTCTCGAAATCGCGCTCCATCGACGGGTCGCTGATCCTGAAACCCACAATACCTCTTATCGTAAATTCCGAGATAGATATCGAGACGCAAGCGCTCATCGATTCAGGCGCTGACATCTCTGCGATGCCGATCGCGCTCGCAGAAAGGCTCTGCAAGATACCGGACGGGGCGATGTCCCCCGGATTCGGGATCGGAGGGCCGGTGGAAGCGATAGAGACTGAGCTGTCTGTAACGATCGGGAACGAGTCGGAGCGCCACTCAATCAAGATCCCGATCAAGATACTCTCCACAAAATCAGACTTCCCTTTCCTCCTCGGTCGCAAGGGATTCTTCGATGAGTTCGTGATCTGCTTCAATCAACCAGAGGACAGCATATCACTGCAAAAAGCTTCATCTCAAACATAGCTTATGGCGCCTCAATTCAAGCAACCAGGCCCGGCATACAGGAATATCTGGTTCACGCGCTCCATCGACTGGTTCATAAGATCGGTGGTCGAACCACTATTCAGGATCCTGATGTAGCAAGCCAACGCGGCGTCATGATTCCCCCTGGCGAGAAGAAGTTCGCCAGCATAGAACCTGGATTCGGTGTTCCTTGGATCGAGACGTATCGCCTTGACCAACGCGGATGAAGATCTCTCATAATCCCCCTTCATAAGATTGAGCTTGCCGATGTGAGTGTAGATTATCGAGCCCATCATGCGGTCGAATGGGGCGTCTGTAGGCTCTGGGCCGTACCTGTCTATCACATACTCGAAAACCTTGAGCGCGAGGCCAGGGACACCGCGCTCCTCAAGCTTGACAGCGGTGTCATAGACGTCGCCCAACGCCCTGCGATCGAATTCCGCAAGGACCATTTCAAGATCCTCTCCAGGAAGCTGCTCAGGCATGGAGATCGGGATGGAAATTTCTTATTTAAACCTGGCTCATATAGACCAAATACTCAAAGATCGCTAAAAGCAGAGCAGCTCAGCCTACTATATAATAACAGATTAACAAACTATATAAACAAACCCGGAAATTTGGATAGGAAGACAAGGAGCTTTCCACGACTAAAAATGAAGGCTCTGTGAAGGAACATCATGCCATACCAACTCGGACCGGTACTCTTTGGCAACACAGCCGGAGCTTGGGCATTCTTGGCACTCATACCTTTCATCATAATCTACCTCATCCGACCGAAGCCGACCCAGATGGAGATCCCATCCCTCATGTTCTTCATGGTATCAAGCGACGCGCCAAAACAACAGAGCTTCCTCAAGCGCTTCGCGCGCGACTGGCTATTCTTCATACAACTGTTGATACTACTTCTGTTAGCTTCACAATTCATGGAGCCATACACCACCTACCAGCACGATGTGACCAGCGAGAACACCGTGATCGTGATAGACGGGACCGCCTCAAGCCAGACCAAAGAAGGCTCGACAACGCGCTTTGAAAAAGCCAAGGATCTCGCGAAATCCGCCCTAGGCGCAAAGAATACAATCATCCTAGCCAGAAGCACACCCAAAATAGTGCTGCAAGACGCATTAGCACAAGACGCATCAGAAGCGCTCGACATGCTCAAACCAGTCGAGACCCCCTCATCGATAGGAGAATCCATGCTTCTAGCATCTGAAGTGCTAGGCAACAAGGAAGGGCGAGTGATAGTACTCTCCGACTTCATCAACACACAAGGAATAGAACCACTGACCGCAGAAGTGGTGCTAAAGAGCAAGAATCTACAAGTGAACATGGTCGACGTCTCTGGAGAGTCAAAGAAACGCAACCTCGGGCTCGTAGCAATGGACGCAGCAGATGACGTGACGACGATATTCATGCACAACTACAACGAAGAGCCTATCGCGGCTCAACTCAAAGTCGGAGACCTCACAAAGGCCATACAATTCTCAGCAGGATCCACTGAAAGCTTCTCGTTCAAAACACCAGAGAAGATCACCAAGATCGAACTTTCAGGAAACGATGACCTCAAAGCAGATGACACAGCATGGCTGTCAGCGCCAGAGAGCAGGCAGATCCGAGTCTTACTGTACACCAACAACGCATCAGTGTTCCTTAGAAACGCGCTAACCTCCACACCCACTGTCGACCTCACAATCATCGAGCCTCCGCTGCCGCCGTCAGGCGACTTCGACGTGTACGTCATCGCAGACGTGCACCCGGACAAAGTGCTGCCAGGCACATTCGAGAGCATCGCGGAGAACATCAAAAAAGGCAAAGCCGCAGTGATCTGCGGGCAAGAATACATGGAACGCATAGACTACAACAAACTGTCCCCTGTCAAAGTCATCTCGAAAGGACAAGGTGGAAAAGTGTTCGTAGAGCAGATCAACAAGTTCACAAAGAACATCGACTTCGGAAAAGCCAATGACTTATACGTAGTGGACAAAGCATCGAACGCAGTAAGCATAGCATCATCACTGAACACCTCAGTCATCACATATCAATCCCTTGGCGACGGCAAGATACTATACTTCGGCATACTTGAGAAATCCAGCGATTTCAAGCTGTCCCCAGACTATCCGGTCTTCTGGGTCAGGCTTCTGCAGTTCATGACAGACGTAGAGAGCATCAAGAACCTCAACATGAAGACCGGCGAGACACTAGTGCTCGACTCTCCCCAAAAGATAAGCGGGCCATCAGGCACACTGACCACAAACACGCTATTCCTAGACCGGATAGGCGTCTACAAACTCGAAGACCGCCAGATCGCAGTCAACCTATTCAACGAAGCTGAATCGTCGATCAACCCTAAGAAGATCCTCGGCGAGAAGTCAGGCAATGAGATCACGCTCAAGCCAGTCAAAGAAGAACGCAAATTCAACCTCGAGATAACAGTCCTAGCGGCAGCGCTGGCATTGATGATGCTAGAACTGCTATACATCAAGTTCAGAGGGGATGTCTGATGGCGTTCGACGCAGTGCTCAGCTCAGCGACCAGCGCGGCGCTCAAGAACATGATGTACCCCTGGGCGATACTTATAATCATACCAATATTCTTCGCGATAGCATTCCTACTGTCCCGCAGCTTCGTGCGCATACAGATGGAACCTGAGATCGCCAGGCGAAAGAGGTTCCTGCGCAAGTTCATGCTCATAACACGGACAGCGATATTCTTGCTGATCCTCATAGCGATCGCGACACCATTCGTGCAGAAAGAAGTCACAGAAGAAGGAGACCCATACCTCAAGATCATAATCGACAACTCCACATCATTCACGATGTTTGACCAGGCGCCAGTCAACAACCTGGTCAAAGAACTACAGAAAAGGATGCGCGTGGAAGTCAAATACGCAGGAGACTCAAAATCATCCCCATTAGGCGACGCAGTCCTATCTAACTTGCAGAACAACGCAAACATACTGCTCATAAGCGACGGACAGAACAACCAAGGAGTGGACCTGGGAGACGTGGCGCTCTACGCCACACGCCTCAACGCCAGCCTGTCGACTGTCCGGATGGACCCAAAGAACAATGATGTGAGCGTAGCGATCTCCGGACCAGGAAAGACACTGGAAGAAGTGCAGAACCGATACACCGTCAAACTAAAGAAGACCGGCGATCCCGGTACGACACACGTCGTCATCAAAGTCGACGGCCAAGTCGTGATGGACAAGACCACCAACGAAGAAGAAGTATTATTCAACACCAGCTTCACAGGCGGATACCACCGGATAACCGCCCAAGCGATGGACCCCAAAGACGACCAATTCCCCGAGAACAACATCTTCTACAAAACCGTCAAAGTCGTAAAGAAACCCAAAGTCTACTACTTCACCAAGAAAGCATCGCCGCTTGAGACCCTGCTCCGACAGGTCTATGAAGTACAGAGCGGACCCAGCATCCCGGCAGACCTATCACAATTCCACGCGATGGTCATCAACGACCCCAACGTGAAAGGTCTCACAGAGCACGACATCGAAGTCATCAACGACTTCACAAGCGAAGGCAACGGGATGCTCGCCGTAGGCGGAGACAACAGCTTCGAGAAAGGCGGATACAAAGACTCGCGCTATGAACAGCTGCTGCCTGTGTTCGTGTCAGAGCCTGGAAAGAAGGAAGGCGACAACAACATAGTGATCGTAGTGGACATCAGCGGAAGCACAGGCACAAAGATGGCTGGACCTGGAAATGAAGTGATAGTCGTGGACGTCGAGAAAGCCCAAGCCATCGCCCTCTACAACACCATGAAAGCCGAGAACAAAGTGGGAATTGTGGCATTCAACAACCAGGCATTCCTCATCGAGCCCATGAGCTACATATACGAGAAAGTCGGCGTGATAGACAAGCTGTCGCGCCTCACCCACAGCGGAGGCACGCTCATAAGCGGCGGACTGATCGAAGCCATGGAGCTATTGAAACCACTGCAAGGAAGCAAGAACATAATAATCATCAGCGACGGACAGACCCAACTCTCAGAGAGCGCATTCGCTGCAGCAAAACTCGCCGACCAGATGGGCATAAAAGTCTACACAGTCGGAGTCGGGCCTCAGACAAACGAGTTCATCATGATGAAGATCGCAGGACTCACAAACGGAATATATTTCAGGGTGGACCAATCAAGCAAACTCAAGATACTATTCGGCCCTCCAGACCAAGGAGAGAAGACAAAGTTCGGCCTCTCGATACTAAACGAGAACCACTTCATAACCGAAGACGCGCCACCGATAATGGGCACGATCTCCGGATACAATATAGTAGTCCCAAAGACCACAGCGCAGATGCTAGTCACCACCGACGTAGGAGACCCTGTGCTGACCGTATGGAGGTACGGGCTTGGCAAAGTAGCCGCATACACCACCGATGACGGAGAAAAATACTCCGGATCGATGCTGAGCGGCGAGAACTCCTACATCATGCTGCGCGCGATGAACTGGCTAATCGGAGACCCAGACCGAAAGAGCGACCAATACATCAACGTCGACGACACAAGGCTAGGCGACTCAGCCAAGATAACAGTGAAATCACCCCCCCCGCCAGCAGCCCCAGGCGTGGCGTTCTACAAACAAGAAGACGACATCTACACAGCAACCATCATGCCTCCCCAGACTGGATTCCAGGAAGTCGCAGGAGCCATATTCGCCGTGAACTACCAGACAGAATTCGATTCACTCGGAGTCGAAGAGAAATTTTATGACCTGGTGCGGACGACAGGCGGCAAGGTATTCGAGCAAGGCGACGCAGAACAGATCGCCCAAGAAGTCCGGACAAGAAGCAAAAGGATGATAGACAAGAAGACTCCCATACGATCACCATTCCTCATCGCCGCGATAATCCTATTCATCTTCGAGATCGCTGTAAGGCAAGTAGTCAAGAACAGGCGCAAAGAAGAGCCCGAAGGGCGCGGGAGAAGTGCGAGCTGATGGCAGTCTACCGAAACGCGAACATATTGCTGCTATTCCTGATACTATTGAACCTGATAGTGATCACAGGCACATTCATCTTCTTCCAGAAGTCATTCGAGACCATACAGGCTCGATACGAGGCCAAGACAGATACCCTTAACCAGATCGAAGCCGATGTCGCCGCCAAATACAAGAACCTGCAGATCGCACAAAAAGACATCAGAGCCAAACTACAGAGTGAGAACGTCACAGCAGCAGCATATACAGAAGTGTCAGCGCTAAAATCCAACCTCGAGACAGAATCCGGACAGCTAGAATCGCGCAAGAAACAACTCAACGCGGAACTGTCCGCGCAATCCGCCCAGACCGCAGACATGAGAGCAAAGGCAGCCCTAGCTCTAGCAAGGCAAGGCCAGATAAAGACAGAGATCGGATTATATAATGAAGAGATCAGAAGACTAGACGCGATGATCAGCCTTGTGCAAAGCGAGATCTCAACCACACAGAAAAAAATATCGACCGCTTGAACAGAGATCGCAGAAACCACGACGAAGGAAAACAAGATGGCATTCATAACCCGCAACGTAAGCATTACCCTCCTCTTCATGATATTCATAACCCTCGCTTTCTTGATAGGATCGACAGTATCATACCAGGTGAAGCTCGTGAAGCTCAACCAGGAATACGACAACAAAGTCACTACATTGAAGGAGATCCAAGACAAAGCGGCACAGACCACAGACGAGCTAAACCAAGCCATACGCGAGAGAGAACTGCGCCAGGTAAGGGGAACTTCATTCCAAAAGAATTATGGCGAGCTAAAAAGCGCACAAGAAATCGCTGAAGCCATGAGAGACCGGCTGGTGCAAGAGAACAAAGACCTTGAGACAGCCATATCCGGATCGCAGAGAGAATACGTAGAAGCCCGAGGCCAAGAGGACACCACTTCAAAAGAGAACAAAGCCCTAGAGGTCCAACAGAACTCACTGCTTGAAATGAAACTCAGGAAGGAAAACACCCTCCGATCACTGAAGAGACAACTCGACGAGCTGCAAGCGGCGCTGCAGAAACTCAAAGAGAACACAACCTGAAGCTTATATACCTAGAATCATCTCATCCATCTGAAAAGGAACCCACAATGAAGAAAATCGTCATAGCATTCAAGGAACTCAAGAGATCAATCACGCAGATCAAGGCGCTTGAAGCGCTCCTAGACACGATACTGGTCTTCTTCCTGTGCTACCTCGCCATGGTACTGATAGCAAAAGACTGGAAATGGGCGCTCATCCCCACGATCATCTTCTGCTTCGTGCAGATACACCGCAAGGTAAACGAGATCGGGCTTGCGGACGTAGAAGGACACGTGCCACAGCTAAGAGAACAACTGCGCGCGTCCGCAGACAACGTCTACAAAGAAAACGAGATAGCAGAGTCGCTGCACGCAGACGTGCTGGCGCTCATGAAACAAATAAGGACCAGCGCATTCGTGCCATTCAAGAAGATATGGCGCGAGATAATGACCATCGCAGCGCTATCCTTCTGCATAATCCTGATCTCGGCGCTCAACGTGAAGCTTGTCGACTTCAACTCAGTGATGAACAACCTCAAACAGATGAAAGACCGGACAAGCGACATGAACTTCGCTAACCAGCCGCTCGACAACATGACCGCCGGAGACATATACGGCAACGCATCAGTCGCGATGCTAGGCAACAAGGAGATACAGCTCCAGATCAACCCAGTCCTATCAGAGATAAACCTAGACGACATCAAAGAAGCCAAGCCGAAAGACTATGAAAAATCCGCATTCCCCGACGACATCCAGGCCAAAGCAGACAAATCATTCGACGAGAACATCCCAAAAGAGAACAAAGAGATAGTCAAACGGTACTTCGGCGGGATAAGCCGGGCGAAGTAGAGGCATCAAAACAGCCGCCCCTGCTTGGCACAGCCCCCATCTGCCCGGTCAATATGCATTTATGTACTGAAAACCCCATATTATCCTCTTAAAAGCCAGAAACGAACAAAAGATACATATTTAAACAAGTTCGTAATGATTGACGACAAAGGCATACCCAAATGGCAACCGTAGAGAACGTAAAGAAAACCTTCGACTACATCTTCAAGGAAGTAGGCAAAGTAGTCATCGGACAGGAGGAGATGCTGCGCCAAGTGATGATCGCCATCTTCTGCGACTCTAACGCTCTGCTTGAATCATATCCCGGACTTGCCAAGACATTATCAGTCAAGACAGTATCACAAGTGCTCGACCTCAAATTCTCGCGCATCCAAAACACACCAGACCTCATGCCGTCGGACATAACCGGAACCTACCTAATCGAAGAGAACGACGGAAAGAGGACGTTCAAGTTCCAGCCAGGACCGATATTCGCCAACATCGTGCTAGCGGACGAGATCAACAGAGCGACACCCAAGACACAATCAGCACTTCTTGAGGCCATGCAGGAGAAACAGGTCACCGTAGGCACAAAGACTTTCGAACTGGACAAACCATTCTTCGTGCTCGCCACACAGAACCCCATAGAGCAGGAAGGGACGTACCCCCTGCCAGAAGCCCAGCAAGACAGGTTCCTCCTCAAGATCAAAGTCGACTATCCAAAGACTGAAGATGAGATAGAGATAGTCAACAGATATGCCGAGGAATACAAAGACCCCGGGCTCAAACCGATCATCAAGAAAGACTCCATCATCCAACTCCAGAAACTCGTCAGGCAGATACCGGTCTCAAACGACCTGAAAGCCTACGCAGTAGACCTAGTCAAGAAGACGCGCGAGAAGAAAGAGCTCATCGAATTCGGAGCATCACCGCGTGCATCGATCGGACTGATATTATCCTCAAAGGCAAGGGCGCTCCTCGACGGGCGAAAGTATGTCTCGAAAGAAGACATCAACGCGATGGCATGCCCGGTCCTTAGGCACAGGATAATCTTGAACTTCGAAGCTGAACGGAAAGGCCTCGACGAAGACCAAGTCATCAAAGGATTGCTCAAGTGATCCGCTTGATAATTCTAGCCCATATCACCATCATCTATTAGTCTGACCCTGAAAGTCAGCCCGATAATCCCTAAATTCAAATTAATAAGCCCCCAGACAAGACTCTACACCATGGCTGAAAAAGAACGAGCAAAACCTGTCCTGATACATTTCAACCCCCATCATAAGACGCGTGAGAACCCCAAAAAGAGGAGGCCTGTGTTCACAAACCTAGCGAGTCCTGCCTACGCGCCCGAGAACATATCTTATCCGGAAATCTCCAAGATTCAGATAAAAAAGGAATATGGCTCGCTTGAGAGGTCGATGATGCGGACAGGATATCCGAACAGCACATGCGTAAGTGATTTCGAGGGTATAATCCGCATAGCAAAGACTCTTGTGGACAGATACTACGGCAACTTCTCCATGAGTCAGAACATGGCCGAGAGCAATTCTTCTATAAGCGACAACGGCAGAGCCAAGCACAGTCAACGCATACTCCATGCCGAGATACTATCCGGACCAACTATACATTCATCTATGGAGACCTTCGAAGACGAACCCAAATCAGCATACCTGCGTGTAGAAATAACCGAGGGGTCCAGATCTCTGGGTCACTGCGCCATGAACACCGTGCCTTTAGCCTATCCACCAATCGCTAGACTGCTCGCCGTCGTGACTACCCTCGAGCTTCCCAAGCCATCCAGATACCATCCAAGAAAAGAAGGAGGCCTCGTATACCTCCTAGGCCAGAACGGGCAGGTATTATGAACGACTGCACACGGAACATCCACCCTATCTGTCCGCTTCAGATAGTCCCTGCAGTGTCGCCGCCATCGACAGAATAATTAGCGCCAGTGACATAACTCGACTCATCTGAGGCGAGGAACAATATCACCTGCGCGACCTCACTAGGCATGCCAGCGCGGCCCATCGGAGTCATCTTACCGAAATTCTCCACTTTCCCCATACGCTGAAGCATAGGCGTGTCGATCGGGCCAGGCGAGACACAATTGACACGGATCCCGACCCGCGCGTAATCAAGAGCCATAGCCTTGGTGAGGTTGATGACAGCGCCTTTCGATGCGCAATAAGCCGCCAAGCCAGGAGCTCCTGTGATCCCCAACTCCGACGCCACATTGACAACACGGCCCCGAGCATGCTTGCGCATGAAAGGGATAGTGTGCTTCGAGCACAAGAACGTGCCTTTAAGATTCGTGTCCAATATCTCATCCCATAAAGACTCATCAGTCTGCGTGACATCACTGCCCTTGAGGATGCCTGCATTGTTCACCAGGATGTCGACCTTACCAAAAGCCTTGACTGCCTTAGCGACCATCGCCTTGACAGATGATTCCTTTCGGACATCGGTCTTGATGAATAATGCTTTGCCGCCACGTTCCTTGATCATCGATTCAGTGTCTTTTCCGTTGTCGCCGCGGGCAGCTATGATAACCGACGCGCCCTCTTTGGCGAACAGGATCGCAGTGGCACGGCCGATACCTGAGCCAGCGCCTGTTATTATGGCAACCTGATCATCTAGCTTCATGAGCATGGCTCCACAGCAGGGGAATAAAATAGTTTCGGATGTGAAGCGAGCCTAATGTTCCGGGCAAGGCCGGAAGATAGTGTCAATAATCGGCAAACCTCCCAGATTTTTTCAAGTCCTATCGAAATAATGCCTGATCCGGACGGAAAAGACAAGCATTTCGGCAAGACAGACAGATGAACCTGGCTGACACACCGGCCTCATGCTCTCTGAGAGGTATTACGTGGACACCTGCGTGTGGTTGAACCTGTTCAAGGAGGAGAAACAGATCTCAAATGGAAAGCCCGCGTGGGCGATCGCGCTGAACTTCATCGAAACAATAAACCATTCGGAGATTGGGATGATCATATACTCCGATGTGATCCTCCGAGAGCTCCAGATAAAATTAGGTGATAATTCCTTTCAACTCAAAAGGAGATTCATCGAAAGCCAACCTCGGGGATATAAGGCTGTGCTCACCACTCCCGATAAAGAACTCGCACGAAAACTAGAGTCTCAATACCAATTCAATATAAGCTATTACGATCTGGCACATCTCGCAATATCAAAACGATTGAACGCAATCCTTGTCACGCGAGATAAGGACCTACTCTCAATCTCCAAAGAACATGGGGTGGACTCGATGATACCTGATGACATCAAAGGTCTCGCAACCCCGAAAAATCAGGATCATCCCTTGAAAGACGCCTGCGAATCTCCTTAACTTCAGCGACCGAATCCCCGGAATCAGGGATAGAACCCACTTGGTTGCGCAACTCTTTGCTGAAGATCTTCTTCCTCAAAGCATCCCTGATGACTTCAGAACGGGAGGAATAACCTTCCACTTTGGCTAGGTGGTCTATCTGATCGATGACTTCCTTCGACAACCTTATCTGCACAAGCTCCATCGCCATTGTAATGCGATTGTAATGCTGATAGCATTATAAATGTTTCGCCTTGTTTTTATCCAGCGGTCAATGAACTCTTGCATGGCGACATGCTCCATCTGCGGAGGCGAAATCGGAGATAAATCCACTGTCTGCGCCGCCTGCGGAGTCACTTATCATGTAGACTGCTGGGGATATAACGGCGGCTGCGCCACGTTCGGGTGCGGATCAGACAAGAAAGATGACGCACCTGACAAAAAGAGCCGTGACAAATCAAAAGGAGGAATGTCTGGTCTTGAGTTGACTGTGTCTTCATCGTCTAGTCCAGCAGTGCCGGAAGAGAACGACTTTGTCAAGAGATTCGTCGAGCCGGTGTATCAGGACATCATCACACTACTAGAAGAGACGCCTAATAAAGACAAAACAGACCATGCGCTTCTATACACAAACGCGATCCGGAGAGTCATGTCTCCCCCAGTCGTCCTGAGACGGCTTGAGAAGATAAGGTCTGATTGGGTCGAGCATTACCAGAAGAGACTTGAAGAGAGATGCGGGCAAGACCAGCATTTCCAGCTTGTCAAGGAGGATCCAGCGTACCTGCTCAGAACGTGGGGGGAGTTTCGGCGATACTTTGAGCCGCTGAGGGGCTGGGTTGGCCAGATTGTAGATGCGAGAAGCGCCATCATAAAGAATCCTGCGCCAAAAGAATTCTTTGAGACGCTCAACCTGCTTGACAACATAGATAAATCACTGCAGATGGGATCGATATCGCAGCCAATATCTCAATTAAGAGACTACGCGAAAAGGAGCGGAAAATTATCTTCGAAAAGGATCAAAGACGAAATTATTGGCGATGTTCTTTGTTCTGCTGTGTTCGGATTATGTCTTGGATTGTCTCCTCTTATGGCGACGATTATGTCTCCCCCTGTGGTTCCAATTATGCTCGTAGGACTTAAAAACGCCTATAGAAGCGAGGCTCAATCCAGCTATGGTGATTACTTCTCTATTGAGCAGAACATTCGTAAAGTCGTCCCCAAACTCCAAGTCCTCTACCCCTCAAAAGATTCATGTCCGAGCGCAGCGAGGACAATGAATCAATGCCTAAAACATTATAAACCACCCCTGCTTCAATCGTCGATATGATAGACACATCATTCCTGCACCACCTGGACAGGATGGACCTCATCATCAAGAGGAAGGTCAACTCTAATTATCAGGGAGAGCGCAAGTCCAACGAAGTAGGGCAAGGACTGGTTCTGCAGGACTACATCCAATACACACCGGGCGATGACTTTCGTAAGATCGACTGGAAAGTCTTCGCAAGGACAGACAAGCTATTCATCAAGAGATTCGAAGAAGAGAGGAACCTCACAGTCCACATAATCATTGATTTCTCAGCATCGATGGGATTCGGCAAGAACACAAAGAAATCCGACTACGCCTCGCAAGTAGGCGTAGGATTCGCATACATGGCGATGAAGAACAACGAGAGGTTCGTGCTCTCCACATTCGCAGACCGGCTAGAACTGTTCCAGCCGAGGCGCGGACGCAAGCAGCTCGCCGCGATAGTCGAGTACTTAAACGAAAAGAAACCATCAGGCGTGAGCAACTTCTCTGAATCGGTCGCCAAGTACTACAAGAGCCAAGTGAAGAGCAGGTCTCTTGTTGTGATAGTGAGCGACTTCCTCTACGGACTCGACAAGATCAAGGAAGCCATATATCGATATCACGAGCATGAAGTGATACTTGTGCAGATACTCGACGAGATAGAGACAGACCTCAACATCGACGGGGACTTCAAGCTCACTGACTCAGAGACCAAATCCATCATGAGGACAAACGTCAACCCACAACTGCGCAAGCGCTACCTCGAAGGCATGGCAGACCACCAGGCAAGGATAGGGAAGATCGCAGAAGAGATCGGCGGGAAATTCTTCACAGTCAGCACAAAAGAGCAAGTGTTCGACGCGTTCTATCGGATATTGAGCGCATC